>VAPF01046701.1_pt1 | contig 15566 bp, 12 predicted proteins | sample 3393931 | NCBI WGS metagenome assembly VAPF01 (sample SAMN08290437, study PRJNA428436) | hydrothermal vent metagenome | isolation source: Deep-sea hydrothermal vent chimney | place: Atlantic Ocean: South-mid Altantic Ridge | depth 2773 m m | reverse complement strand
CTTGGGCAGCTCGTATTCTAAAAAGTATTATTCGGCTCTTTAGCTGGATGCCTTATTGGCTCGTACAATGGACAGGAACAGCGATTGGCTATCTACTTATTTGGTTGCCCAACAGCCACAAAAATATTGCTCGAAAAAACTTAGCGGTGGCTTACCCCCACTTAAGTGAAGACAAACAACAGCAACGCGTAAAACAGACGCTTATTTCTCTAGGCAAAGTCACAGCGGAACTCGGTGCGGCGTGGTGTTGGCCTTATAAACGTTTGCAGCCACTGTTTAAAGAAGTCAAAGGACAAGCGTTACTGGATAACGCGATTGCCCAACAAAAAGGTATTATTTTTTTAGCCCCCCATATGGGAAATTGGGAGCTGGCGGGCTCCATTGTCTCGGCACAACATTCCGCCACATTTTTATACCGTCCACCCAACCTACCCTCAATTGAATCCTTTATGGTCAATGCAAGAGGACGCTTTGGTGCGGCCTTAGCGCCCACCAATCTACGCGGGGTTCGCACCTTAATTAAAGCGCTCAACAATCAAGAAGCAACCGCTATTTTGCCCGACCAAGATCCCGGTGCATCAGGTGGCGTTTACGCCCCTTTTTTTGGTCGTCCTGCGCGCACCATGACACTGGTAAGCAAGCTAATTCAACGAACCGACAGTACGGTGCTCTTTATTGTGCTAAGACGATTACCCAATGCACAGGGGTTCTGTCTGCACTATCTTCCCGCCGATCCAGACATCGCCTCTTCCAATGAACTCACAGCCGCCACCGCGCTTAATAGGGGGGTAGAAAAATGCATTCAACTGGCACCCGAACAATACCTTTGGAGCTATAAACGTTATCGCAAGCCACCCAAAACGATGACCGATATTTATAAAAAAGGCTAAATTTTAGGCAAAAAAAAGCACCGAAATGAATACGGTGCTTAATCAACTTAGGGGATAAAATTTAAAACAACTTTTAACAAGACTTTGGGGAAAGTCTAACTTTAAAATAAATAGGGAAATTCATTTAAGTTGGCTCTAGTTTACGATGCCAGCTCATCTCGGTCAATATCCAAGGATTGAAGAAGCCTTAAGGAACAATTACAGTATCTCTTAAATTTTAATAACGGCTCAGATGGCTCCTGAAAACGGTCAAATCAAGGCGAAAAATGTGAGTTTACAAATGTAAATGATCATTTTTTAACACAGAGTTGACCTTTTTCAGGAGCCATCTGAGTCGTTACCTTGATTTAATCATTAACAGCGCCACACCACTGATCACCAGCGCCATGCCCAAGGCGTGCCAAACCGTAAAGGGCTCATTAAGTACATAAATGGCTAACCCCATCGTTACAATGGGGCCTAAAATACCCACAATACCCGTTTGCGCAGGACCAATTCGTGCAATCGCTTCACTGATCATAAAGCTGGGAATAACCGTGCTAAAAATCGCCAACAACACCAGCCATAACCACGCCAACGGTGTAATGCTTAACGTACTAAAATCACCCCATACTGCAAAGTGAATCAACACAAAAAAGCTCGAAACCGCCATCGCAATGCAGGTAAACCATAAACTGCCTACCTCATGAATTACTTTTTTACCAAATAACACATACAACGAAAAACTCAACGCGGCTAAAAACACCAACAACGTGCCTAACGGAACTTGATCGCCAGACAGGGTTAATTCTTGAGCAAAAACAACCCATAAGCCACTGTATGCAATCAACAATGCCAAAATCACTTTACGGGTTAACGGCGTTTTAAAGAATAATGCGCCTAAAATCGCCACCAAAAAAGGGTAAGTAAACAGGGTCAACCGCTCCAGTTGTGCGGAGATCATCTCCAGCCCTTTTAAATCCAACCAAGAAGAGAGGTAGTAGCCAATAAAACCCAAAAATGTAATCTTAAGCAAGCGGTTTGGTAACACATCAGGAAGCGGTTTGGTACGCATAAGCCAAACTAAAATGACAAGGTAAATGGGCAACGCCAATGCCATTCGCACCATCAACACACTGTCGGCATTTAACCCTTCAACATACGCCAGCTTAATAAAAATCGACTTAAGTGAGAAAAGAGCCGTGCCCACAATGGCGAGTATAAACCCAATCATAAGGGGGCTAATCGAACCCAATTTTAAATACGTCACCCCGTTTTTCGACCGACATACCACGCATAACGCTGTGTGGCAGAAGCACCTTCTGAACTGGAATTTTCAGGGGTTAACCACCCTTCGCCATACACCTCGGTAATAAGTGTTGTCCACGATTGATTAAACTCGCCCGACTGCACATAAAAGTTTGGATTTTGAGGCGCGTTCTCATGGGGGGGGGACAAAAATGTTTGGTAAAACAGTAATCCATTGGGTTTTAAAGCGGCTTCAATGCCTGCAAACAATGCTCGGTCTAAATAACGACTCACCACAATCACATCGTACTGCTGATAAGGCAAAATCATCTGTTCTAAATCGGTAATTAAGGGTTCAATTGGCAATTGATGTAAACTGGCATAATTGTTTAATACCGTGAGAGCAACATCCGAAATATCCCACGCATGGGTTTTTAAGCCACACTGCGCCATAAAACGCGCATTACCCCCTAAGCCACACGCCAACTCTAACGCTTGCCCATAAAAAGGGAGTAAATGGCTGTGCTGTTTGAGTACATAACAAGGATTGGCTGCCGTTTGTAGGTTAGCCGACTTGTATTTTTTGTCCCATTTTTGAGCATCTGAATGATTCATCACATTATTTACGCCAAAAAGCGGCGGTAAACAGCACAAGTAGGGTAAAAATTTCAAGCCTCCCTAGCAACATCGCAAAGGTTAAAACCCACTTAACGGGGTCACTCATGGATTGAAAATTTTCGGAAACCTCTCCCAGCCCGGGTCCTAAATTATTCATCATCGCTGCAATGGATGAAAAGGCGGTGACTTCGTCCACCCCCAGCGCCATAATTGTTAACATTAAGATGGCAAAGGTAAATACATACACGGCAAAAAATCCCCAAACAGCAGTCATGACTTTTTCAGGAATGGTTTTACCGTTCAGTTTTACAGGCAAAATGGCGTTAGGGTGCAATAGACCTTTAATTTCTCTCATGCCTTGCTTAAAGAGCAGCACAAAACGAATCATTTTCATGCCTCCCGCTGTGGAACCCGCACACCCGCCAATAAAGCTCATAAAAATGAGCATAAAGGGTAAAAAAGCGGGCCAAGCTGAAAAATCGGCATTGGCAAACCCTGTTGTGGTTGCAATCGAAACGGTTTGAAACAGCCCATAACGCAACGCGTCTTCAAATGTAGGGTAGACTTGCTGGTAATACAGGTATAGCGTTGCTATAAGCACGCCTGCAATGAGTATGCCTAAATACGTTTTAAACTCGGGGTCTCTAAAATACGCAAAGCCATTAAATTGCCGAAATGCACTAAAATGCAACGCAAAATTAATCCCTGCTAAAAACATAAAGAAGATTGCAACACTCTCAACCGCAATACTATCAAAATAACCAATGCTCGCATCGTGGGTAGAAAACCCGCCGATTGCCACCGTTGAAAAGCTGTGACTGAAGGCATCAAACCAGTTCATTCCTGCCAGCCAGTAGGCACTCGCGCACGCTAACGTTAATCCAGCATAGATGTACCAAAGTGCTTTGGCGGTTTCAGAGATTCGAGGCGCAATTTTAGAGTCTTTCATAGGCCCTGGCGTTTCGGCACGATAGAGCTGCATGCCTCCAACACCCAGCATTGGAAGAATGGCAACGGCCAAAACGATAATCCCCATTCCGCCCATCCATTGCAACTGCTGGCGATACCATAAAATGGCGTGTGGCAAACTATCCAAACCGGTAATAACCGTTGCACCGGTGGTGGTTAACCCTGAAAACGATTCAAAAATCGCATCCGTTAAGCTCAACGGGCCAAGCTCTGCAAGCAAATAAAAAGGAATGGCTCCTACAAACCCTAGCACGGTCCAAAACATGACCACAATTAAAAATCCATCTCGAATTTTTAAGTCTCGCTTATGGTTTCGCGCAGGATACCAAAGCAATAGTCCTAGCGCTAACACCCCCACCAACACCTGTAAAAATTCACGGAGTGCCCCGTCTTGATAGATAAGCGCAATGACAATAGGCGGCAATAAGCTTAAGCTGAACAGCATCAACAATAAGCCCATTACTTTTACTATAATTTTAGAGTGCATGGATTAAAACCAACTTTTTTTCACTTCAGGAGAGAACAACGTTAAAACCTCTGCCGCACTGTCAGTATTCGAAATAAAAATAATGGCATGGTCTTCTGCTTCAATGACTAAATCTCGGTGTGCAATCAGCACCTCTTCGTCACGAATAATGCACCCGATGGTAATGTCTTTGGGCCAATCAATATCGCCAATGTTTTTTCCTATGATTTCGGAGCTGTTTTCACTGCCGTGTGCCACCACCTCCATTGCTTCGGCTGTACCACGACGCAATGCGACGGCTTTAACCGTATCACCTTCGCGAAGATAGTGCAGTAAATGACTGGTGGTAATGCTGTCTGCGGATATGGCGATATCAATGCTGTTACGTTGAATTAACTCCACGTACGATTGATTATTGACCAGTGCAATAACGCGTTTTACCCCGAGTTTTTTGGCCAACATGCCTGAAATAATATTGGCTTCATCGTTATTGGTGACAGCAATAAATAGATCAATTTCATCAATATTTTCTTCTAATAATAAATCTTTATCCGAAACGTCGCCATGAATGACGATAGTTTTTTCTAAAATTTCTGCATTTTGTCGGGCTTGTTGAATACTGCGATCAATCAGTTTAACTTGGTGTGCTTTTTCAAGCGCTTGCGCCAAACTAAACCCAACATTCCCCCCCCCCCGATCATAATATTACGAGAGGGCTTCACCTTACGACACCTTAGGTCGGACACAATGGTTGAAATATGCTCGGATTTTGCCAAAAAGAACACTTCATCGTCCACGTTAATCACCACATCTGCGGTGGGCATCACAATTTCATCTTTTCGGTAGATGGCAACAATTCGAGTTTTAATGTTTTCAGGTAAATGTTGTTTAATTAATCCAATTTTTTTATTAACTAATAAACCACTCTCTTCAGCTCTCACGGCCACCAATCTAACCTTACCTTGTGCAAAATTAATCACTTGCAAAGAGCCTGGATAATCAATCAGTTGCAAAATATAATCTTTCACTAAACTTTCAGGGCTGATTAAGACATCAATGGGCACGCAGCCCGCCTCGGTGTCACGATTAAAGAGTTCAGGGTGATCTAAATACGACTTACTCCGAACCCGTGCAATTTTTGTAACCGATTTGTGATTGATATGCGCAATTTGGCACGCCAAAATATTGGTTTCATCATTTTGAGTGGCTGCAATCAATAAATCCGCGTCATCTAACCCCGTTTGGGCTAAAATATCAGGATGCGAAGCGTGACCGCAAATGGTTCGAATATCCAAACGATCTTGCAGGCGCTGCAAGCTCATTCGATCTAAATCTACGACGGTGACACTGTGATTTTCATGCGCCAATAACTCCGCCAACGAAGAGCCCACTTGTCCTGCACCTAAAATTACAATATTCATCCACTTATTACTCTCATTAAATTGGATTTTTAGGGTCAATGCCCAAAGTCTTTAACTTTCGGTATAAATTGGTTCGGTCAATCCCTGAGCGTTTCGCGGTTTCAGAGACATTCCCCCCTGTTTCCCGCAACAATTGGCTAAAATAAGATGCTTCCAAGCGCTCTTTTGCTTCTTTTAGTAACACCGAGGTATCAATAGCAGGCGTAGATTCCGCTGTATTTACGGTTTTAATCAGTGCGTTTTTAATTTCAGCATCCGTCACATCCCCACTGCCTAAAATAAGCAAGCGTTGAATTAAATTTTGCAACTCTTTAAGGTTACCCGCCCAACCGTATTGACGCAATGCATTTTGTGCGGGAACTGAAAAATGTCGATACTCCAACCCCTCTCTGGTCACAAAATATTCCACAAAATATTCCACCAATTCTGGAATGTCTTCCGTGTGCTGGCGCAATGCTGGAATATCAATGGGCATAACCTTTAAACGCTGATAAAGATCTTCTCTAAACTCACCGTGCAACACGTGATGTTCTAAAGCCCCCTTAGACAACCCAATAATACGAATATCCAATATCACCTCTTCCAAAGAAGCGTGTGGCTGATAGCGTTGATATTGAATAAGGTCTGCTAAGACATGTTGCGATTCTGCGCTTAACTGCTCCAAATGCGTCACCACCAATGTGCCATTGTCCACCTCTCGAATTAGGTTATTTAGTTGATGAAACCCTTCCTCTAATACATAGCGATTTAAATCCACCGCAGAAATCTCAATCAATGAAAATTCTTTTCGTATGCCCGTTTTATGAAGCGCTTTTGCGAGGTGTCGTCGTCCACTGCCCGACTCCCCCGTAATTAAGATGGGCATGGTAAATTTAGACAAACGTTCAATGGTCTCACGTAACTGCACCATCATCTTGCTTTTGCCTACTGGCAACACTTGGTCGGGCTGGTTCTGTTTTAACTGACGGTTTTCTTGGTGCAGTCGTCCATGCTCTATGGCACGTTCTGCCGTCACAATTAACTTTGCAAGCGAGAGCGGTTTTTCTAAAAAATCATACGCCCCTAATTTGGTTGCCTCAATCGCCGTTTCAATTGTGCCATGGCCAGACATCATTATCACTTTGGCGTGATCAAGTACATGCTCTTTTTGCATCTCTTTTAATAACGAAATCCCATCAATATCGGGCATCCACACATCTAAAAAAACAACATCGGGTAACCGTTTGCGCCACGCGGTTCGTGCCTGAACGCCATTGGCGGCGGTCTCTACTTGGTAGCCCTCTTCCTCAAATATTTCTTGCATTAAGTTTCGGATGTCTTTTTCATCATCCACAATTAATAATTTATTGGGTTTTTGCATGCGTCTTACGTGTCCATCTTGATTTGTAGGGTATTTACATTGCGTGTCATGCAAGGAAATCTAATTATAAAACAGGTATCAGAATCGGGAGAGGAATTTAAAGAGATATGTCCATGATGCTCTTCCACAATTTTACGAACAATGGCCAACCCTAAGCCCGACCCTTTTGGTTTATCTGTGGCATAAGGTTCAAAAATCCACTTTTGAGCCTCCTCCGCAATCCCAGGTCCATTGTCAATTACCTGAACAATCATGCTCTCTTGATCATCACAGTAGGTTGTAATTTGAATGTTAGGTAAAATGGTATTTTCCATTGCTTCAATCGAATTTTTAATTAGGTTATGAAACAACTGACGCAAACGCGCTTTATCCGCCAAAATCATTGGGCAATTGTCCATAAGCGCCAAGGTTAAATTCCATTTAGCGGCTGGGTCTTGATACATCACGGCAATGTCCGTAATGAGCTGGTTGAGGTTAATCTCTTCCAACAAAACCTCTGGCGTATTGGCATAATCTGAAAAGGCCTGAACTAAGTTTTTCATCGTTGCCACTTGTTCAATAATGGTGTGCGTCATTCGTTCCAATAACGCTCTGTTTTGCCCCTCCAGCACGCCGTCTAATTTAAACTTTAAACGTTCCGCTGAGAGTTGAATTGGGGTGAGTGGATTTTTAATTTCATGCGCCAAGCGACGTGCTACATCACTCCAAGCGGCATTTAATTGTGCCTGAACTAACTCGGTAATGTCGTCAATAACAATGACATACCCCCCTATTTTTTTATCCATGCTGGGCAGAGTGGAGCCATGAATCATCAATATTTTTTGTCCATACTGAGAGGCAAATTCATATTGCAAACTCCATGGTTTAGACGCCTGCTTTAAGCGTGGCGAGATGTGCGAAAAAAAATCCACCAATTGGGGCAAATGCTCGTCTTGAGACAATAAATGTTCAAAATGTTGTCCCGTATAATTTGAAAACTCAATATTAAAAATTTGATTCGCAACATCATTACTGGTGCGTATTTGCAAATTCATATCCAACGTTAACACGCCACTGGTTAAATTTTTAATGATGGCCTGTGAGTACGATTTTTGAACTTCCGTTTGAAGGTGCCCGAGTTTAATCTCATTTCGAGCTTGTGAAATCCGCTGAATCATATCGTTAAACGCTTGGGTTAAATCGCCAAACTCGTCCCCCTCCTTAATGGGCATTTTAACGCTGTAGTCCCCTTTCGAAACCGCTCGCGTTCCTCGTGCCAATGTTTGAATAGGTTTGGTAAAGTTTTGCACCGCCTGAATCGTAAATAAAATAGCGGTGACTAACGTTAATAAAAATACCATCGATAAAATTAACGTAAAACTGGTAATCAAAGGCCCCTTCAAATACGAAAGTTCCTTATATTGTGCCGAAGCCGCGGTCACCGATTCGGCAAGTACCGTCATCGATTGAGGAATTAAAAAAATCACCTGCAACGCATAGGTTCCCGAAAAACCTAAATCTGAAAACGGGATGATGACACGAATAAATTGATCATCCGAGGTCAATCCTGCACGTGTCTCAACTGCTGCATAGGTTTTTTTCTGGCGAATTTGTTGAAACAAATTCCTCCCTGGTGGTTCAGGTAAAACATTCATGTCCTCTTCACTGCTAAACGCAATCAACTGCCGGTTAGAGTGGTACAAAGCCACCTCTTGTGCATCCAATAAACTGCGCAGTCGGTTTACCTCAATCACGGGCGAGGAGGCCAATAAAATGCCTTTGTCATTCACCATCGCTTGGGTCAACTTTAAGCGATCTCGGGTACTGTTATCCAACGATAAACGCACTAAAGCCGATGCATTGGCTAATGCCGTTTCGGTTTTAACATCAAACCACTGGTTAATGCCTTGCTGAATAAACGTTAAAGAAAAATAAAAAATAATCGCCGTTGGAACACCGATCATCAACGTAGCAGCCAATGTTAAGCGAAGGGTGATTTTAACGCCTGGTGTTTTTCTTTTGTACTGTCCTCGAAGCATCCAAAGCGTTTTAAACAATACAAACAACACCACGCCAATCCCCGCAAGGGTAAAAAATAACAGTGAGGAGTACGTGTCTGCAAAACTCGATGCATTTTGTAAAATCTGGCTCATAATCACCAGAGAGATCATCAATACACTCGAAATTAACGTGATCCAGCCATACTGTTTTAAAAATGTCCAAAAACCAGAATTCATAATTTAGGCCCCCTTAGTCTGGGCGTTGTATTTTCATTTCTTGCCAACCACTGTTCAATTGCCAAAATGGATTTAACAATGCATTAATAAACAGGGGGGGGGGTAATTTCCATCGATCCAAAGAGATCCGTATTTTCAAAAAATAGTGCTTCCCTGACGATAATACCGATTGATTAACGATGGGAAGTGTTTGCAAGGTTCCCAACGTTTGCAGCGCACTCTCAAGGGTTTGAAAGGTTTGTCGTTTATGGTTTCGGTGATTATACAAAACATAATACCGATTCACTCCATACGCATACAGTTCCGTATAATATTCAATTTTTTTTTGGGTTTTTTCGATCGGAAAACCAAACAAATCACTTTTTTCAAACAGAACAATTTCGGTTTTAAATAAAATAGGAATGTCATGTTCAATGGCCGAAAGCACCGCCTCAGAAAGCGTAAAATCAACGGTGGCATTTAAGGCCAATTGTTGGTTTTGAAACACCTCTTTTACAGACGAAAAGTGAATAGGCGATTTAGAAAACGCAAAACTGGAATAACTGAAAAAGAATAAAAACAGAACACATGAAATAGGGGGGGGGATTTTCATCACACCGTCACTTTTTCAAGCAGACAGTAAAAGAAACCATCCATGCCATGAGAACCAGGCAGTATTTGTCGCCCCAACCCTTCCTGACGTTCGCCCCACTCGGCTTCAATACAGATCTCTTTGGCGGTGGGTTCTGATGCTAAAAATTGTTGTATTTGAAGCCTGTTTTCTTGTGGCAAAATAGAACACGTTGCATACAATAATTTCCCCCCCTCTTTTAACAACGGCCAAAGCGCGGTTAATATCTCTGCCTGAATGATAACCAATGCCTCAATATCCTCCTCCGTTCGATGCCACTTAATGTCAGGATGACGGCGAATGATTCCCGTTGCTGAACAGGGTGCATCCAATAAAATTTTATCAAACAATTCACCGTCCCACCACGATTCAGGCTGGGAGGCATCGCCTGCTTGATAATCGGCCTCAAGCTCTAATCGATACAAATTTTCTGCCAAACGCTCCAACCGTTCAGGCTCTTTTTCAAGCGCAAACACTCGGGATTGATTATTGGAAAACTCAAGCAAATGTGTGGTTTTTCCACCCGGTGCAGCGCACGCATCCAAAATACGTTCCTCAGGCTGCGGGGCTAAAATATTAGCGGCCTGCTGTGCCGCAGGGTCTTGAACACTAAAGCCTCCCTCCTCATAGGTTGGTAAACTCGCCACATCCACACTGTGTAGCAAAACAATCCCTTGTGGTGCAACGGTGTGTTTTATCGCCTCAATACCCGCCTCAGCCAACTTTTCTAGTAGCGCATCTCGGCTCTGGTAACGGACATTCACGCGCAGTGTAAGTGGCGCAATTTGATTGTTTTCAGCCAACATGCCTTCCCACTGTTCGGGGTAGGCTTTTCGTAAGGTACGCACTATCCATTGGGGGTGTGCATAGCGATGCGCGGGTTTTAAATCCACCTCGGCACAAATCGCCTCTTTTTCGCGTAAAAAATTTCGTAATACACCGTTTACCAGCCCTTTTGCCCAAGGCTTTTTAAGCTTGGGTAACACCCCCACGGTTTCAGAAACCGCGGCATGTTCGGGTGTTTCCATATACAAAATTTGATACAGCCCCAGCAAAATTAACTGATTAATATCCTCATCTTTGGCTTTCAGTTTTTTCTTAAGTAACTGGTCTCGAATCGCTTCCAAACGAATTTGCCAACGTAAAGTACCCAGCACCATATTTTGCGTAAAGTTGCGTTCACGGCGATCTGAAAATTGCGCCAACCCTTCGGGTAACGCCTGACTTAAAGATCGCCCATGTTCAATCACCGATAAGCATATTTTAAGCGCAATAAAACGCGTATTTAAAACCGTTTGTTGACCCGAAAAACGTTTCATAAAAACCGATGCCCAAGCAACTGTCTTGATTGTGCAAAATCATAGGCCTGCATCATTTTTTTACCCGAAGGCTGTACTTGCTGAATCAAAATGGGCTGACTGCCTGTGGCAATCATCATGCCTGCTTTATCAATGGAAAGCACCGTGCCATATTTTTTAGAATTTCCTTGAGGGATAAATTTTTCTCCCCCCCCCTGGTCACTCTGCAACGCCGCTTGCCCAATACGTAATGGCTTACCTTGAAACGAGGTAAATGCAATGGGCCATGGATTAAACGCCTGAATTTTTCGTACAATGGTTTCAGCAGGTTCGCTCCACTGAATTTCAGCTTCCGCCTTTGTGAGTTTTTGGGCGTAGGTCACGCAAGATTCATCTTGTTTTTCAGGCGTTAATTGTTGCGACTGCAACACCTGCAAGGTCTGTATTAAGGCACTCGACCCTAATGCACTTAAACGATCGTGCAAACGACTGGCATTGTCTTCGGGCGTAATGTCTGTACTCACTTTAGAGAGCATATCCCCCGTATCTAGCCCAATGTCCATCTGCATAATCGTCACACCCGTTGTCGCATCGCCCGCTTCAATCGCACGTTGAATGGGCGCCGCGCCGCGCCAACGTGGCAGCAATGAAGCATGAATATTTAAACAGCCATGCCTTGGTGCATCCAATACCGCCTTAGGCAATAACAAGCCATACGCCACCACCACCATTACATCTGCCTTAAGCGAAGACAAAACATGCTGTGCCTCAGCATCCTTAAGTGTTTCAGGTTGATAAACGGGTAAATCATGTTGCAATGCCAGTGTTTTTACAGCGCTTGCAGTGAGCTTTCGTCCACGACCAGCAGGTCGATCTGGCTGTGTGTAAACAGCAACCACTTCATGTTCTGACTCTAATAAAGCCTTTAAAGCAGACACTGAAAACTCAGGCGTTCCAGCAAAAATAATGCGCAAGGGGGGGGGAGAATTTGTCATAAATTAAGACTCTTTTTGTTCCATTAACTTACGAAACTGCTGAATTGCACGCGTTCGCTTAAGTCTCGATAAATGATCGATAAACATTTTGCCATCTAAATGATCAATTTCATGCTGAATACACACCGCCAACAACTCATCGGCTTCAAACTCAATGGGCTTACCGTCTCGATTCATGCCACGAACCACAATCTCACTGGGACGCTTAATCGTTGCATAAACGCCAGGCATTGAAAGACACCCCTCTTCCCAGCAAAGACTGCCCGCACTTTGTACAATTTCGGGATTCATCAATACAATCGGCTGGTCGCCTTTTTCGGAGACATCCATCACAATCAATCGTTGTTGTACCGCTACTTGAGGTGCCGCAAGGCCAATTCCGGGTGCGTCATACATGGTGTACAGCATCTCATCAATCAGCTTATCGAGTGTGTCATTCATTTCAGGAATGGGCGCGCAAGTTTCTCTTAACCCTGCGTCTGGGTAAAGAACAATATCGAGTTTTTCCATGGTTATTTTCAGGCTTCAGTTATACTTAATCTAATTAATTTTTCACATTATAGCGAACTATGCCTATTTTTTCTGATTTACCCAGTCTTTTAGCCTTACATGTCAGCCATATTTCACTCAAACAGGCTCAGGCACTCCAAGCGCACTTTGGTCAACTCAGTGTTGCCGTACTCGCCAGTAAAGAGACGCTCTCTGCCACAGGCATTTTAACGCCTCAGCAACTCAATCGACTCGTTGACACAGAGCGGTCAAAACAGGTCGAAAATGCCATGCATTGGGGAGAACAAGCAGGCCAAAACTGGCTTGCATTTGGAGATGATGCCTACCCAAACCTACTTCAAAGCATAGACGATGCGCCACTGCTGCTGGCAACACGAGGACGGTTCGAGCTACTGCAAGACCCACAAATCGCCATTGTCGGCAGTCGTCACGCCTCAAAACAGGGATCGATTATCGCTCAAGATTTTGCACAACACCTCTCCAACCAAGGGCTCACCATTACCAGTGGTCTCGCCTTAGGTATTGATACCGCCGCACACCAAGGCGGGCTTAAAGGCATCGGAAAAACCATTGCCGTTGTTGCAACGGGGTTGGATCGTATTTACCCCGCCGCCAATCAAACACTGGGTCGTCAAATTGCAGAAGAAGGCGTGATGGTCTCAGAGTTTCCATTAGGCACCAAACCCTTGTCGTATCATTTTCCCAAACGAAACCGCATTATCAGCGGGCTAAGTGTGGGCACACTTGTCATCGAAGCGGCACTCAAAAGCGGCTCGTTAATTACCGCGAAAACCGCACTCAATCAAGGCAGAGAAGTCTTTGCCGTACCAGGCTCCATCAACAACCCACAAGCCAAAGGCTGCCACCAACTGATTAAACAGGGGGCTAAATTGGTCGAATCAGGGCAAGACATTTTAGAAGAGCTGTCTGCACAACTTCAACACTCACTCACCCCTCAAACCATGGATTTATTTGAAAATGCATCCAATCAAAAGCAAGCCTTGGAAAATTATCCCCCCCCCTATCTGCCCAACCCGCCATATTAGAGCACGTTGGTTATGACGCGATTGGTATGGATGAGCTGGTTGTTCTGAGCAAACAGCCCGTGTATGAAATTCAAAGCCAGTTAATGTTGCTGGAACTTTCGGGAACAATCGAAGCGCTTTCAGCTGGGCGCTGGCGCAGACTTAACTAACCCCACCATCGTAAACCCTCCCTTTTTAAAAAAAATATTAAAAGTGTTTGCAAAACACTTAAAAGTTTTGCACTCTTTAAAAAAGGAAATCATTCTTCTGCCTTAAAAACACATCTACAATAAATAGAGCAAACACAATATGACAAACTTAGTAATCGTGGAGTCTCCAGCAAAAGCTAAGACCATTGAAAAATATTTAGGCAAAGACTTTACCGTTTTATCCAGTTACGGTCATATTCGAGACATGCAAAAAAAGGGCATGGGCATTGATTTAGCCAATCGCTTTGAGCCCACTTACGAAATTTCGCCCGATAAAAAGAAAACCGTGGCCGAATTAAGAAAGGTAGCCAAAACCGCCGAGGCCGTATGGTTGGCAACGGATGAGGATCGCGAAGGAGAGGCCATTGCTTGGCATCTTGCTGAAGCGCTAAAATTAGACATCAAAACCACCAAGCGCATCGTGTTTCACGAGATCACCAAACCCGCCATTCAAAAAGCCGTTGCACACCCCCGTACTGTAGATATGAACGTGGTGAACGCACAGCAAGCGCGTCGTGTGTTAGACCGAATCGTAGGGTTTGAACTCTCGCCTATTTTATGGAAAAAAATCCGTTCAGGGCTGTCCGCAGGGCGCGTTCAATCCGTTGCGGTTCGCTTAATTGTCGAGCGTGAACGAGAAGTCGAAGCCTTTGAATCCAACTTTGTGTATCGTGTACAAGGGCACTTAAACCTACTAGACAACCATCAAAAAACCGTTGGTAAATTAGAGGTTAAGCGCACCGCCACCTTTAAAACAGAAGAAGAAGCCACCGCCTTTCTTGAAGCCGTAGCAACCACAACCTTAACCGTTGCATCACTGGAAGAAAAGCCCGCAAAAAGAAGTCCAAAAGCCCCGTTTACCACCTCAACACTGCAACAAGAAGCCGCCGCTAAATTAGGCTTTTCAGTCAAGCAAACTATGATGGTGGCTCAGCGCCTATACGAAGCGGGAAAAATAACCTACATGCGAACCGACTCGCTCAACCTGTCGGAAACCGCCATTGAACAAGCCAAACAAACCATCGTCAAAAATTACGGTGCCGAGTTTAGCAACGTACAGCGCTATAAAACCAAAAAGGCCGATGCCCAAGAGGCGCATGAAGCCATTCGCCCCACCGATTTTAATGTCGATCAAGTCACTGGTGAGCGCAATGAACAACGGTTGTATCAGCTTATTTGGCGCCGAGCCATTGCCTCACAAATGTCCGATGCGCAACTAAAACGCACCACCGTAGACATTGGCATTGAATCCCTACCCAATGACAAGCTCACCGCCAAAGGCGAAGTGGTTACCTTTGAAGGATTCTTAAAGGTTTATGACTTTGGTTCCGATAAAGAATCCGGATTGCTCCCCCCTATGACCGTTGGGCAATCCGTTACCGTAGAACAGCTCAATGCGCGTCAAAGCTTTAGCCGTGCGCCAGCGCGTTATAACGAAGCCAGCCTAGTCCGAACCCTAGAAGAGATGGGAATCGGCCGTCCTTCCACCTATGCGCCCACCATTGACACCGTACAACAGCGTGGCTACGTGGTAAAAGAAGATCGAGAAGGTAAAGAACGCGCTTACCGCCAAATTACCCTAGAAAACGGCACCGTGTCCGCAGAAAGCCTCACCGAAATGGCGGGCAGTGAAAAAAACAAACTCTTCCCCACCGACATTGCGGGCATTGTGACCAGCTTTTTAACCAAACACTTTGGCGATGTACTCGACTACCAATTTACCGCCAAAGTAGAAGAAAAATTTGACATCAT
>VAPF01064978.1_pt1 | contig 15587 bp, 16 predicted proteins | sample 3393931 | NCBI WGS metagenome assembly VAPF01 (sample SAMN08290437, study PRJNA428436) | hydrothermal vent metagenome | isolation source: Deep-sea hydrothermal vent chimney | place: Atlantic Ocean: South-mid Altantic Ridge | depth 2773 m m | reverse complement strand
GGGGGGGGGGAAGAGACTCAAGTCTCTTCCCCCCCCCCGTTTTTGGTTGTTGGCTAAAAGAAAAGGGGTAATAACATGAAAAATTATATTTTTTTCATTGTGCAGTTTGTCCTGGCTTTGTGCATCAGCGGGGTAGCGTTGGCTGGGGCACCCACAGTTTTCGGCACCGGTATTGTTGGCAGCGTTCATGATTTTTCACGAGCATCCTGGAATCCAGGATCGTCTAGCTATACGGGTGAAATATGTAACGTCTGTCATGCGCCCCACGATGGGGGGCGGGATACTTACAAGGCCGGTCTGCTCTGGAACCGCCGGTTGAGCAGCGCGACCTACATTATGTATGATAATAGTTGGAGTCCGGGGATAACCCATGCCCAGGACAGCCAGCCAACCGGTAACTCCAAACTCTGCCTCTCTTGTCATGACGGCAGTCTTGCCCTTGATGCCTTTGGCTCCTATACCGGGACCGGCTGGCGGATGTGGGACGAAAATACCAATAAGGTAATTCCCCGTTTCAAGGACGCAACGGGTCGGCTGGATATGCACGGAACCCACCCCATATCTGTTACCTATGCCGCCCCTGGAGGCGGTACGGCTAAGGGGTTCAATCCGGCAACCAATACCTGGCCGGGGGGATTGACGATTGCCGATACCCTGCAGAATGGCAAGGTGCAGTGCAGTACCTGTCATGATGTCCACGACACCCCCGGGGAGGTTGTGCCCGGCACTCAATTGTTGCGTGCCGGCTTAACCGCGGCTCAGGGCGGGGCCTCGGCCCTCTGTCTCACCTGCCACGATAAATAGTTACAAGAAATGGTTATAATTGCTTGAATATTTACGGGAATTAGACTAAAAAAATGGTATGCGGTCAGGTGTTTTCTTAGTCGTCTAATTTCTACGGGTTGGTTTTTATGAGTTGCTTGTTAAAGATGCCGGCGGCACGTCTGGCGGTTTTTGGTGGCTGTTTGCTCGGGCTGGCGGCGGTGTTTTGTCCCGGCCGGGCGGGGGCGGCCAACAAGGACTTTGCCCTCAAGGCCGGGCAGACCTGTCTTAGCTGCCACGCCAAATTGGCCAAAAAGAAATATATTCATCCGGCTACCGATAACGGTGACGGTTGCACTGACTGCCATCAGCAGAAGGATGCGGCTGTGCATAAGTTTGCGCCGCTACCGGATCCCATTGTCTCGCTCTGTCTGGGCTGCCATGATGACCCGGTCGCCAAGGCCCATAAACATCCGCCGGCGGCAGAGGGTGACTGTACCTATTGCCACGACCCGCATCAAAGCGATCAGGCCAAGCTGCTGACCGCTCCCATTGGTGATCTCTGTCTTCAGTGTCACGATGCCGGGAATTATTCCGGCGAGGTTGAGAAGGGCCAGACCGTCCATGGCCCGGCTAAAAACGGCAAGTGCGTTGTCTGCCATAATCCCCACTCGGCGAAGCAGGATAAGCTGCTGCGCCTGCCGGTTCCCGATCTCTGCTGGAAATGCCACGCCAAGCCTCAGAAGGATGCAAAGGGGGTCAAATTACGGCCGTTGAAACGCCTCTTTGAGGATGAGAGTGCCCATCTGCACCCGCCCTTTGCCGCCGGAGACTGTCTTGACTGTCATCAGCCCCACGCCTCAAATAATATCCGTCTGCTGGTGGCTAAATACCCGGTGGGATTCTATCAAAATTACAGTGAGGATGCCTACGCACTTTGCTTGAACTGCCATGATGCCGATAAGTTCAATAAACCCCGAACCCTGACGGCAACCAATTTCCGTAATGGCAATTTGAACCTCCATTATCGTCATGTCAACAAGAAGAAGGGCCGCAACTGCCTGGCCTGCCACGACCCGCATGGCTCGCGCCAGGCGCATATGATTGTACCGGCCTTCCGCTTCGGTATCCGGGAATTGACCGTTAATTATGAAGCGACCGCAACAGGCGGAAGTTGCGCCCCGCCCTGCCATGTGAAGGCCTATTATGACCGCCGGCAGCCGGCAAATAACCGGTTCCGCACCACACCCCGTGTGGGTAAGGCTGCCACTGCCAAGGAGTTGCTTGGCCAGCCCGGGGCGCATAAAAGAGAGATAAAAGTAAAAAAGAAGGTAAAAGTAAAAGGTAAATAGTGTCCTTGCAATCCCGGAGGGCGTTTTGTTTGTCCATCAACAAAGGAGTTTAGCAATGTTCAGAAGATTAATATTATTGGCCTTGGTGGTTACCCTCTCCGCTTGTAGCTCCACCGTTCCCAAAAAGATGAAACCCACCTTTTATCCTGCTCTGCCGCAGCGGCCGCGTCTGCAGTTTTTGACAACTATTAACTCGGAGGCGGATCTCGGTAATAAGCAGAGCGCCTTAAGTGTGATGCTGAACGGTAAAAAGGCTTCCAAAAAACTGCAGCGTCCATTTTCCTTTGGCAGTGTCAAGGGCAAGATTTACGTCTGCGATACGGAATACAAGCACATCATTATTCTTGATTTAAAGAAGAAAAAGATGGGGTACATCAAAGAGGATAAAAAAAGCGCCTTGGCGTCACCCTTCGGCATCTACGTCACTGATGATGGTTTTAAGTATGTGGCGGACGCCCTGCGCAAGCAGATAATGGTGTTTGGGCCCGATGAAAAATTTGTTCGTTCCTATGGCAAAAAGGGCCAGTTCGAGCGGCCTCTGGATGTCGCTGTCCATGGTAACCGCATCTATGTGGTTGACTATAAACGCTATGCCATCGTTGTTATCGATAAAAAAAGCGGCAAAACCATACAGACTATTGGCGGCCCGGGCACTAACCCTGGCAGATTCGAGCGGCCGAGTAATATCTGTCTTGACCGTAAGGGTGATATTTTTGTCAATGATTCCTTTAATTTTCGTATCCAGGAATTTGATCCGCAGGGTAAATACCTCAGGAAATTCGGTTACGGCGGGACAACTCTGGGTGGTTTCGCCCGGCCCAAGGGGCTGGATGTATCTCCCGATGGGAAATTTCTCTATGTGGTGGACGCGGCCTTTGAAAATGTCCAGATTTTTCAGGTTAAAAATAGCGAGTTAGTGCTCTTCTTCGGTGGCTTTGGCAAGGCTCCGGGCAGTCTCTATCTACCCGGTGGTATCTATATAGATAACAAAAATATTGAGTACTTTAAAAAATATGCCGCCAAGGATTTCAAAATTAAATATCTGGTTATTGTCGGTAATATGCTTGGGATGAATAAATTGAGTGTTTATGGCTTTGGCGATTGGACGGGGAAACTGCTCAAAAAAAACAGCAAGGTGCAAGGTGTTATAAAAGAGTTAAAGGCTATAGACGGCAAAAAAAACAATAAATCTGATGCGACAAAATGAGCGTTGCAGGTTCTTACTGGGCTTGTTGCTGTTGTTGGCTATGGCTGGATGTAGCGGCAGAACCCGCTATAAGGTGTTGACTTTCTTCTTCACCGGGGTACCGCCTTACGGGAGTGAAACAAAGAAGGTGCGGGTTCTGGATGCTGCAGAGCTGGTTCAGCTCAGGCATGCGAAAAAGATTCAGGCGGAGCGGCAGCGTCTGGCGGCCCTTAAAAAATTTACCGGCAAGTGGGCCCATGGCCCCTTTGCCGCTAGACAATGTGAAGATTGCCACATTATGTCCACATTCGGCAGTTTCGGTAATGGTCATAGTCTCGCCTATCCGAAAAGCACAATCAGGCCGGGGAAGTTCGTTATGCCAATTGCCAAACTGTGTGTCTCCTGCCATATCAGTAAGAGTGCGGTTGTGGTGCAGGCGGCCGGTTTACGCCTGCATGGCCCGGTGGCGCAGAACTGTACCTATTGTCATTCCCCCCACATGACAGGTGAACGCTATATGCTGAAGGCCGAGCCCAACAAATTATGCGTTCAGTGTCATGCCCCGGGGTTTATCTTTGCTACTGCCCTGCATAACGGGAAAAGTAACTGCCTTAAATGTCATAACCCGCACCTGGGGCGTAACGCCAATATGCTGCGTGATGATTTCCAGGAAACTTTTTAATCGTAATGAGGCATAGGTTGGCTAGGTTATCGTGTGTGGGCGGGATTATCTGCCTTGCCCTGCTTGTCGTCATTCTTGGCGCCGGGCCGGTTATGGCAAGGGTGTTCTATGTTACGCGTCCACAGGTAAAAGCAGATTTTACATATCGTTTCAAGCAGGATAAAAGCACCACCCCCACACGCCGGCAGAACAATAAGGAAAATCTTTATACTGAACAGATGACTGCTATCAGCAAAGGTTATATTTTTCGCCCGGCGATTTTTCTGTTTGATCTGACGCTGGCGCCCAGCTGGGGCCAAACCAAGGCGCGATCTAACCCGGGCGCAGGTGCTGCGAGCCGCTCTTTCTCCCTTGATTATGGTTTTGACGGCACCTTGTTGCGGCATATGCCCTATGTTCTCAGCCTGCGCGCCAATCGTGGTTTCAGCAACAGCGTCAGCAGCCTGGCTCTGAACACAACCCGGCGCATCAGCAACTACGGTGCCGATCTTTCACATTATACGCGTTATAATAACTACAGACTCGACTACTTGACTGATGACACAACCATGGAAGGTTTCTATCCGGCAACCACCAAGGACGCCAGTCTGAAATTCGACTTGAACCATATGAACCGGCGGCATTCCTGGAGTGTCAAGGCCTCGCACGACAAAAACAGCCGCTCAAGTCAGGGGCAGACCTCAAATTCCGCGGCTGACGCCCTCAGTTTGAGTGATAATCTGCAAATAACCGGAGACGGGCGGGTAAAGTTGTTATCGTCGTTAACAACGAATCGTACCGCCAGCCAGACCAATACCACGAGTATTGATTTGGCGGAAGCACTTAATTGGCAGCATACTCCAGCCAAGCAAAGGTTACAGATAAGCAGCCATTACACGGCGGCTTACACCCTTAACCAGCATGATGGCATATCATCAGAGACAATGCCATTGGCGGCCAGCATCAGCTTGTCTCATAAGCTGTATGACAACCTGCTCAGCACCCTGATTGGGAGTGGCTCCTATGATCGTTTTACCGGCGGAAATGCAAAACACTACGGGGCCGAGCTGGCATGCCACTATACTCGCCGTATTCCCTGGGGGAGTATTAATTTGGCGCTTGGGAGCAGTTATAAGGTGGATGATAGAACTACGACATCCGGCCGCATGTATGTTGCTGATGAGCCTCTGGTTTTCGATAATACCGCTATTCACTTGTTGGCCCACAAAGGCATTGATTCGCCGACTATCCATGTCTTTAATGCGGGTAAAACCATTGAGTACGAGCGTGATTTGGATTATATCGTGACCCTGGCCAGCGGTTTTGTCAGAATTGACCGCATTATCGGCGGGCGTATTCAAAGCGGCGATCGGGCGCTGGTCAGCTATACCTACGACAGCACGGCCTCTGTGAAGGCGGCCGCCATTGGCCGCAGTTTCGGTGCCGGGTTGTCATTATGGTCGGTTCTGCAATTGCAGTATAGCCTCAGCCTGGCGAAGGCGGAGAACCTCGGTGGAGATACTGCAACAACGCCACTTGCTGATAGCAGTAGCCAAAAGGTTACTGCGAATCTTAATTTTGGCTGGTCAACAACATCGTTTGATGTGGAGAAACAAAAAAGTGCGAATGGTTATTCGAGCCGTAGGTGGCAAATAACCCAGAGTTTTTCCAAACGGCTCTTAGCCCACCTCAGTCTGGCTACATCGGGCACATACGGGAGGTCAGTGATGTTGGACAACGGGATTACCAGTCAGAACTACAGTCTGAATTTTTCCGGCGGCTGGCAGCCAAGCCCCTACAGTATGTGGCAGCTGGAGGCCTTTCAGACGGTTATGACTACCAATGATCCCCTGCGCACTGAAAGCTCCGGGGTCGGGGTGAGTTATGTGCACCAGTTTCGGCGTTGGAATTTAGCCCTGACCTACAGCTACGCCCTCGACAGGCAGCGACTGGTTGGCTCGGAGCATATCTCGAATACTCTGAATCTAAGGTTGCGCTATGCCATGTATTGATGGCAGCGTAAAAAGTCCACCCCTAACTTAAGATGGCGTGCAGCTAAACAGTTACGAAATTAGGAGGAGAACAGGCATGACAACCAGGCTCATATTTGGCTCAGGAAGGTGGCTGATTTGCATATTGTTGGCGCTCACGTTCTTGCTTGGCGGATGTTTTTCCACTGCACCGGTGCCGTCAGCCAAAATACCAGACGTATTTTGGCCCAAACCGCCGGCAAGACCGCGCATCGCCCTGGTTAATGTTATCAGGCGGCCCGTGGATATGGGGATTCGCCTGGGCGGCTTGCAACAATTCTGGCGCAGTCTGTTCGGGGGGCCGCCGCGGGCCATTCAATATCCGCACGGCCTGGCTGTGGATAAGGAGGGCCGCCTCTATGTAGTTGATACAGGTTTGCACAAGTTGTGCGTCTTTGACGCCAAGGGGCAGAGCTATAAGGTGTTGCCCCAGAAGGGAAAGCCTTTGTTGAGCCCCATTGATGTGGCGATCGATAATCAACGCGGCCGGGTTTTTGTCAGTGACGCTGAAGATGGTGCTGTGCGTATTTTTACCTTGGCCGGTAAAGATGCGGGTAAAATAAAACGCGGGGTTTTGGGTCGGCCAACGGGGCTTGCGGTCAATGCGGTGAGTGATGAATTGCTGGTCATTGATTCAAAAAACGACAGCCTGTTGCGCTTTTCCCTGGCCGATCTGCAACTCCTGGGGGTAATCGGCCATAAGGGTGTGGCTGCCGGGTTGTTCAACGCCCCAACGGCGGTCACTGTCGCTCCGGACGGCTCGATTTATGTGGTTGACACCCTAAATGACCGGGTACAGGTTTTTACGCCTGCCGGTAAGTTTATACGGATGTTCGGCACTGTTGGCGATGCGCCGGGGCATTTTTCGCGGCCGAAGGGGGTTGCCGTTGACAACTACGGTAATGTCCATGTTGTTGATGCCCTGTTCGATAATATCCAGATATTCAACAAAAAGGGGCAGGTATTGCTGAGTTACGGGGGCGCGGGGCAAAAGCCGGGCCAATTGTGGCTGCCATCCGGGATCGCTATAGATCTATCTGGGCGGATTTATGTGGCAGACACCTATAACCACCGGGTTGAGGTTTATGAACTTGTCAAGCCCCATGGAGAGGAGCCGCAATAATGAACAATAGTTTATTTAAATATGGTTTTCTGGTGTTAACCGTCATGACTTTGACGGCGTTAAATTCAGTGCCATCTCTGGCTATGGCGATCAGTGATACGGTGCATAATCTCTCTGTCGGCGGCCCTGGAACAGTCAAGGCACTGCAGGAGGGGGAGCTGTGCATCTTTTGTCATACTCCGCACCATGGGCGTACCGATGTCAGCTATCTTTGGAACCGCAGCGATTCCACGGCGAATTATGTCACTTATCAGAGTTCAACGCTGAAGGCCGCTGTCGGTCAGCCCTCCGGGGCATCAAAGTTGTGCCTGAGCTGTCATGATGGCACGGTCGCTCTTGGTTTGCTTGGTTCCAGGCCAACGGAGGTCCCTTTTGTCGGCGGCTTACGCTTTATGCCGCCGGGAAATGACCTGCTGGGTACCAATATATCGGCATCCCATCCGGTTTCCCTGGTGTATGATACTGCGTTGGTGGCGAGGAGTAACAATTCTTTGGTTGAGCCGGCAGCCCTGCCTGCCAGCATCCATTTGGATAAAAACCAGGAGTTGCAGTGCACAGCCTGCCATGACCCACACGATGACAGCTATGGCAATTTTTTGGTTATGTCGAACAAAAAATCGGCGCTTTGTGTTTCTTGCCATAAGCGGCCTGGCTGGTCAGCAAGCAGCCACTCGTTGTCTGTGGCCACCTGGAACGGTTCCGGGGCAGATCCCTGGCCCAACAGCAAATATACCACAGTGGCGGCAAACGGCTGTCTCAACTGCCACCAGCCGCACCACGCAGGTATCGGCCCGCGGCTTCTCAAAAATACCCCGGAGGAGGACAACTGCCTCGACTGTCATGACGGTAATGTGGCCAAAACCAATATCGCTCAGGAGCTTATCAAGGCATCAGGCCATAAGGTGCAGAATTATTTTGGCATCCATGATCCCACCGAGGATTTTACCACTGGCACCGTTGCCAAGCATGTGGAATGTTTCGACTGTCACAACGGTCATCAGGCCAACGATCAGGCCGGGCCAGTGCTGGGCGCGCCTCCCGTGGTCAGTGGGGCGAACAAAGGTGTCAGTGGTATTGATATTTCCGGAAATCCGGTGAAATATGCCACTTATACCTACGAGATTTGCTTTAAATGCCACAGCAAAACTCAGATGTTCGGCAGTTCTGCCTTGAATCGCCAAATAAATCAGCAGAATACCCGCCTCGAATTTAATCCTAGCAATCCTTCTTTCCATCCGGTGGCAGGTCTTGGTGTCAATCAGAATGTTCCCAGTCTTATCAGTCCCTTGACCCCGCAGAGCCGTATAAACTGTACCAGTTGCCACGGTAATGACTCGGCGTCCGGCCCCAAGGGGCCGCATGGCTCCATCTATCCGTTTATCCTCAAGAAACAGTATGTTACGGCCGATTACACGACGGAGGATGCCAATAGCTACGCCCTTTGTTACCAGTGCCACAGCCGGACAGTCCTGTTAACTCCGCAGCATATGTCTATGTCTGGTTCTCAGGGTTTTCCCCACTATTTACATGTGGTGCAAGAGAAAGCCCCATGCGCCGCCTGTCATGACCCGCATGGTATCAGTATTACCCAGGGGAACTCTGTCAATAACAGTCATTTGATTAATTTCAATATCGATATTGTCAGTCCTAATTCACAGGGCAAGCTCTATTACGAGAGTCAGGGTACCTTTAAGGGGCGCTGTTTTCTCAAATGTCATGGTGAGAATCATAATGGCAAAACGTATTAAGTTTGCAACATAAAAAAATTGGGGGAAGAGAACCATGAACATAAAAAGAGAGGCCGGCCTGCTTGCGTTGTTGTTGCTAATTACAGTGGCTTTGGCTCCTGCGGTATTTGCCGAAACATTCGGGGTCGAGAAAGTTATGCAACGGCCGGCTGATTATGGCAATGTTGTGTTAAATAATTTCTCCAGGCGCAGCGGCATCGCGCCGGTGGTCTTCAAGCACTGGCTGCATCGGGATAAATTTACCTGCCGTCTCTGTCATGTGGATCTGGGCTTTGCCATGCAGGCCGGAGCGACCAAGATCAAAGAGGAGGATATCCGCAACGGCCTTTATTGCGGCGCCTGTCATAATGGTAAAATTGCCTTTTCCGGTACCAAGGATATTCATGGTAAAGCCCAGGATAATTGTGACCGCTGTCATTCTTACGGCAAACAGGTAAAGTTCGCTAAAACTTTTGCCCAGGTTACCAAAGGTTTTCCTCGGGCCCGTTTTGGTAACAAGGTTGACTGGTTGCAGGCTGAGAATTTAGGTTTGCTGCACCTGCAGGATCAGATTCCCGGCCTGACGATCAAGCGTAAGCCCTTGAAAAACCCCAAGAATATGGTGCTGCACGCGAAGGTCAAGTCTATGCCGTCCATCATCTTTTCCCATAAAAAACACGCCGTCTGGAATGGCTGTGCCATGTGCCACCCATATCTTTTCGGGATCAAAAAAGGGGCCAGCAAATATTCGATGCAGGATATTTTTAGCGGTAAATATTGCGGTGCCTGCCACGGCAAGGTGTCTTTTCCCCTGCTGGACTGCCGTTTATGCCATACCAAGGATATGTATTAAAATGTTTACTCGCTACCGGAAAATATTTTTATACGGCTTTATCGTGCTACTGCCAGGCCTCGCAAGTGATTCCGCTCTGGCGGTGAATCCCTGGACATTTCCGCCTTTGCCGCCGCCCTGGCAGTATGGCAATGTGCTTATCAACCGGATATCGACGAAAGATGGGGTAAAACCCGTTGGCTTTTCCCACTGGTCTCACCGCCTGCATTATACCTGCCGGGTCTGTCATTCGGAACTTGGCTTTAATATGGTCGCCAATACAACGAAGATTACCGAAGAAAAAAATCTCAAGGGTCAGTATTGTGGGGCCTGTCATAACGGCAAAATTGCCTTTGCCCCCGGCCCATTGACCTGTGCCAGATGCCACAGCGGGACAATTACTCAAGGCAAAACGGCTATGACGGCGCTGCGGTGTCTGCCGAAGACTGCTTATGGCAACAAAATAGACTGGTCTTACGCCTTATATGAGGGGCTTATTCACCCCAAGTCCAGCCTGACAAAGGATTATAAGCCGGTAACCTACAACAAAAAAATAACCATTGAGTCGGCCTGGGAGGGAACACCGGCGGCAATTTTCCCGCACGATGTGCATAATGACTGGCTCGACTGCTCTAGCTGCCACCCGGACATCTTCAGTATTAAAAAAAATGCCACCAAACATTTTGCGATGAAATACATCCTGCAAGGAAAATTTTGTGGTTATTGTCATTTAAAGGTTGCATTCCCGCTGAATGACTGTAAACGTTGTCATCCAAAGATGAAAAAATAGGGTGGTGGAAATTTATTTGTTTTTTATATGGAAATACTGCAACTCTTTAGGTGTGACTGCAAATTGCCATAAACTCTGAGCTGTAACTGCTGATAGCCATGATAATTACAACAGGAGCTTTGTATGATTCGTAGAAATATTTTTTTGGCCGTGTTCTTTTTCTGTTTTTTGTTGCCGACATCGGCGTTGGCAGCAAAAAAGGAGATTCACTCCGGCACGGTTATCTCTGTAGAGAAAGCCGGTAATTATGCAATTATTCAGCTGCAGGAGGCGGGTAAGAAAATTTGGCTGGCAGCCGGAGCGTTTGGTGTCGCAGCCGGTGATAAGATTGAATATGCTGGCGGGGTGCCAATGAGCGACTTTTACTCCAGGTCGCTCAAGCGTAACTTCCCTAAGATTCTCTTGATAACTAATATCCGTAAGGCCAAGGTCGCCAAGATTACTCCGGGTGCCAAAATGCCCCGTGATAAATATCACCGAAATATGGCCGCATCCGCACCGGTTGTAGCGGCCCCGGTTCAGGGGGAAATCAAAATAACAAAAGATGAGGTGAGCATTGCTGATCTTTTCAAAAGGCGTTTGGAGCTGGCCGGTAAAATTGTGAGTGTCCGGGGCAAGATCCTCAAATTCACCAAAAATATTTTGGGTCGAACCTGGGTCACCCTGGCTGATGGAACCGGCAAGGCTCCGGATAACAAGTTGCTGGTTACCACCCAGCAGGAGGTTACCCTAGGCAAAACGGTTTCGGCTACGGGAACGGTGAAGGCAAACGTCAATTTGGGCGCTGGCTACAAGTACAAGGTGGTACTGGAGGATGCGGTATTTAGTAAGTAAGTGGCGCCTAATCAGGTGCGGCGGCAGCGGCTGAAAATATTTTTGTGTTCAGGAAAAGGAGATGCTATGAGTGATAAAAAATTGCAAGATCAGGGCCCGATCATCCCGAATTCGTTTTTTACCAGAATCAATATATCTCTGACTGTTTTTTTTGTGGTGATCGCCATTGTCTGGCAGGTCAGCCTTTATTTTTATACGAGAACATTCCTGGAGTTTCATTACAGCGCTATCTTGCTTAAACTGGCGAGGATGGAAGATCAGATATTTCTCAAGTCACTGGCTCTCAGCAGTGTTTTCTTCCTAGTTCCCTGCCTCCTGGTGGCGGTTTTTCTGGTGTATTATTCGCATCGGATTGCCGGCCCCATGTATCATATTAAACTTTATCTGCAACAGCTTGCCGCCGGTGGATCTGCCGGTGGGGACATTAAGCTGCGGCAAAAAGATGTGCTGAGTCCCCTGGCCGATGCTGTTAACGCCATACAGCAGAGGGAGAGAGATGATTTAGCCGAGTTACATACAAATCTTGCGGCCATGGCGGCAACCCTGAATGATACCCTGGCGGCCAACGATGCCGGACAGCCGGTTAATCACCTGCTCGTGGAGGTCAGGGCGGTGCATACCAGAAATACAGGTCTGTTGGAGGCAGGGCAACTATGAGCCGCTATATTGTCATATTCACTTTGCTGACGCTTGTGGTTTCGGCTGCGGCCCTGGTGCTTTCATCACAGAAACCCCACCAGTTCAGTGCCGATCAGTGCCTGATATGTCATACCGATGCCAAGGGCGGGAATGACGATCTGCGGAGCGATATTACCGAAGCCTGCGCGACTTGTCATCCGACCCTGCGCAACTACCAGTCGCACCCGACGGATATTATTCCGCAAATGCCAATACCTGCTGATATGCTGCTGGTTGACGGGCGTCTTACCTGTATCACCTGCCATGATGTGCATGACAGGTCGGAGCATCACCGTAATTTTTTACGCCGGGGGGTCTCTGGAAAACCGTTTTGTTTGATCTGCCACGATGTCGATGCCCAGGGGCATCTTTTTATCGGCGCAACGCATAGCGGGAATTATAAGGTTTTAAATCCGGCTTCTCCCATTGACGCGACGACGCTTCTCTGCCTTGAGTGTCACTCTGACCGTATCGATTCCTTGGACAAGGGGCTGGGGGCTGGAACCTGGAGCCATTCAGATGGAAGAAGTGAGCATCCGGTCGGTGTTTCCTATGAAGAGGCCTACCGTAAACATCCCCAGGAGTATGTGCCGCCGGGAATGCTTAATAAGGGGCTCGAATTGTACGATGGCAAAATCGGTTGTGGCACCTGTCATAATCCCTATACGGGTAAACAAAATATGTTGACGGTGGGCAATAAGCACAGCACCTTATGTTTTGCCTGTCATATAACCTAAGGACAAGACCAGTAATGACTAAATTTACCAGAAAACAATATATTGTTGACAAAGGGGGCTTCCAAGCCCGGTTCTTACTGCCGTTTGTGGTGTCGTGGTTTGTCGCGACCTCGATAAATGTCTGGCTCTTTAATTTCCTGGTTCAAAGGGAAATTAATGATATTATATGGCACGCCCATATCACGGTGGACACGACAGACCAGATCATTGGCCGGGCCTTTGGCCTGACAATTGCGGTCACGTTTGTGTTTATTCTTGTTCTTCTTAATCTCTCCTGCTTTTTGGTCAAAAGGAAAAGTAACGGGGTGGTGCTGCGGATGGTGAAAGATTTGCGGGTTGCGGCCGGGGGGAATTTTTCCCGCCGCATATGGCTGCGGAAAAACGACTCATTTCAGGACGTGGCGGCGCGGCTGAATGATTATCTGGCCAACAGGGCGGCCAGATACGTGTGCCTGAAGCAAACGGCTGTCCTCCTTGATGATGATCTGCGTAGAGTCCAGATTGTGGCGGCCAAGGGAAACTTGACCGGGCAGGATGTTGAGGGTCTTAAAGAGCAAATTATCGCCATGCAGGCCATATAACCGGGGGCGACCCTGCTTCAAATAGTCAGGTCATCACGTGCGGCGGTTCTCGGGCCGCCGTGTCCGGCGGTACTCCAGTCCCGGATGGGAGCAATATGCAGAAGATCGTCCCGGCGGCTCAGGCGGCTCAAGCGGTCGTGAATCTCCTGCCAGATACAGGGGATGTCCTGGTTAATCTCACAATGGCCGTTTACCGAACCACCGCAGGGGCCGTTCATCAGGCTCTTGGCACAACGGGCCACCGGACATAATCCTGCGGTCAGATGCAGGATGCAGTTGCCGCAGCCAGCACACTGCTCCGTCCAGATACCCTGTTCCACGGAACCGCCCATGAAGGAGGTATTTAGTGCCGGATACACCCTGGCGGCGGGTCGCAGGTTGGCGATGAAGTTCACGCCAACGCCGCAGGCCATGGAGATGATGGCATCGTATTGGCCGTCCCAGTCGTCCAGAGAATCGATATATTCCTTGTCGCATTGGCGTACCAGGGTGCCCTCGATGGTTTTGAGTTTCCGCCCCGTCTTTTTTTGGCAGCCCAGCCGCAGGAGAGACGACATGATCTCAACCTCGCGGGTGCCGCCGGCGGCACAGACGGAAACACAGCCGCTGCAACCAAGAACCAGAACCCGGTCATATTCCTTGACCATATCTACAATTTCCGCGACCGGTTTACGTTTGGCGATAATCATTTGTTGTCTCCATTAAATGGGGATGGCCCCAGGTCTTTTATCTGCTTGGCCATCTTTTTGCCAACGGCAATGAATTCAGGACTCAGGCCTCTAGGCAGGTGAAACATTTCGATTCTTTCCGGTTCCACTTCAAGTTCTGCCAGTGCCTTTTTGACGGCCAGCACCTTTTTTGCAGCCCTTTGACTGCCCATTATATTATGGCATTCGTCCGGCGGGCAGCCCACGACATAGATGCCGTCAGCGCCATGCTCAAAGGCTGCGAGTAACGCCGAAACCTGCAGCTTGCCGCCGCAGGCCAGCCTGTTAATGGTGATATTGGTGGGGAAATTGTCTTCCTGCAGACCGCCGCCATCTGCGGCGCAGGTCTGCGATGAGGTGTAGTGACAGCAGAAGGCCTGAATATTCGGGGTGAAACTCATAAAAATCTCCTTACTCTGTGCCGCAAGCGGCCAATAATATCTCATCTTCGGCCACGTTTAACCGGATGGCCTGAGCTGGGCATTCACCGACACATATACCGCAGGCCCGGCATTTTTGGGGGTTGATACTGGCAACGCCCTGGGCGTTCATCTTGGGGATTGCCCAGGGGCAGACCCGGACGCAGGTGAGGCAGGCAACACACTTATCGTCTTCAACCCAGGCAATTTTGCCCTTGTTCTTCAGCTCCTGCTCGTCGATATAATCTTCCTGCACGGCAATATTACGCAAGGCCCGCATGATATCGGCAAATCCCACATGCTGCGGGCAGACAGGCACACAGGCGCGGCATCTGGAGCAGTACCAGAGGAGGTCGGAAGACAGCAGCCTGTCTTGCAGCCCCATACGAATCATGTGGATTATTTTACGGGGATCAAAATCAGGGATGGCCTGGCTGACCGGACAGGCCCCGCTGCAGGCGCCGCAGGAAAAACAGCGGTTAATCCACTGGCCGCCGTGAGTGCCGCTTACCTGCTTACTGAACGAAGAATTAATTTCCTTACTGGTAATTCCCATGAAATCCCTCTCATTATTGATGGCATCGTAAAAAGTCCGATCTCCGGTGTTGGTGAATTATTACTCTATATGAGCAGCCTGAACTCACCTTTACCAAGCAGATCGTGGAGATGGAGGATACCAATAAGCACCCGCCGCTCATCCACCACCGGCAAAACGGTTACCTCGTGGCGTTGCATAATGCTCAAGGCATCGGCCGCCAGCGAGTCGGCGGTAATCGTTTTGGGTGACGCTGTCATCACCTCCTCCACCGGTATCTCAAAAACGCCCGGTGATTTAACCATAATTCGGCGAATATCGCCATCGGTAAGAATACCTATTACTTGCCGGGTCGGCGAGACAATCAGGATGGCCCCCATATTCTTGTCATTCAAGACATTAATTGCCGCCCGCAGAGAAGCCGTTCCCGCGATTGCCGGCACCTGGCCGCCAGTAAGCATGACCTTGGAAACATTGGTCTTGAGCCGCTCCCCCAGACTGCCGCCGGGATGATTTTTTCGAAAGTCACTGGCCTTAAAATCCTTTAACTGGAGAAGAACCACGGCCAGGGCATCGCCCATGGCCAGGGTGGCGGTAGTGGAGGCGGTTGGGGCCAGGCCCAATGGACACGCC
>VAPF01033603.1_pt1 | contig 15606 bp, 14 predicted proteins | sample 3393931 | NCBI WGS metagenome assembly VAPF01 (sample SAMN08290437, study PRJNA428436) | hydrothermal vent metagenome | isolation source: Deep-sea hydrothermal vent chimney | place: Atlantic Ocean: South-mid Altantic Ridge | depth 2773 m m | reverse complement strand
GTAATCGGCAAAGGGCAGGACGACCACGGTCTTGTCGGCCCCCGCCGTACTTTGTGGCTGCACCTTGAGCGATTCTTTTACGGTCTGGCCGCAGCCGCTGATAAGAAGTGCCAAGAGTCCGTAAAGCAGATATCGGCAATAGTTCATTCTTCTTCTCCTGTTATAACTGAATGTTTCGAACATCTGTTTTCCGTTAGATAATTCTAGGTGTAAGCAGGATAACCAGCTCTCGTCTCTGCATCTGCTTGTCTTCAACTCCGAAAAGATACTTCAGTACGGGGATATCTCCAAGCAGCGGCGCAAAGTCACTCGTGTTGTTCTTGACCTGGTCGATCAGGCCGCCGATTATGAGCATCTCGCCGCTATGCACCTCCACCGTCGTCGACATCTCGCGGACACTGACTTGGGGCAGGCCGATCATGGTGCCATCTGGGAATGTCCGTTCCGCTACCGCTCCGTTGACTAAATCAGTAGTGATCGGTGTCAGGTGAAGGATAACGGTGTTAGAGTTCACGATGGATGGCAAGACCCCCAAGGCAATACCGGCACTAACCGTTGCCGGTTCGGGGGCAAAGGTATCACCGGGAGAATCAGTTGTGCCTTTTGTGACCACAACTTTTTTAATGTATGTGGTATTTGTAAATACACTAAGCACCGCTGGCTGTCCGTTCATGGTCGTTATCTGGGGATTGGACAGGACCTTCGTGTTACCCTGTTCCTTGAGGGCATTGAGCATGGCCGAAAAATTTGCCGAACCTACGGTGATCTTGCTGATAAAACGGGTGGGGGACTCCTGGTTACCCGTGGCCGGGATCCAGGGCCAAATCTGCCCAGCATCACCAAAATCAACCTTGCCGGCTATTGCAAAATTCTGCAGCACCTTGGACCAGTCAATGCCGAGCCGGGAGTTATTCTTGAGAGTTACCTCAATAATTTTCGCCTCGATAATGACCTGGCGGTAGAGTTTCTTTTTCAGGTTTTTCAGGTAAAAAGAAACTTTGCGGAGCAGGGGCCGCGGCGCGGTAACCGTGATCAGGCCGATCGATTGGTCAATGGTAAAATATGAACTGCCCAGGGAAACCCGGCGCGTTGCCAGGTTGACCTCTCCTTCGGTCTTCCCGCTTGTCCCTGCGTTGGCGCTGCCTTTAGTTTCCTTTTTGGAAATGGTTTCTTTTTTCCCGGTTGTCGTGGTCCGCCCCTGCTGCATGATGGTCTTCAGATTATCCGTGAGATTCTTCCAGAAATCGAACTGATTCTTGTCGCTGGAAACCTTGACCGTTCCTGCTGTATTCATCCCGGAATTCGATTGTCCCCCGGTGGGGATAAAATCACCGCCCACATTGATAGTATAATCACTTTTCATATAAGGAATGGCGATATGAAACTGTTTGGTTTCTCGATACTTGACAATAATGACATTGTTTTTGACTACCTGGAAATAATCAACCTGGCGCAACAGGTTGTCTATGGCGTCGGAAAAATTGTCATCAGCGCGGATATCCACATCAACCCGGACATTCGGATCCACATCGCTGGCCCAGCTGACACTCATTCCTTTGAGGTTGGCCAGGCGCTTGAGAATATCCCACAGGGGTTGGGGCCCCTTGGTTGAGGTGATATTGGCACCGACCTTGATTTGATATTTACCGGATTGGCCGAGAACATCTTTGCTCGGCTCCTCCTGAGTCATATAACCCGTTTGCCGAAAACGGACCGGCAACTGGGTCAGTTCCGCCTTTTTTGACCCGGTCGGTGTCGCCGATGTCCCACTGACTGCTTTTACGGCCGGCACTTTACTATTTTCCTTCTTGGCACAGGAAACAAGAAAAATCAAGAGAAGGGCACAAATAGTGTACGCCAGTTGATATTTATGGAGTTTCATGAATTTCCCTCTGTCATTGGCTTGACATACATTACATTGACTGGCTGAGTGCTACGCGGCCTTGGATGTATTTTCTCAGGTCCGGTGGCAAGTGGTAACCGGACAACAAAATTGTTTTATATTTTGCCGTTGCCGACTCACGCTTGCCCTGCTTATCAAGAATACGAGCTTCGGCAATCATGGAATCCAGGTTCTCGCCATACTGCATGTCAACCCGGGCAAGAAGTTTCAACGCGGCAGCGAATCGATGCCGTTGTTCACTAAATGTCGCATAACTCTGTAGGGCCTCGCGGGAAGGTTTTTCCCCACTGACGCTCTGGTCAAAATACTGTTGCGCCGCCTCGTTTCGCTGCATGTCGGCCAGCGCAATGGCGGCATTAAGAGCTGCATTGTCATCGTCGGGGTTTAGTTTCAGAGCCTTTTTTGCATAAAACAGCGCCTTGGCATTCTGGCGGAACCGAACAAGATAAATTGCCGCTATTTTGTTGGCCAGCAGTTCGTTTTTCGGCCATTTTGCAAAAGCCGCCTGGTATTTTTCCAGGGCGCTCTCATAATTTTCATTTTTTTCAAAATCATGGCCTTTCTGGATGAGGACCTTTGCCTCGACCACGGATTTGGGAATATTTTGCTGCCGCTGGATAATAATGGCCTGCCGGTTAGCGATTTTTTTGTTCTCTTTAAAACTCAGGTTGTCTGCCGCCCGGGCCGGCCAGTTGAATTGTTGGTTTTTGGGCAGGATGACAATAGTATTGAAGCGCTCTTCCTTCTGGAGATCATTCAAATTCAAAATGATATCCAGAACAAAATCCCAGGGGACATTGTTCAACGACAGGGTCACGGAACCGGTTACGGAATCGTCAACCACCATATTGGTATGGCTGACTTTCCCGAGTAGACGGAAAACATTATGCAGACCAATTTTGTAAAAATCTACACTGATCCGCTTTTTATTGTCGCCGCCAAAGCTGAAGCTGTCTTGGAGCGATTTTTCATTGGCCTCGTTACGGGTCAGGGCTCTCCCGGCCGTCCTGGCAGGGGAAGTTGCCAGGGAACCGGCCTGGGGCAGTTGATTTTCAATGCTTTGTTTTTGCGCAATGAGTAAACCGAGCTGATCCGTCGGAGTCTTGGAAGCTGTATTTTTGCCGGCCGCCGCAGACGTCGTGGCTGCCGTTGATTTTCCTGTCTCCGCCATCCGTACAGGCATCGGGATTGACGTGTCCACTGTCAGGACGATATCATCGTTGACTCTTTTAACTTTAAAGGAAAACGGTTTCTTGGTAACGACGAATTCAAAACGTTCCTGCGGCGGCGTGGTGTCGGTAATAGAGGTCACCCGCAGAGTGACGGGTGCGCCGGCCGGCAGTTTGAGGTTGCCCGCCCCGGCAATCGAGGAATTCGCAATATCAACGACAATGCGGTCCGGACCGAACAGTTCGTAAGCCGTGTAGACCGGCTCCATGCTTCCCTTGATGCGGATCTTCAAAACGTTGCCGGTTGCTTCCGTACTGATCCCGGTAAGCTGGTTGTTCAGTACAGCCTCTGCCCGGACCGGGGCGGGGTTTGTCATTTCAGTCATAAACATTGAAAGGACCAACACCGTAACGAGATTGAAAATGTAAAGGAAGCTCAATTCCCTCTGGAATAGAGAAGAAAATAGAAACATGATTTACTGGTCTCCCTCTTGGTTCAAGCGCATGACAATGGTTGAGATAATGGCTTTTCCCATTCTGGTATGAACCGTTTCTGTTATAACGACCTGTCGTTTGTCTATGCGGCTGACTACGCCATGCCGGCCGATCAAGTTGCCCTTGTTGAGGATATATCCCTTGCCGGTTACGTCCTCAACCATGGCCATTTTTTTACCGTCTGTAAATAAAACGGCAACCAAGGTTAACTGGCCCGGCTCAAACTGTTGCATTCCGGTCAGCCTTCCCTTTTCCTCCACTATTTCATCCGGATTGATTTTTGTCACGACTTTCGGCGCGATAAACGGAACAAATGGATCCGGCCGGCCCTCCATGATGTATTTAAAATGATCCGGCTTCATCCAGGCCGGAGGAGAGATCGGCTGGACGATTTGTTCCGCGTCTTTCGTTTTTGGCGCTGCCAGGCCGGAGGGAACAAACCCCAGTACGGCGAGCAGGCCGAAGACGAGTATAATGGTTACCAGTGGCAGATGTTTGTGCATCGTAAATAACATTTCCTGTGAATTAATCCGGTTATCTCTTAGCAATTCGAGTTTGTTTTTTTTCAATATTGGTGAACCGGTAGGTCGTCAATCGACAGGTGGATTTAAGGAACATTTCCCCCCCCTCTTTATGAGGTGAGCCCATTTTAATATTATCCACTGTCACAATTCGGCCCAGCTTGCTGACCTGATCAAGGAAAAAACCCATATTATGGTATGGGCCATCAATTGATATATCGATCGGGATCTCGGCATAGAACTCTTTGGCCTTTTCCGGCTCCGGCTTGAAAAAGAGAAAATCCAGGCCGGCATTTTTGCCTAGAGCGGATATATTGCGAAGCAGGGCCGGTATTTCCTTTCGTTTGGGCAGAAGGGTTGCGGTTGTTTCGAAAAGTTCTTCCGTTTCAGCCATGGCCAGTTTGATTTTGCCCAATTCGCCAGCCGCTTTTTTGGCCTTGCTGATTTTCGCGATCAGTGACTGTTTCCGATTGGTCAGAGATTGTATTTTGTTACTGGTCGGGCCAAAGGAGATAAAATAAAACAGGAGAACAGGCAGGATGACAACGACGGCGCCGATAAGCAGCTTGATCTTATTATCAAGCGGAATATATTTCGCAGAGATAAAAACGTCTATTTTTGATTTTATGCTTTCCGAAGCCATAAGCACACGCGCCTTATTACTGTTTTGTCGCAGAAATCTTATTGGTTGTCCCGGAAGTTTTATCGGGCATCGAAATCAAACAGGAAATGGCAAAAGATTTTAGGTCCCTGCCGGCATACTTTGCCAGAGTACTGTTTTTCAGGCTCACCTCGTTGATATAGGGTGAGGTTTTCAAATTATCCATGTATTGGGCGATAGTGCGGTTATCAAGGGCCATACCGGTCAACTGCAGACTATTGCCTGTCTGGGAAAGAGATTTGAGCCATAAACGCTTTGTCGGGGTTAGCTTGGCCACTTCATCGAGAATGTGGACGGTCAGCGCGGATGTTTTTTTGAGTTCCTTGATAACCGCAATCTTTTTTTCTGTAAGGGACCGGTCCTGTTTAAACTTTTTGATTTGATCGAGAATCTTGGTGTATTGATGTTTTTCATTTTGCAGGCGGGACAGGTCTGCGTTCAGCTGTGATGCCGTCGTTGCCTGAAATACTCCAACCCCCCCCAGGATGAGCAGGAGACAGAGAAAACCAAGAAAAAACACCAGGAGCTGATGATAAGCCCGCGCTCGTTCCTTGATTTCTTCTATTGGTAAAAGGTTAATATAAATCATTGGTTACAGGTAGCTACATGGTAATCGGCCGGATTGCCAGGCCAGCCGCAATAGCCATTTCCGGGGCAATGGCGCTGACATAGTTTCGGTCAAGCTTTTTTTCGTTCACTTCCATGTCGACAAAGGGATTAAATAGCGTCACATTCAGGCCGGTTGCCTTGCTGACGAATTCTTCCAGGCCGGCGACCTTGGAACCGCCGCCGCTCAGGACGAGACGAGCCAGGAGCTTATCGGGATTTTTGGAGCGGTACAGGTCAACAGCCTTTTGAATTTCAAAAATCCACTGGGTACAGACCGAGGTCATGATCTCCTCTAACGCCTCTTTTTTATCCGCGGCCGGAATGATTCCAAGCTTGAGCTGCTCAGCCTCTTCGTATTCCAGGTCAAAGGTATTGATGATCTGCTCGGTCAGTTGCTGGCTGCCGACCACAACGTCGCGGGCCAGGACAGAGGTACCGTCTGAAATGATATTAATATTCATTTTGCTGGCGCCGATATCGATGAGGGCGATATCCTCGTTGGATTTCTCGACGACCTGCCAGATATTTTCCAGGGCAAACCCGTCAACATCAACCAGAAGAGGACTGATTTTCTGGTCTGCCAGCATATCGAGATAGTTGTCGACGACTTCTTTTTTCGCCGCAACCAGCATGACATCGGTTCGTTCGTTTTCTTCGGTGGCTGTTTTTAGATCCTGAAAGTCGAGGTAAACGTCATCAATATCAAAGGGAATGTACTGTTCTGCTTCGGCGGTGATATATTCAGCCAATTCTTTTTCATTCATGACTTCCAGGTTGATTTTCTTGACAATAACGGAATAGCCGGAAATGGATATGCCGACCTTGGTGTTCTTTTTGAATTTCAAATTCTTGAAGAGCGTGCCCAGAACCTGGCCTACCTGGTCCGGTTCCTGTAAAATACCGTCCTCTACGGCACCGGGCGGGATGGCGGCGCTACCGAGGGAAAGCAGACTGTAGCCGTCGCCGGTTTTTCGCAGCTGGCATACCTTCACGGCATGGGAACCGATGTCAACACCAACAAGTAATTTTTCTTTTTTGGCCATAAAAAATCTCTTTTTTCCGGTTGCTCGATGTGCGTCCTTTGGTCAGCGCAGGCGCTGTAATACGAAACAAGAGTTAACTTTCTGTGGTCTATTTTTTGTATTTAGGACTAAAAAAAAAAAATTGTCAAGGTTTTCGATTTTTTTTTAAGGCTTGTTATGCTAAAAAAAACAAGGAGATAAACATTTCCAGCGTTTTTTCAGCACCACATGTTGTGGCTCTATCTGTCCGGAACAGCCTATTTTGTGTTATTATGAGGTTGGTTCTTGCCGGGAGCAAGTGAAAAGCCTCTTGAATCTTCTTTTACTTTCAGGTAGTTTTGTCGCAATATCTGTATAATCTGTATAAAAAAATTCTTCTACCGAAATGGTCACCGTGCCGAAATCACAAGTCGTCAAACGAAAATCAAGCCTGCGCGAGTATACGGAAGCAATAGTTATTGCCCTGGTTCTGGCGCTGTTTATCCGCACCTTTGTTGTTCAGGCCTTTAAAATCCCTTCCGGGTCCATGTTGCCGACCCTGAAGATCGGCGATTATCTCCTGGTCAACAAATTTATTTACGGGATAAAGATGCCGTTCACCGGCTCGCTCATCATTCCGATCACGAACCCTAAGCCGAATGACATTATCGTCTTCAAGTTTCCCAAGGATCCCAGCATCGACTATATAAAGAGGGTGATCGCCGTGGGGGGAGAGACAGTAGAGATTCGCAACAAAAAAGTATTTGTCAACGGCAAGCCTTTTCTTGACAAATACGGCGTCCACCTGGATTCTCACCTGGTGGCCCAGCGCGACAATTTCGGACCGGTCAGGGTGCCCATGGGCAAAATCTTTGTCATGGGCGATAACCGTGATAACAGTTACGACAGCCGATTCTGGGGGTTTGTCAGTCAAAATGCCGTCCTCGGCAAGGCCTGGATCGTTTACTGGTCCTGGAACCTGCGGCAACCGTTTTTCTCTCTTGATCGGTTTACTTCTATTCGCTGGAACAGGCTGGGAGAGATCCTGCATTGAATTCCGGTAAGAATATGAACACCGGATGTCATTTTTCACACAAACATATTTTAGGCATTGAACATCTCTCTGCGGAACATATCGACCATATCCTGCAAACCGCAGAATCGTTCAAGGAAATCTCCGGCCGCTTGATTAAAAAAGTCCCCACCTTGCGGGGCCGGACTATTGTCAATCTGTTTTTCGAGCCCAGCACCCGCACCCGCCTCTCTTTCGAGATCGCGGCCAAACGGATGAGCGCCGATACCTTTAATATTTCCGCCTCCACCAGCAGCGCCACCAAAGGGGAGACGCTGATCGACACGGCCCGGAATATCTCGGCCATGCATCCTGATATCATTATCATCCGTCACTCCTGTTCCGGCGCCCCGGAAATGTTGACCAGATACGTCAGGGCCTCGGTAATCAATGCCGGTGACGGGACCCACGAACATCCGTCCCAGGGACTCCTGGACATGATGACGGTGCGGGAGCATAAGGGGCGGCTTGACGGCCTCAAGGTCGCCATCATCGGGGATATTCTGCACAGCCGGGTTGCCCATTCCGACATCACCGGCTTTGCGCGGATGGGTTCGCGGGTCTTCGTCTATGGCCCGGCCACCCTGATCCCCGTCGGACTGGAGAAACTCGGGGCGATTGTCTGCAGCAGCCTGGAGGAGGCGGTGAGGGATGCCGACGTGGTGATGACTCTGCGGATACAAAAAGAAAGGCAGAATGATCCGTTGTTGCCTAGCTTTCGCGAGTACGCGCAGTGTTACGGCGTCAGCCGTGAGGTCATGGCTCTGGCCAGGGGTGATGCGCTGGTCATGCATCCCGGTCCGATAAACAGAGGGGTTGAACTTATGCCCGATGTCGCGGACAGCTCCCAATCGGTTATTCTTGACCAGGTGACCAATGGTGTTGCCGTACGAATGGCGCTTTTGTACCTGGTTATGGGGAATACCTGAATCTTGCGAAGGACTTTAAACGATGTCACAAAACTGGCTCTTAAAAAACGGACGGATTATTGATCCGCAGAACGGTGTCGACCGGCCGGGAGATCTCCTTGTTGTCCATGGCACCGTTGCCGGGCCGGGTGAAACCGAGGCCGACGATGTTCGCGAGGTTGACGTGCAGGGGTGCTGGATTGTGCCGGGCCTGATTGATATGCATGTGCATTTACGGGAGCCGGGAGAGGAGTATAAGGAAGATATCGTCAGCGGCACCCGGGCCGCAGCGGCCGGAGGTTTTACCGCGGTTGCCTGTATGCCCAATACCCGGCCGGTGAACGACGGTATGGCCGTCACTGTCCTGATTCTCCAGCGGGCCAGGGATGGTTTTGCCCGGGTTTATCCCGTGGGGGCCATCAGCAAGTCAAGCCGCGGCGAGAGCCTGGCCGAATTCGGTGACATGAAGGCGGCGGGAGTGGTCGCCCTGTCCGACGACGGCCAGCCGGTCCGTGACAGCCAGCTTATGCGCCGAGCCCTGGAGTATGCCGGAGATTATGACCTCCGGGTCATCTCTCACAGTGAAGAGAAGGCCCTCGGCCGACACGGGGTCATGAACGAGGGGGAGGTATCCACCCGCCTCGGCCTGATGGGGATTCCCACGGCAGCGGAGTCCATCATGGTTTACCGCGAGATCGCCCTGGCCGAATATACCGGCAAACCGATTCATATCGCCCACGTGAGCACCACCATGTCGCTTGACCTGATCCGCTCGGCAAAGGCACGGGGGGTCCGGGTGACGGCCGAAACCGCCCCGCACTATTTCACCCTGACCGACGAGGCGGTGGCAGGCTATAACACCAACGCCAAGATGAATCCGCCGCTCCGCTCGGAACCTGATCGCCTGGCCGTCTGCGAGGCCCTGGCGGACGGGACTCTTGACGCCGTTGCCACCGACCACGCGCCGCACTCAACCCTGGAAAAAGAGGTGGAGTTCGATCTGGCCGCCAATGGGATTATCGGCCTGGAAACCTCGGTGCCGTTGACCTTGGCCCTGGTTCGCCAAGGGCTTATTGACGAAAAGCGCTTTGTCGAGCTGCTCTCCGTGAATCCGGCCGGAATCCTCGGGGTGGCTGGCGGTTCTCTGGCCGCCGGCGTGCCCGCCGACCTGACGGTAATCGATCCTGGGCTGGAATTTGACTACACGCAGGACACCGTTGTCTCCAGAAGCCGGAATTCGCCGTTTCTGGGCTGGCACTTGCAGGGCCGGGCCGTTTTGACCATGGTCGACGGCAGGGTTATGTATGACCTGCATCAACGATGTGGGCAACTCTCGTCATGACACCCGGGGGCCGATGCTCCTCCTAACTTATTTTTGCGTAAACTCATAGCTCACCGGGTCAACCATGCCGGCTTCGGCAAATCCCCTGAGCCGGAGCCGGCAGGCATCACAGCGGCCGCAGGCAAGTTCGCCCCTGGGGTCGTAGCAGCTATGGGTCATGGAATAGTCCACCCCGAGACTCATACCCATTTCGATAATTTCCTTTTTCCGCAGATGTATCAAGGGCGCGTGCAGGGTAAATGGTTTGTCTTCATTGCCCGACCTGGTGCCGAGGTTGGCCATTTTTTCAAAGGCAGCGAGAAAATCCGGCCGGCAATCCGGGTAACCGCTGAAGTCAACGGCATTGATTCCCAGAAAGATGTCGAAGGCACCGATCACCTCGGCCCAGGCCAGGGCGTGCGACAGGAAAATAATGTTGCGACCGGGCACATACGTAACAGGGATCCCCTGGTCCATTGTCGCAAAGTCGCGATCCTTGGGCACCTCGATCGCCGTGGTCAGGGCGGAGCCGCCAATGGTATCCAGGTCAAGCCGCAGGACCAGGTGGCGCTGCGCGCCCATTTTTTTACTGAGCGCCTTGGCCTTCTGCAATTCTATTTTCTGGCGCTGACCATAGCTGAAGCTCAGGCAGGAACAGGCGTAGCCCTGTGAGAGGGCGATGGCCAGAACGGTTGTGGAATCAAGCCCGCCGCTGAGCAGAATAACAGCTTCTCTGTGGTCGTGTGGCATAATAATGTCCGATGCTTGCTGTTGCTATATTGTATGTAAATATTCGGCTAGCACCCCATCTTCGCCCGATCCCGCTCGAAGTCTACGCTTATCTGTTCACATATAACTCAATATAGCTCTCAAGCAGGCTTGAGCGAACCTGGGGCACTATCCAAACATTTACAGCTCATCAAAAAGGGCCATTCCTGGGCAAAAAACCGAATATTTACTATTGTATTATACGAGGCCCAGCCGACAACGGTCTTTCCGGCCGCTCTCCCGAAGTCCGGCAAGTTCGCTTATCCTGTGTCGGTCCAGAAACGATGATTATAGAAACCGTTCGCGTTAAGGAACTGAGTTCCGGCAATTTTTCATTGTTCATTGTGGCTGCGGCCTAAAATTCGGCCCGGCCATGCCGGTTAATCTTTCGCCAAAATTCAATTTCTATTATAATAGGTGATGTTTCCTGATTCTTATTTTTGTGCTACATTGTCACCTGCGTACTATCTAACCGAAAAACCATTCAGTTTTTTCGATGGCAGGACACTTGTGTTTGGAAATAATTAAATGGGTATTTGCTATTTCAGGGGCAAATACCGTTAAAAATAAACCAAAGCCCCTAGTCAACAGGCCTCTTGGTTATTTGAAAACGCGGAACCTTCAGTTATAATAGTCATTGTTTTGAAAATTGTCCAAGAAAGGTGTAGTGACCATCTCGGCAAAGGAGTTCGCCGGCATCCGGCCGGCTCGGGGATCAGGACGGAATACCGACAACGGGAAAGGAGAAGCAGAATAATGAAACTCGGAATCAATGGCCTTGGCAGAATCGGTAAACTGTCGCTATGGCATCATGTCTCCCGCCAATTTTTTTCAGGAATTGTGGTCAATCTCGGCCGGGAAGTCGGCATGGGCCTGGCAGATATCGCCGCCTTTATAGAAAAAGATTCCTCATACGGCCGCCTGTCCGTCTTTCTGCACGGTCACCGGGGGAGCCGGGCGATTGAAAACCTGCGTGAGGATACCGGCACCATGACCATAAACGGAGTGCCGGTCACCATCCTGCGCGAGGCCCGCAACCCTAAAGATATCAAGTGGCAGAGCAACGATGTTCGCCTGGTGGTCGACAGTACCGGTGCATTCAGGGACCCGACGGCAGATGCGGATAACGTCAAAGGTTCGTTGCGCGGTCACCTGCAGGCGGGAGCCGATAAAGTCATCCTCTCGGCCCCGTATAAAATCAAGGCCAAGGGTATTGACATGCCGGTCGATGCCGTCACCACGGTGATGGGCATCAATGATGATATCTATAATCCGGCACGACACAGCATCATTTCCGCCGCCTCCTGTACCACCACCTGTCTTTCCTATATGATCAAGCCGTTGATCGATCATTTCGGCGCCGACCGGCTGCTTTCCGCCTCCATGGTTACGATCCATGCCGCCACGGGTTCGCAGCAGGTGCTGGACCGGCTGCCCGGGGCCGGGGCCACTGACCTGCGGAAGAACCGCTCTACTCTGAATAACATTATCCTGACCACCACCGGTGCGGCCAAGGCCCTTCGCCTCGTGATTCCGGAAATGCGGTCCATCGGCTTTCTTGCCGAATCGGTACGGGTTCCCACCGCCACCGGCTCGCTGATTGTCCTGGTGCTTAACCTGCAGGATGAACTGGAAAGCTCCATCGGCCGTGATCTGATCAACTCGATCTACCGGGATTATGCGGCCAGCTCACCCTACCTGGAATACTCGGAGGAGCAGAATGTTTCCTCTGATATCATCGGGGTCCCCCAGGCCGCAGCCGTGATCGAATCAACAGAAACCCATACCCGCACCGCATCGATCAGGGTGAATCTGGACAAGATCAAGAGCTGTAATTTCGAACCGGGGCAGACTTCCCCCATCATGGATGTCCCGGTTACCCAGGCCGTTATTTACGGCTGGTATGATAATGAGCTGGGCAGCTATACCAATATGCTCGGAGAAATGACCGCCTCCGTGGCGGAACGGATGGTCTGATTCCCCGGCCGGTTGCCGAAGACCGGCGGCTGCGGCGCCACAGACCTTGCGGTCTATGCCAAGGGAGAAATGAATGAAAACAGTGCGGGATCTGGATATTGCAGGCAAACGGATATTGATCCGGGTGGACTTCAATGTGCCGATAGACGAAGAGGGACGGATCACCGATGATATCAGGATCCGGACGGCCCTGCCGACCCTGGAGTATGCGTTACAGCAGGGGGCCAGGGTAATTCTCTGTTCCCACCTGGGACGGCCCGGCGGTGAACGGGTCGCCAGATTTTCACTGGCGCCGATCGCCGACCATCTCGCCGGCCTGATCGGGCGGCCGGTCAAAATGGCGCCGGACTGCGTCGGACCGGACGTCGAGGCCATAGCCGGGGCGATGCAGGACGGTGACGTCGTCCTGCTGGAAAATCTGCGCTACCATGTCGAAGAAAAGAAAAACGATCCTGATTTCTCAAAACGGCTGGCCGTCCTGGCCGAGGTCTTCATCAATGACGCCTTTGCCGTCTCCCACCGGGCTCACGCTTCCGTGGTCGCGGTTCCGGAACAGTTCGCGGACAAGGCGGCCGGTTTCCTGCTGCAGAAAGAACTGGACTTTTTCCACCGCTGCCTGGACGAACCGGTTCGGCCGCTGGCGGCCATAGTCGGCGGCGTCAAGGTATCAAGCAAGCTGGGCGCGCTCGAGAACATGTTGGCCAAGGTGGACCGGCTGCTGATCGGCGGGGCCATGGCCAATACCTTTCTCAAAAGCCAGGGTTTTGATGTGGGTGCCTCCAAGGTGGAGAATGACCTGTTGGCGGCGGCGGAGCAACTGCTGCTTAAAGCCAGGGAAAAAGGGGTGCAGGTCTATCTGCCCGTGGACGTGATTGCGGCGGACCGGTTTTCTCCCGATGCGGTCTCAAAGCAGGTGACGGTGCAGGATATTCCCGCGGGCTGGATGGCGCTCGATATCGGGCCGGCAACGGTCCTTGTTTTCAGCGAGGCCCTGGCGGACGCCCGGACGATTATCTGGAACGGCCCCATGGGCGCCTTCGAGATGGACGCCTTCGCCCGCGGCACTATGGCCCTGGCCCACGTAGTCGCCTCTGCCCATGCGCTCAGCATTACCGGTGGCGGGGACTCCAACGCGGCAGTCAAAAAATTCGGCGAAGCCGACAATATTTCCTATATGTCCACCGGCGGCGGTGCTTTTCTGATGCTGATGGAGGGTAAAACTCTGCCCGGCGTGCAGGCCTTGGACGGGGTGTAACGAAACGATTCGCAGGGAGGACGAGATGAGCCGAAAACCACTTATTGCCGGAAACTGGAAGATGAACCTCACGGTCGCCGAGGCGGCGGCCCTGGCCGCGTCTATCGCCGGGGGCTGCCGGAACCTAACGGACCGGGAGGTGATGCTGGCTCCGCCTTATACCGCTCTCGCGGCGGTAGCCGAGGCGGTCAGGGATTCCGTCATTCAGGTCGCCGGACAGAATGTGGGCTGGGAAAAAGCAGGGGCCTATACCGGTGAAATCTCCCCGGTCATGCTCCGCGATGTCGGCGCGACAATGGTTATTCTCGGTCATTCCGAGCGCCGCTACATCTTTGCCGAAGATGATGAGTTGATTAACCGCCGTCTGGTCGGGGCACTTGACTTTGCCTTAACTCCGGTGCTCTGTATTGGAGAAACGCTGGATGAACGGGAAGCAGGCGACACCTTCAAGGTCCTGGAACGTCAGCTGCGCCGGGACCTCGAAGATGTGCGGTCCGGACAGGCCGAACGGCTGGTGATCGCCTATGAACCGATATGGGCCATCGGCACGGGCAAGACCGCGACCATGGAGCAGGCCCAGGAGGCCCATTGCTTCATTCGCAGGGTCCTGACCGAGGTGTTCGAGAAAAAACTTGCCCAGAGCATAAGAATACTGTATGGTGGCTCGGTTAAGCTAGAGAATATTGACAGCCTCATGGCCGAGCCCGACATTGATGGAGCTCTTGTGGGCGGCGCTGCACTGACATTCAAGTCTTTTGACCGGATTATTCATTTTTCATGACAACATTACTTATAATCCTACACATTGTCGTCTGTCTGTTCCTCATCGGCATCGTGCTCCTGCAGCATGGAAAAGGGGCCGACATCGGTGCCACCTTCGGCGGCTCGAGCCAGTCGCTGTTCGGCTCCGAGGGCCCGCTGCCACTGCTCAACAAAATTACGACCCTGGCCGCAATTATTTTCATGGGCACATCTATTTCCCTCGCCTATATTTCCGCCAACAGAAGCACGAGTACGGTCATGAGCGGAGTAAAGGTGCAGGCGCCCGCTCCGAAGACCGCGGTGCCGAAAGGACCGGCAACCATTCCGCTGCCGGCGCCAAAGGCAGCACCGGCAACGCCACAAAAGACAATGCCGGTGGAACGAAATTCTCAACCCAGATAAACACATTGCCGAAGTGGTGGAATTGGTAGACACGCTGTCTTGAGGGGGCAGTGAACCTCGTTCGTGCCGGTTCGACTCCGGCCTTCGGCACCATCAACATACCCGGGAGCTTCCATGGAGTTCCACAAATCCCGCTTCCAGCAATGGTTAGCGGGCTTTTTCTTTCCAGTACGTTCCATTCTTGTCCATTGACATCCGCAACACAAAGTGGGTAAAATTGCGGGGTAAGCTCTGGCGGGAACCATATTACCCGTATATTTTACCTTTTTTTGGAGTACAAGAGATGCTTACCGCTTTAGAAGTTAAACTGGCAAAACCAAAAGAAAAGCCATATAAACTGACAGATGGCAAAGGGGTATGCTTTGTTCGTCAAAAACGTAAAAAAGATTTACGTTTTTTGTTTGTCATGAAATCATAGCAAGTTCTTGTGTGATCGTTGATAATCTCTTGTCAATCAGCGAATATGCTTCTTCGATTGTCGATGGTTGTGCAGCATGTCGCAAAACGTTATTTTTAAAGCTCTTGGAAATTATAGGATTTTTCAGAAAGGTTGTTGTCGAGATTGAAGCTCAGAGCCATTTCCAGCCGAACTCTGTAACCTGCTAGAATGATAAACCTTTCTTTTTTCTAATGGCTCCCCGCACTATCAGTTTTCTGATTTCATAGCGGATTTGTGCGGGATTTCGGAAGTGGTTCGGCAGGAGCATGGCCAGCTCTTTTGTGCGGAAGCCATGGACCTGATATTTGGGCTTGAGCAGTTCCTTACAGAGAGCCAGCTGACG
>VAPF01002421.1_pt1 | contig 15611 bp, 14 predicted proteins | sample 3393931 | NCBI WGS metagenome assembly VAPF01 (sample SAMN08290437, study PRJNA428436) | hydrothermal vent metagenome | isolation source: Deep-sea hydrothermal vent chimney | place: Atlantic Ocean: South-mid Altantic Ridge | depth 2773 m m | reverse complement strand
GCCCTGGATATTCAATACGCCGCCCGCCTTGGCATAAATGTTGATGACCTTCTGGTTTCCCAGCCTGATTTTGGCGAGCAGGCCCTGGAAATTGTTGAAATACTGGTGCGGAGCGGCAGCATAGATCTCATTGTTGTCGATTCTGTCGCCGCTCTGGTACCCAAGGCCGAGATTGACGGCAATATCGGCGATTCTCACGTCGGGCTGCAGGCCCGGCTTATGTCGCAGGCCATGCGGAAGCTGTGCGGTATTCTGAACCGCACCAAGACCGCCCTCATCTTTATCAATCAGATTCGGATGAAGATCGGGGTCATGTACGGCAGCCCGGAGACCACCACCGGCGGTAACGCCCTGAAGTTTTATTCCTCTCTGCGTCTTGATATCAGACGGATTGGCGCCATCAAGGATGGAGCCGAGGTCGTTGGCAACCGCACCAGGGTAAAGGTGGTCAAGAATAAACTGGCCCCGCCCTTCAAGAATGTTGAATTTGATATTGTCTATGGCGAAGGCATATCCAAGGAAGGTGATCTGCTGGATCTGGCCGTGGAGCAGGATATTGTCGATAAAAGCGGGGCCTGGTACTCCTTTAATGGTGAGCGCATCGGCCAGGGCCGAGAGAACGCCAAGACCTTTCTCAAGGAGCATAAGGAGATGATGGACGAGATTGAGCGCCAAGTAAGAATGGGCTTTGGACTGGATATTCCCGGCACAGAGGTAGAGAAGAAGGTGGAGAAGAAGGTGGAGGGTGATAAGAAGTCGTGAAAGGCAATGAAATACGTGAAAAATTTTTAAATTATTTTATCGGCCATGGACACGAGCTGGTGGAAAGTTCATCGTTGGTACCCCATGACGACCCCAGCCTGCTCTTTGTCAATGCCGGCATGGTGCAGTTCAAAAAGATCTTCACCGGTGAGGAAAGCCGGCCTTATAAACGGGCGGTTAGCTGCCAGCGCTGCGTACGGGCCGGCGGCAAACATAATGACCTGGAGAATGTCGGCTATACCGCCCGTCATCATACCTTTTTTGAGATGCTGGGCAATTTTTCCTTTGGTGATTATTTCAAGGAAGAGGCCATTAAACATGCCTGGGAATTCTTAACCGAGGTTTTGCGGCTTCCCAAGGATAAACTATGGATAACGGTTTTTGACGATGACGATGAAGCCGCCGCCCTCTGGAAGAAGGCACCCGGTCTTCTTGAAGGCCGCATTGTCCGTATGGGCGAAAAGGAAAATTTCTGGGCCATGGGCGATACCGGCCCCTGCGGCCCCTGTTCAGAGATTCATTATGACCAGGGCCCGGAGGCGGGCTGCGGCCGGCCCGAATGCGCCCTGGGCTGCGACTGTGACCGTTTCTTAGAGTTGTGGAACCTGGTCTTTATGCAATACGAGCGTGACGGGGATGGCAAGCTGCACCCCCTGCCCAGCCCCAGTATTGATACCGGCATGGGATTAGAGAGAATAGCTGCGGTACTGCAGGGTAAAAAGACCAATTATGATTCCGATATTTTTAGCGGGCTTATCGGTATGATCGCCGGAATTGCCGGAGTAAAATATGGCAGCGCCCCTGAGACGGACACGGCTTTAAAGGTCATTGCCGATCACGCCAGGGCCACGACATTTCTGGTGGCCGACGGGGTACTGCCCTCTAATGAAGGGCGGGGTTATGTCCTCCGGCGGATCATGCGCCGAGCCATTCGTTACGGCCGCAGCCTGGGGCTTACGAAGCCCTTTATGCGGGAGATAACCGCCGAGGTGGCAGCCCGGATGGCAGCCCCTTATCCCCATCTGATAGAGGCCGCGGAATTATTGGCCCAGGTGGTGGTTAACGAGGAGAAACGCTTCCTGGAGACCATTGACAGGGGTTTAAGCATGCTGCGTGAAGAAATGCAGCGGCTCCAGGGGACGGGCAGCGGGATTGATGGTGATTTTATCTTTAAACTCTATGACACCTTCGGCTTTCCGGTGGATATTGTCCGCGACATGGCCTTAGAGGAGGGCCTGACTGTGGATGTGGCCGGCTTTGAGCGAGCCATGGCCCAACAGCGCCGCGCCTCGCAGGAATCATGGAAGGGCGGGGCGGCGGAAACCGCCCCCGGTCTGCGTGATCTGGCGGCCCGAATCGGCAAGACAGAATTTTTGGGTTATACTGACCTGCGAGCTACGGCCCAGGTTAAGGCCCTGATTGCCAAAAATGGCGGGGCCGTTACCGAAAGCGGGCTGGCGGAGGTATTAATGGCCTGCGACCAAACGCCTTTCTATGCCGAGTCCGGCGGTCAAGCGGGGGATCAGGGAGAGGTCACCTGGGAATCAGGCCGGGGCCGGATATTGGAGACGATAAAGTCCAGCGCTGGGGTATTTCTTCATCGGCTGACCATTCAGGAGGGGAAGCTGACCGTTGGCGAAAAAGTAAAACTCATGGTGGCCGCCGGCCGCCGACATGATATTGCCGCCAACCACACGGCTACCCACCTTCTGCAGGCCGTGCTGCGCCAGGTGTTGGGGGGGCATGTCAAGCAGTCCGGTTCCCTAGTGGACGCCCGGCACCTGCGCTTTGATTTTACCCATTTCTCGCCCCTCAGTCCCGCCGAGTTAACCACGATTGAGAACATGGTTAACGATGAGATCAGAAAGAATATCTCTAATGATACCAGGGTAATGTCCTTGGAGGAAGCCCGAAAATCCGGGGCCACCGCCCTCTTTGGCGAAAAATATGGCGGTCTGATCAGGGTGGTGCGTTTTGGCAAATTAAGTATGGAATTCTGCGGCGGCACCCATGTGGCGGCCAGTGGTGAAATCGGCCTGTTCAAAATTATTAGTGAGGGTGGAATATCTGCTGGGGTACGGCGCATAACGGCCATTACCGGCCGGGCCGCCATGCTGGATTATCAGCAGCTTACCGATCTTACGGCCCAATTATCGACAACATTGAAGGCGGCCGGCGCCGCCGAGCTGCCAGAGCGGATTAAATCCTTATCCAACCACGTGAAGACCCTGGAGAAGAAGGTGGCGTCCTTGACGGCCCGGTTGTCATTAGGCAATATTGATAATTTGCTGGAGCACGGCCGTGAGATTAACGGGGTGCGGGTAACGGCGGTTCAGGTACCCTTAGATTCCGCCAGAACCCTGCGCGAGATTGGCGACCGGATGCGGGACAAAATGGGCAGCGGAGTTTTGGTGCTTGGCGGTGAACTAAAGGGCAAGGTGGCGCTTCTGACCATAGTTAGCAAGGACTTGATTCCCCGTTTAAAGGCCGGTGAAATTGTCAAAGAGACAGCGGCTCTGGTGGGCGGTGGCGGCGGCGGCCGCCCCGATATGGCCCAGGCTGGCGGTACCATGGTTGACAAACTGCCAGAGGCTCTGGAACGGGTTTATGACATCGTAGCGGCCCGAATTGGCTGACTATTTAGCAAGTACAATTACCCATAGCGCCATAATTTATTGTCAATTTTATGACCCATAGGCCTTGACAGCCTGATTTATATCTGCTAAAGAAATTCCATTTAGCTGAATCACTATTCATTAATTCGTCGGCAGAGGCTGAAATCTTACGCCGCCGGACGACAGCTTAAGGAGCAAAAAAGATGATCACCCTGGATATGACGATGTGGGTTCACATCATTAACATTTTGATTATGATTGCCGTAATGAATGCCGTTTTGTACCGGCCGGTACGGGCCATCTTGAAGGAACGTAAAAAAGAGGTCTCTACTCTGGAGACGGATATCGAGACCTTTGAAAAAAATGCTGAGCTGCGTCTCGAGGAGTTTGACCAGAAACTGGCCGTTGCCAGAGCGAAGGCGAAGGAAAAGTACGATGTCGTACGGAGCGAGGCCATAGTAGTTAGTTCTGAAAAGATTGCCACCATTCGCAAGGAGGCTGATCAAGAGAAAAGTGCTGGACTGGCTGATTTAGCCGGTCAGTTCGAAAAGGCCAAGTCTGAACTGCAGAATCAGATTGAGGGTTTTGGCAAGGAAATGGCTAATAAGATCTTAGGGAGGGCCGCATGATAATGAAGGTTGCAAATAGTAAAATTAAACTGACACTGACCTTAACTCTTGCCGTCCTGGCAGTAGCAACAGTGGCTTGGGCTGGTGAAACTGGCGATGTCAGGCCATTGATTAGTCACAGGCAATTGGTCGATTTTGGCTTGCGTTGTATGAACTTTGCCGTTCTGGCGGTGATTCTGATCAAATACGTCGTGCCCCCCATTGGCAAAGCACTCTCCGACCGGCGGATAAAGATTACCGAGCAATTTGGAGAGTTACGGGAAAAGCGGGGTGAAGTTGAGACCACTTATAAGGAGTATGAGACCAAACTCAGCCATATTGACGAAGAGGTTGAATCAATCTTAAGTATCGCCATAACCCAGGCCGAGAATGAGAAGGCGAGAATCATTAGTGATGCCGAGCGTACGGCTGAGGACATCAAGCGCAAGGCGGCAGTTTCAGTACAGAACGAATTAAGCAAGGCCCGGAAAGTGCTGCGTGATGAGGTGGCCGAACAAGCCGCAGCTATGGCAGAGGAAATTATTAAGAAGAATTTTACCGAGACTGACCAGACAAAACTGGTTGAGGATTATCTCGGTCAGATGGGGGCGATGGCATGAAAAATACCATTTTGGCTAAGAGGTATGCCAAGGCGCTGTTCTCAGTTGCCGATGAAGTAGATGCCTTTGATGAATACAGCAAGGCCTTAAAGGAATTCTCCGATACATTTAAAGCCAGCGCTGAGGTTCGTGACGGTCTTACTAACCCGGTTTATCCTCTTGATGTTCGTGAGAAGGTTATGGATTATCTTGTCGAAAAGATGGGGCTTTCCGGGGTTATCAAGAATTTCTTAAATTTAGTGGTACATAAAAAACGGGCGGCGGTACTGCCTGATATCGCCGAGGCCTTTCAGGGCCTGGTGGATGAAAGAAGGAATGTATGTCAGGGAACCGTGGTCTCGGCCATGGCCTTAAGCGCAGATCTGAAAGATAAGGTGCAGGCAACCCTGGAAAAGATAACCAAGAAAAAGGTTATTTTGTCAACGGCGGTCGACCCGGCCATTATCGGCGGTATTATAGCCAAAGTTGGCGATCTGGTAATGGATGGCAGCCTGAAAAGCCAGCTGCTTGGCCTCAAAGAATCTATTAAGGGAGTTAATAATTAAAATGCAGATTAAAGCTGAAGAGATCAGTCAAATTATCAAGGGGCAGATCAAGGATTATGACAAGAAAGTCGATTTAAGCGAGACCGGTACTGTCCTCTCCGTTGGTGATGGTATCGCCCGTATCCATGGCGTTGAAAACTGCATGGCTATGGAACTCTTGGAATTCAGTAATGGCGTTCTTGGCCTGGCTCTGAACCTGGAGGCCGACAATGTAGGTTGCGCGGTTCTTGGTTTAGTCAGCGGTATCAAGGAAGGTGACACCGTCAAGCGAACCGGCAAAATTGCCGAGGTTCCCGTCGGACCTGAGATGGAAGGCCGGGTAGTAGACGGGGTTGGCGCTCCCATTGACGGTCAGGGGCCGATTACCGCCAAGGAGTCAAGAAAGATTGAGGTCATAGCCCCTGGCGTTATCGCCAGGAAGGGTGTTCATGAGCCCTGCTACACGGGTTTAAAGGCCATTGACGCCATGACCCCGGTTGGTAAAGGTCAGCGTGAGCTGATTATCGGCGATCGGCAGATTGGTAAAACCGCCGTCGGGGTTGATGCCATTATCGCCCAGAAGCATACGGGCGTTCATTGTATTTATGTGGCCATTGGCCAGAAGAAGTCCACCGTAGCCCTCATCGTTGAGGTTCTGCGCAAGCACGGGGCAATGGAATACACCACGGTTGTGGCGGCCTGTGCCTCTGATCCGGCGCCTCTGCAGTACGTAGCCGCCTATGCCGGCTGCGCTATGGGCGAGTATTTTCGTGATAACGGCCAGCACGCCCTGATCATCTATGATGATCTATCCAAACAGGCAGTAGCCTACCGCCAGTTATCACTTCTTCTCCGTCGTCCGCCAGGACGTGAGGCCTATCCCGGAGATATCTTTTTCAACCATTCCCGTTTGTTGGAGCGGGCTGCCAAGGTCAGTGATGAGCTGGGAGCCGGTTCCTTAACCGCTCTGCCCATTATCGAGACGCAGGCCGGTGACGTTTCAGCCTATATTCCGACCAATGTTATTTCCATTACCGATGGTCAGGTTTATCTCGAGCCCAACCTCTTCTTTGCCGGGGTTCGGCCCTCCATTAATGTCGGCCTGTCGGTATCCAGGGTCGGCGGCGCCGCTCAGGTTAAGGCTATGAAGCAGGTAGCTGGTACTCTGCGCCTCGATCTGGCTCAGTATCGTGAGTTGGCCGCCTTTGCCCAGTTTGGTTCCGACCTTGATGCCGCTACCCAGGCGCAGTTAACCAGAGGTGAGAGACTGGTCGAAATTCTCAAGCAGCCCCAGTACAGACCTTTGTCCATGGAGAAGCAGGTAACTATTCTCTATGCTGGCACCAAGGGTCATCTTGATACCCTGCCAGTTGATGTGCTGGCCACATACGAGGCCGAGCTGTATGATTATATTGACCGCAGCGCCCCGGACATTTTCAATGATCTGCGTGAGAAAGAGGCCATTGATGATGACCTCGATGGTCGTATGAAAAAGGCCATAACCGCCTTTACCGCCGAGTTTAAGAGCGCTAAGGGCATTAACTGATAATCGGGTTGGGAATCTATTATGGCGAGTCTTAAAGACGTTAAGCAAAAAATAGGCGGGGTTAAAAAGACCTCGCAGATCACCAGCGCTATGAATATGGTGGCGGCTGCCAAGCTGCGTGGCGCCCAGGATAAAATGGAAAGCTTCCGGGACTATGCCGAGAAGTTCAGTTCCGCCATGGGTAATCTCTCCTCTGGTATGCAGTCCGGGCAGTTTCCTCTCATGGAGGCCCGTGAGGTGCAGACCGTAGAGCTGGTGGTGGTTACCTCTGATCGCGGTCTGTGCGGCAGTTTTAATTCCCATGTTATTAGCATGGCGCTGAAACTGATTGCCGAAAAGCAGAAGGAGGGCAAAAAGGTCAGCATTGTCTGCATCGGTAAAAAGGGCTACCAGAAACTGCGGCACAGCGGTTTGGTGCGCAAAAATCATGTTGATATAATGGCCAAATTCGAGATGTATAACGCTCGGTCTATTGCGCAGGATGTGGCGAATAATTTTCTGGAGGGTGAGGCGGATGAAGTAGTACTCATCTACCCAGAGTTCATTAGTGTCGGAGTACAGAAGCCCAAGCTTATGCCCTTTCTGCCGGTTCAGCCAGTAGCGGCAGAGGCGGCAGGCAAGAAGGACGCTTCTGATTCTGAGGCCGTGGCCTATATCTATGAGCCGGGTTCCGAGGAGATTATGACTATCCTGCAGCCCCTTTATTTAAACGTCATGGTTTACCATACCATGTTGGAGACGGGAGCCGGGGAGCATGCTGCGCGCATGACTTCAATGGATAACGCCACCAAGGCCTGTCGTGATATAGTTCATGATTTAACACTGGTTTATAATAAAGTACGCCAGGGTAGCATTACCGCTGAGTTGATGGATATTGTCGGTGGTGCCGAGGCCTTGAAGTGATATCAGTTTAATTTGTAGATTGTGGCTGGTGGTTTTATATAAATCAGCTTGATTGAATACAAGACAGTTGAGGAGTAAATATTCAGGGTAGTGTTTTATTAAATTTTACCCTGAATATTTACAATTCGCAGTTTCTACTCGTTTTTGAAATTTGAGCGAATATTTACGTTGAGGAGGCGAAGAGCCAAATGAGTGCAGAACAAACAGCAGGAAATATAGGTAAAATTGTTCAGGTTATTGGTCCGGTAATCGATATTGAGTTTGGTTCTGGAGATTTGCCGAATATCGGTAACGCCCTTTTTATATCTAATCCTGGGATTAACGATGTCGTGGATAATCTGGTCGCTGAAGTCGCTCTGCACCTTGGCGACAATGTAGTGCGGACCATTGCCATGGATCAGACCGATGGTCTCCGTCGTGGTCAGGAATGCCGGGACAGTGGTGCCCCCATTATGATTCCGGTGGGCGAGAACTGCCTGGGACGGATAATGAACGTCGTTGGCCGTCCGGTGGACGGTTTAGGGCCTATTGAATCCGAGAAAAAGGCTCCTATTCTGAAATCGGCCCCAGCTTTTACCGATCAGGATACAGAGGTTAATGTTCTCGAGACCGGGATTAAGGTTATTGATCTTCTTGTTCCCTTTCCCCGGGGCGGAAAAATGGGCCTCTTCGGCGGCGCTGGTTGCGGCAAGACGGTTATCATGATGGAGATGGTTAATAATATCGCCATGCATCATGGTGGTATTTCCGTATTCTGCGGCGTTGGCGAAAGAACTCGTGAAGGAAATGATCTCTACAACGAGATGAAGGAATCCGGCGTACTTCCAAAAGCGGCTCTGGTTTACGGTCAGATGACTGAGCCTCCAGGAGCACGGGCCCGGGTTGCTCTTACCGGTCTTTCCGTTGCTGAGTATTTTCGTGACGAAGAGGGACAGGACGTCTTGTTCTTTGTTGATAACATCTTTCGTTTTACCCAGGCAGGTGCTGAAATTTCCGCTCTTCTCGGCCGTATACCGTCGGCGGTTGGTTATCAGCCTACCCTTGGCACCGATCTTGGTGAATTGCAGGAACGTATTACTTCAACCACCAAGGGCTCAATCACCGCGGTTCAGTGTGTTTACGTCCCCGCCGATGACTTGACTGATCCGGCCCCGGCTACCACCTTCGCCCATCTTGACGGTACGGTTGTACTTTCCCGGCAGATTGCCGAGCTTGGTATCTACCCGGCGGTTGATCCTCTGGACTCAACCTCGCGGATTCTGGATCCCAATGTTCTCGGTGAGGAACATTATGATGTAGCACGCCGGGTACAGACAACCCTACAGAAATACAAAGATCTGGCTGATATCATCGCTATTCTCGGTATGGATGAGCTCTCTGAGGAAGATCAGCTTACCGTTAACCGGGCCCGTAAGGTGCAGCGTTTTCTCTCCCAGCCCTTTCACGTAGCTGAGGTCTTCACCGGTATGGACGGTAAGTTCGTCAAGGCTGAGGATACGGTCAGGAGCTTTAAGGAGATCCTGGATGGTAAACATGATGATTTACCGGAATCGGCCTTTTATATGGTAGGATCAATTGATGAGGTCATTGAAAAGGCCAAAAAACAGAATTAAGGAAGGGCGCAATGGCGGAGAAAATTCAGCTTGAAATCGTTACTCCCACCGGTCCGGTAGTCAGTGAAGCGGTTGATATCGTCACCGCTCCCGGTACTGATGGTGACTTCGGGGTGCTGGCAGGTCATGCACCGTTACTTAGCACGATTAAGATAGGCAACTTAGAGTACAAGAACGATAATCAGACGCAGACCATTATGGTAAATGGCGGCTTCTGTGAGGTGTCTAATAATAAAATTACCTTTCTTGTCGAATCGGCGGAGCGCGGTGAAGATATTGATGCTGAACGGGCTCTGCGGGCTAAAGAACGGGCCGAGAAGAGACTGGCTGAAGCCCAGCGCCAGCAGGAGACTCTCGATGTCGCCAGGGCTGAGGCCGCCCTGCAGCGGGCTATGGCCCGCTTGAAGGTTGGTGAAAAGTCCTAATATTGCAATTCTAATCAGGTGCTTGATATTCTAAGCCATGGGCTTAGTTTAAGCTCCAACCTGAATTAGTTATTCAATATTTATTTTTTTATAAAAAAAGGCCGCTTATCTATTTATAATAGATGGCGGCCTTTTTTTTTATCTTTGTTCGCTCTATTCTTCCTTCTTGTAACCTAAATTTGCCTCGATAACAAAATCTCCATGTTCGGTGCTGAAGGGAATGACGATGGTGGGGAAATCGGTGTAATAGGAAATTTCTATCCCCTTGCCCACCACCATTGTCGGGGTCGCAAGGTCAAATTTATGGTTAAGTTTGGAGAGAGTGGCCTTGGCCCCCCCGCAAATCATATTGGTTAATTCACCAACCGCATCAACTATATCATCATTGATGGCCGTCTGCGGTTCTTCAAAAAGCATATTGGCAACGATCTGTAGAATGCAGGATTTAGAAAAGCTTAAAATCATGCAGCCTTGAATAGTTTTCGAGGCCATTCCGATAAGTCCGGTAATTTCACCGTAGGAACAATTACCCTCTTTTAATAATGGACTGTTGGCGGCAACTTTGGTCTGGCACATGGTTTCCAATACATTCTTGGTCGAGACCAGAAAAGGATTGATAAATTCTGCCTTCATGGTTAGCTTTTTAGGTTAAGAAATTAAGGTAATTTGTTTACAGCCCGCATCATTACGGAATTTGTAAAGTTAGCAGTTACAGCTCACAATTCGTAACAGTTCACCAGCACTTCAGGCGTAAGCACTCCATGAACAGTGCTGCACGCCTTACATTTTAGGCTATATAATAATAAAAAAATTGTCCAGTACTAAAACTTTTTTATTGGAGGTTGAGATGAAACCAAAGGAAAGACTCGCAATTATGCGCCAAAAGGCTGTTGAATTGCCGCCCGCCGAACGTATTAAGAACTTTGATGAGGTTACCTTTAATTTTACTGAAAAGGCCGCTATGTTAGAGGCCGAGCGCTGCCTGCAGTGCAAGAAGCCTAAATGCCGGACAGGCTGCCCCATTCATAATAATATTCCTGAGTTTATCCGCCTGTTACGTGAGGGGCAGATTGAAGAGGCTTACTGGGTTATCCGTGAGACCAGTACGATGCCGGCGGTCTGTTCCAGGGTATGTCCCCACGAGTTTCAATGTGAGGGTTCATGTATTCGCGGCAAAAAGGGCGAACCGGTGGCCATTGGCATGCTTGAACGCTATATTGTCGATTGGATGGTTCTCCATAATATGAATATGACCAGGGCCTGCGCCTTGCCGAAAGAGGAACGGGTAGCTATTGTTGGTTCCGGCCCGGCCGGAATGGCCGTGGCCTATTATCTTGCTCATGAGGGCTATCATTGTACCATATTTGAAGCTCTGCCGGTTCTTGGCGGCATGCTTACTGTCGGTATTCCTGCCTACCGCCTGCCCCGCCATATTATTAATGCCGAGTTTGATGCCCTGAAACATTGCGGAGTTGAGATAATAAATAGTATCAAGATCGGCATAGATAAAACCATTGATGACTTGCGCCAGGAGGGCTTTAAGGCGGTATTTCTCAGCCCTGGTGCGCATGCCAGTCGTAAACTTGGTATTGAGGGAGAAAATTTAGAGGGCGTTATTCACGGTGTTGATTACCTGCGTGATGTTAACCTTGGCAAGGATATCCATTTAGGTAAAGAGGTGGTCGTGGTTGGTGGCGGTAATGTGGCCATTGATGTGGCCCGGACAGCCCTGCGTACAGGCTCGGACAAGGTGTTTATTCTTTACCGGCGCACCATGGCCGAGATGCCTGCTGCCAAGGCGGAGATTCATCATCTGCGGGAAGAAGGGGTTAAGGTTGAATTTTTAGCGGCTCCGGTTGAAATTCATGGTGTAAATGGCAGATTATCCGAGATAGAGTGCATTAAGATGCGCCTTGGTGAATGTGATGCCTCGGGACGTTGTCGACCGGTACCCATTGAGGGATCTAATTTCATGATCAAGGCCGATGCCGTAATTCCCGCGGTAAGCCAGAAGGTAGATCCCACAGCCGGTGCCGGAGAGAATGTAGCAATGACCAAGTGGGGGACATTTGATGTTGATCCCGATACCCTGCAAACCAACATTGATTGGTTATTTGCCGGCGGCGATGCCGTTTTAGGGCCGCAGACCGCCGCTAAGGCCGTTCATCAGGGACGCATGGCAGCGGAGTCCATTAAGCGTTTCATTGAGGGACGAGATTTACGTGAAGGACGGTTTGACTCCGAAGAACAATAACGGCTTATTGGGTAACTATTCGCCCCATACTGCCTTGACTGAACAGCTACTGCTTTTCTTCAGCAGTAGCTGTTTCATCCAGGGATAGATCAAGCTCCTCTGGTGCCGCTTCCATATCTAAACTAAGATCTATCGGCTCGAGAGAGGCATTTTCCATCTCCTGGTTGTCCTGATCAAATTCCAGTTCCAGGGCCTCTGCCCCCGGCTCCAGACTTTCCAGGGTTAATTCCTGCTCGTCGATATTGACACCTTCTATGTCAAGAGATTCGTCGACCCGGGGGATGGTAGAATTCTCCACGGTTGAAGCGGCAGGTTGCGGGGCATGAACTAAATCAGAGAGATCTATTTGCTCCAGGTCAAGAGACAGGGCTCCAGAATCACCAGCCTCTTCCACCGGGCCTGCTGGTTCTTCTAAAGGACTATCGTCAATTTCCAGGGAGAGCGATTCTATATCAAGGGTAAGCAGGTCATCATCCGCCTCCTCGTCAGAGATACTTTCTGGTGACAGCCCCTTCTCTTCCTTAATCAACTCCGCTGGTTCTGGTTCAAGGCTGATGCCAGCCTCGGGATCCGGGCTTATTTCTGCCTCATTGCCGAGGGTATTATCCATGAGAGCCGCCGCCCCTTCAGCTATTTGCCCGTCATCGCTGTCCTGGTCAGAATCCAAATCCAGGCTTGATTGGTCAAGGGGAGGCATTTCCCCTAAATCAAATGAGATCTCATCCTGGCCATCTGCTGTTTCGTCGAGCAGAGTTGATTCATCACTTTCCGGCCCGGATTCTCCCTCAGACGGGCCATCATACTCGTCCTCCGGGGGCGTAGGCTGCTGGATTGTCTCATCATCATGGCCATAAATAGAATCTAAAAAATATTGCTCTTCTACCACAACGGCAGTACCGTTTAATGTCTTTTGGGTTTCAGCAAGATCTTGGTTGCAGCTTGGGCAGGAAACAAGACTGTCAAATGATATATGACCGCATTTTGGACAAAGCATGGCAGAATCCTTTTTTGAGTAATTGATTATGATGGGCGCATAGTAACTAAAATTATCTTAAAGCAGAAAATATCTTTTGGTCAAGCCTGAGTCGCAAATTGTTGCAAAATAGTGCAGATCAGGATAATAAGTTATAAATTAAGTCGTAACTGTTTAGGGCAATTTACAGTCAGACTAAGTCTGATGGCGTCGTAAAAAGTTCGATCTACGGCGTTGTGGCGTTTCGGCAGACTCCGGCATACCACATGTATAGCCGGAGCCCTACCGAACCACCACGCCTCACAGTCTACGCTTAGCTGTATATCGAACTTTTTGACTTAACCATCTTTAGTTAGTGATGGGCTTTTTACGAGTCCATCAAGTCTTACTAATTCAGCTATAGGATATCAATGTACTCTGTCCGTAGATTATTTCTCATTGTTTTTGTTGGAATTATGCTTGCCGCCTGTTCCTCCACTACCTACGTGCGGCATTTGGCCTCTGATGCCTCACTTATTGTCCCTCTTCAGACTACCAGAAAAGAGGTACTGAATTATTTGGGGCCGCCAGATTATCAGCTTAAACTTGCTGATGGTAATGAGTGGATTTATTTTCAGGGGAATAAGTCTCTGCTGCGCAAAACGCCTTATATCGGCTATAAGTTTGGGCGGGAGGATTATGATTTACTGGAGATTTTCTTGAAAAACAATGTTGTTCAAAGCCGGGCTTATCGTCTCTTTAATGAGCGCCAATTCAAGCAATTTAAAAAGAATACGCTCAAGGCCGTTGAAAAAAAATAATTACGCCACCGCCCGGGCTCGAATGCTCGAGGAACAGATTATCCCCAGGGGAGTAACCGATAATCAAGTTCTTACAGCCATGGGTAGTGTGCCCCGCCATTTATTTGTTGAAGATGCCCTGCAGTCTCAGGCCTATGGTGATTATGCTCTGCCCATCGGTTCCGGGCAGACAATATCACAGCCCTATATAGTCGGGCTGATGACCGAGGCTCTTAATCTGCGCCCTGAGCATATTGTATTAGAGATAGGTACGGGCAGCGGTTACCAGACGGCTGTTCTCTCACAGCTTTGCGCCAAGGTTTATACAGTTGAGCGCCTGAAGCCCCTCTTTATTAAAGCTCGCCGATTATTTGATCAACTCCATTATTTAAATGTGGTGTGTAAATTAGATGACGGTACCATTGGCTGGTCGGCCTATGCCCCTTTTGACGCAATAATTGTCACGGCAGCCGGGCCGGTTTTGCCCTCCACTCTGCTCACTCAACTTGCTGATCCTGGGACAATGGTTATCCCGGTGGGCAATCGGCAGAGCCAAAAATTAATGGTGGTACGGAAGCGTGATGGAGTTGTTAGTGAAGAGGACATCGAAGATGTGCGTTTTGTCCGCCTCATTGGCCAGCAAGGCTGGCAGCCATGATCAACTTTTCTGCTTGACAATGATGAGCTTCATATTATACACTTTATGTTAGAGTTTGGTTACCCTGCGTAAATGTTGTCATACAATTATATTAATCTTATTAGAATGTTTTCTGCTTAAAGTATGAAAATTTCCCTTATTACAATTATAACGGTCTTGTCTCTGTGTGCCGTTAACGCCTATGCTGGCAGCTCAAGCTCTAAAGCCGGAATGGAAGAGTTACGCTTTTCATTTTCGCTCTTACCGGTTAAGAGTCCCAACACCTTGGCAGGTTCTTTGTTCAGCCATAATTCTTTGGCCCGGCAGGGAGTTGTTTCATTAAAGAGTTCGGGATTGCAGGCCGTTACCACTGTCAGCGGCAAACATATACGCGGCGGACTTTCCTATCTGACTGGCTCCGCCGTAGAAAATAACCTTTTCTCCGGCTGGTATCGCTCTACCACCGAAGTTGGTCTTGGCCTACGGCCAGTATTTATTTTACCCTGCGAATATCTCGATTTGTATACCAGCCTCCATCCCCTTGATTCAACTGGCAAGAAGGGGCTTAGCATTCACGGAGCCTATCTGCTGAGACCTAACCTGCAGATAAATGGTGCCTTTCTCGTTGCCCAGTCGACAATGACCAAACAATCATTAAATGAGAATGGTCTGATTGTTGCGGGTGATAGTGCAAAAAAAACAAACTGGCAATTGGATCTGGGTGGTGCCATTCGTTTTAGTCACAATATGACCTATAGTATTAATTTTGGTTACATGGATGGCGGTGATATTTTCACCAAGGGGCAAGCTGCTAATTTAGATGGCGGCGGCAGCGCCTATGTCGTTAAGCATCAACTCAACATGAGTTTCTAATCCCTGCTGCCAGCAGTTGAAGATTGCTTTTTACAAGTGTATCATTTCTGATTGTCTGTTGACCTTCCTGATTCACCTCTCCCCTCATCCAGCAGTTCATTGAAATAGATTATTGATCTGAATTCGGTGGATTTTTTTATTGCCAGTCTGCTGCTGGGTTTAGCAACATAGATAAGATGCTTAATCCCATATCGTTGAGCGGATTGAAGGATTTTTTCGGTATCCTCCGCCAACATGGTGGTTGATTTGTCAAATTTGATTACCTGCCGCAGTCCTTCCCAGAAGGCATGATCCTCTTTTGGGCAGCCAATCTCCTCAGCGCATATTATGCGGTCAAAATAGCCGTTTAAGGCGGTCTTTTTCATTTTAATGCCCAAGGTCTTGCTATGGGCATTTGTTACCAAAAACACCCTTTTCTGCGCTTTTTGCAAAAATACAAGGAAATCAACTACATAGGGGTGAATTTTGATTAAATGGTC
>VAPF01025815.1_pt1 | contig 15645 bp, 14 predicted proteins | sample 3393931 | NCBI WGS metagenome assembly VAPF01 (sample SAMN08290437, study PRJNA428436) | hydrothermal vent metagenome | isolation source: Deep-sea hydrothermal vent chimney | place: Atlantic Ocean: South-mid Altantic Ridge | depth 2773 m m | reverse complement strand
TCCATGATGAATTTCAGGATATAGGCCCGAATCCAATAGGCGGCATAAGAGGAAAATTGTACCCCTCGATGGGGATCATATTTGTCAACCGCCTTGGCCAGACCGAAATTACCCTCCTGAATAAGATCAAGAAAATTCTCCTTCCAATAACGCCGAAAGTTCATCACCAGTTTAACTACGAGGCGTAAATTACTTACGACCAGGGTGCGGCCGGCCTTTTTGTCACCCTCTTCGTAGACCAGGCGGGTCAGGTTACTGGTTTCCTCTTTGCTTAACAGGCGGTATTGACTTATATCGCGCATATAACGGCTTATGTCCCGATAGTTTAAGGGGATTAAATCGTCTTTCATCGGCATAATCAGGCAGTTATTAACTTTCATGATGGCTCCTGTATGGTTGTGACGGTCCTTTTGTTGTCTGGGCCGGGATGGAGAATGAACACAACTGTTTACAGCAACTTGCATGCCATGGACTGATGTTTAGTATTTAACTACCATGAATTAATTAAAAAAATAAAATTTGACTTTACCTGTTCGTGATATTATCAGATCTTGATTACAAAAGTGATGTTGTGCTTGTAACCCAAATTACAAAAAAGGTAGTTGGCTATCTGCGGCGGCGAGGGGTAAGAGTGGGGCGCTGAGCAAGGGTGAACTGCAGCCATTTATAGGCGAAACGAAGCAGAGCCTCGTCGTCGGTATCTAAGGCTCGAACCTGAGATTTGCTTAATTTAAACTGTCGAAAAATATTATTAAGACGGGCATAGTCACGGAAGTCGTCAATATTATAGCAGGCCATGAAGGCCAGACGCTGCAGAGGGCCGGCCTCCCCTTCGCCTTGCCATGGGTTGCTTAAAAATAGGGTATCCATCTCGGCCCAGAGGTCATCCATCATATTGTAAGTGAGAATATTCTGATCCTGCAGCCAGGTGTCCACTGTCATTTCGTGCGGTTCTTCATGCCCCAGGCAATAGTCATGGTTGGTCATAAAATAATATTCATCCGGGCGGCCGGATGAAGTATCACGGTCAACGGCTCGTTCCAGGGGGTAGGTCCGGCAGGCCGAGGGGCGGTCTTCATAGACTGAACATCCTGATTCGGTCAGAAACGGGCAGGTATATTCTTCGTTGTTCCGCATCCTTAAGACAACCGAGGGGAAATGCGGATTTGTGCGCCCGGCAACCAACCCGGCGTAAAGATTTAGAAATTCTGCCGAGGTGATGCGCAGATGATTTTTGAGTTTTATGACATCAAAGGGATAAATAAAGAGTTCCAGGCGCCGGCAGCATTTTTTAAAACAGGCCACCTCCGGGTGACAACGGAAATTAAAGTTGTTCTTGCCCAGCGGAATCATGCCTTCGGGGAATTGTTTTGGGGGATTACTCATTTTTAATTCCTGAATTTTGGGGATATTGGAATGGTTCGGGACTCGTCTTTGTCATGTAATTTGTTATGGATAAAGGAATCAACCGCCAATCCGTGACATTTCTCCATGACAGTTACCGGTTTTCTGGCCCTGAGTCAGGGTATGCCCCTTTGGTTTGTTGATAATGGTTTTAATAAGTAACCGGCGGATATCATCGTCGGAAGCTCCGCTGCGCAACGGCCCCTTGAGATCCTCCTCACGGTCGGTGAGCAGACAGGAGCGCAGACGCCCCTGTGAGGTCAGCCGCAGGCGGTTGCAGGTATCGCAGAAATGATTACTCAAGGGGCTGATAAAGCCCAGGCTGCCTGCCGCTCCCGGCAGTTTAAACATGCGGGCCGGGCCGTGGAGGCGTTGGCTCTTGACTGGCTGTAATTCGCCCAGGGGGGCAATAATTGCCATTATATCTGCCGCTGAGATGAATTTTGCCTGTTGTCCGGCCCCGGCCAGGCCAACGGGCATAAACTCGATAAAACGAATATCAAGGGGCTGCTTAATGGTCAGGCGGGCAAAATCAATGAATTCATCATCATTAACTCCGCGCATGGCAACCACGTTTAATTTAATTACAGGAAAGCCCATCTCCAGTGCTTTTTCAATCCCCCGCCATACCCTGGGGAAGCAGGCGGAACCTGTGATTTCCTCAAAACGGCGGGGGAGCAGGCTGTCTAAGCTTATGTTCAACTTTTCAAGTCCGGCCTCGTGAAGATCATGTAGCATATCCTCCAGCAGGACACCATTGGTGGTCAGGCGTATTTCCCGCAGGCCGTTCACCTGGGCCAGACGCTGGATGAAGGGCATTACTCCCCGCCGCACCAGGGGCTCACCGCCGGTGAGACGTACCTTTTTTATACCCAGCCCCACCGCAAGATGCACCACCCGTAGAATCTCCTCGTAGGACAGCAGATTGGCATGTGCGGTCTTACCGTCCCGTGGGGTGCAGTATTGACAGCGCAGATTGCAATGGTCGGTGATGGAGACCCGCAAATAATTTATACTGCGATTAAAGGTGTCGGTAAGGGTGTTATGTTCGGTATTCATGGCGGTTTAAATGATAAAAATAAAAAATTAAGTTGTTTTACTCCTTTTTTGACTATAAATTAAGTCTTTTGTGGAGTTAATGATCCCATTCAATTTATCTACGTAATAATAAATAACGGAAAATATATGTTAATCCTCGGGGTTGAAAGCTCCTGTGACGAAACAGCTGCCGCAGTACTGGAAGACGGCCGGTTATTAAGAGCCAATGTCATTAATTCTCAAATTGCTGTTCATGCTGAATATGGCGGCGTGGTGCCGGAGCTGGCCTCCCGCCATCATCTCTTGAATATCTATCCCGTGGTGCGGGAGGCCTTGCGGCAGGCGGAGGTGACTATAGACGATATTGACGCCCTGGCGGTTACGCAGGGGCCGGGGCTTATCGGCTCGCTTCTCGTGGGGCTGTCTTTTGTTAAGGCCCTGGCCTTAGTCAGGGGGCTGCCCTTTACCGGAGTTGATCATCTAAGTGGTCATATTTCGGCAGTTTTTCTCGGTGAGCGGCAGCCGGATTATCCCTTTGTCGCCCTGGTGGCTTCCGGGGGGCATTCGAGTATTTTTCAGGTTTCCGGCCCCCTTGATTACCGTCTCCTGGGTTGTTCCCGGGATGACGCGGCTGGTGAAGCCTTTGACAAGGTGGCAAAGCTTCTCGGCCTTTCTTATCCTGGCGGCCCGGTGGTTGCTGAATGGGCCGCTGATGGCGATGGCAGGGCCATTAAATTCCCGCGCGCCTGGCTGGAGGCCGACAGCCTGGATTTCAGCTTCAGCGGCCTCAAGACCTCGGTGGTAAATTATGTCAATCAATGCCGGATGAAGAAAAAGCCAATACCCATTGCCGATATCTGCGCCTCATTTCAGGAGGCGGTGGTGGAGGTGCTGGTGGAGAAAACCGTTATGGCGGCCAAACGTCAGGGAATCAAACATCTTACTGCGGCTGGTGGGGTGGCCTCTAATCAACGTCTGCGGGAAGCATTAAGCAAACGCTCACGGCAGGAGGGAATGGAGTTATTCCTCACCCCGGCTGAATTCTGTACCGATAATGCCGCCATGATTGCCCTGGCTGGTTGGTATCGGCTCCAAAACGGCGAAACCTCAGATAATGACCTTGATGTATATTCCCGCTCATCTTTATGGACATGAAATTTAATCCCTTACGCCTTTTACGTTTTTATTATCTGCGTTTTATTCGTCTCAAGGGCGATCCGCGCAGTATTGCCAGGGGGGTGGCTCTCGGTACGTTTCTGGGTACCACCCCCACCATGCCTCTGCACAGTATCAGTCTGCTTATCTTTGCTCCCCTTTGCCGGGCTAATATATTAGCTGCTTTTCTGGCCAGTATGGCCATATGCAACCCTCTTACCTATTTTCCCCAGTATTATTTCGCCTGGTTAATCGGCAGCAAGATAACTCCATATGATCTCTCCTGGGAGAGGATTTCGGGGGTGCTTAGCGTTATCTCCGCCCATAGTGGTTTTAAAGAGGCCATACATAGTATTGCCAATTTGGGCTGGGATGCGGTGATTGTCATGTTAAGCGGCGGCGTGGTGCTGGCTCTTCCCCTGGCCATAATCGCCTATTTTGTCTCCTTGCGGTTTTTTGTGTCGTTAAATAAAAAAAACCGAGAGAGACATATTCTTAAATAACCTGGCATCCCTGAAGCCCCCTGTACGAACCTAATTGTCCGGGATGTTGGATGTTATAAGCTCAAGAGTGTGGTTTGTTAAGCGTTTATGCTTTTATTGTTTTTATTGGCCAATTGCCCGCAGGCGGCGGAAATTTCCGCCCCCCGGCTCTCGCGGATGATTGCCGTATATCCCGCCTCCTGCAGAATATGCTGAAATTTTTCCACCACCGCTTTCTCCGGGCGCCTGAAGGGTAGGTCATCGGTCTCGTTGCAGGGTAATAGATTGATTTTGCAGCGTAATTTGTGGAGAATCCTGACTAACTGCCGAGCGTCTCCTGGGCTGTCGTTGATGCCAGCTAACAGCACATATTCAATCATTATACGCCGTCTTTTGGGGAGGGGATAAGCGCGGCAGGCCTCTAAGAGCGCAGCTATGTCATAGGTCTGGTTAATGGGCAGCAGGCGGCTGCGGGTTTCGTTATTGGCGGCATGCAGTGAAATGGCGAGATTAACCTTGGTCTCTGCTCCCAATTGTTCTATTCCGGGCACCAGGCCGCAGGTTGATACCGTGATTCGTCGCTGCGAAAAATCCAGACCGTGATCATCAATCAGAATGTCAAGGGCGCGGCGGAGGTTGTCGTAATTGGCTAACGGTTCACCCATTCCCATGAAAACCAGATTGTTGATTCTGCCCTTACCATTGGCCTTAGCCTCTAATTCGTTGCGGGTATGGATAACCTGATTAACGATCTCGGCGACAGTGAGGTTGCGGCGCAGGCCCATGGTGCCGGTGAGACAGAAAGCGCAGCCCATGGCGCAGCCAACCTGGGAAGAGACACAGAGGGTATGGCGGCCATTATCTGGAATAAGTACACTTTCGATGAGGGTGTTGTCCGCCAGCCTAAAGGCGTATTTTACCGTTCCATCATTGGCTTCTTCCCGTTTGTCAACTTGCAGGCTGCTGATGCGCGCAATGTCCTCTAAGCGGGTTCTGAATGCTAAAGCCAGATTGGTCATTTCGGAAAAAGAGCTGATTCCGGGGCGGTAGAGCCATGAAAATATCTGCCGGGCTCTGAATCTGGGCTCGCCAAGCTCGGCAATAAAATCGGTAAGCTCTTGCAGGGTGAGGTCACGCAGGTCTGTTAATGATGAATTTGTTGAATTGTCCGGCATAATCATAGTCACGAGAGAATAAAAAAAGGGAAAACCGGCTATCGATTTTCCCTTTGAAAATTTGGGGTGAGCGGTGGGTTTCGAACCCACGGCCTCCGGGGCCACAACCCGACGCTCTAACCTACTGAGCTACGCCCACCATACATCAATGTATGGCAACTATATAACGGATTGCGGCCTGCTTGGCAAGAATAAAAGCGCCCCGCAGTTGAGATTAATCTCAATTCATTTCTTTGCCGCAATGTTTACAAATCTTGGCCTGCGTCTTGATGATTTCAGCGCAATAAGGGCATTCTTTCTGAAAGGAATTTTTCAGCATTCGGCTGAGGGCCAGATTAGCCGCCTGGCCAATTTCAGTATGGCGAAATTTATGGTTACGAATGGCGTCAAGGCAGGACAAATCGTTAATCTCTTCCATGAGCTTAACTGCCCGCTGCCGTTCTTCGAGATTGGCCTCTTCATCGGTTATCAGGTAGAGAGCCGGCTGCGGGTTTTTATCCGATAGGCAGGTTTCAAGCTCCTGGATAGCCTTTTGTTCTTTCTGATACCTCTCGTTGCCTTTTTTTAATTCCTCGAGGTCAATGGCCGCATCAGTAAAGGCAATTTTGCTGGCCACCATCATGGGAGAGCCCTTTTTTTCGCCGGGGAGCAGCATATAACGATAGGAGGCACTTTTGCCGTATTGCTCTTCGATATATTTCCAGCCCTCAACAAACATTGAGCAGTCATCATTCAAGCAGATAAAGAAAACATCGGTTCCCCATCCCAGGCCGTCTCCCACATGAATAGGCGGGGTGTTGCAAAAACTTAAACGAGTATTGCAATGCGGGCAATAATGCTCTTCCATGGCGTACTTCAGACTGACGTCACTAACCATATTATTCTCCAAAATAAAATTAAATGTTGTGTAATTCAGGGGCTACCGGACTGGTAAACAGAACTCCTCAACCTGAGGGGTAGACTGGGGAACTGTTCAAACAGCGGGGTGAGGCGTTCTGAATAAGTTAAAGGCCAGCCAGGCGATAAAGATTAGAATCAACCAGGTGACACGAGGGATTTTTTTGAGTTTCATGGCAAAAGAAAATAATGCAGAATGACGATAAGGTCAATGCGCTTTAATTTCTCTCTTGACCATAATGGTGCGTAAAACTATTATTACAGTTCTTTAAACGCCATTAAATTAAAAAGGAGTACTATGACATTATTACGTCCCGACAGTTATGCCCGTAATACCCTGGAAAGATATACCGGTTCCATGGTTGATGAATTTCAGTCCCATGTGCTGCTGTGCAATTTTGACCGTTATATCCAGGAGTTCGCCAGGATAACTAATAATCCTGTTAAGGCTGGCTATTGGCAGGTGGTGCATGATAAGGAACGTAATGTCTCTATTATTAACCATGGGGTGGGCTCCCCTTCGGCTGGGATTATTATGCATTGCCTTTCTTTTCTCGATAATCTTAAGTGTGTGATAATGTTAGGGATGTGCGGCGGTATTGACGACGAGGTGGAGATTGGTGATCTGCTCATTCCCACTGCCAGCATCAGGGACGAGGGTACCAGTAAACATTATCTTCCCCAGGATGTTCCGGCCCTGCCGGAGTTCTGGATTAACCGGGTATGTGAGGAGGTGATCTGCGCCGAGATGGGGGTGAAACCTAAATCGGGTATAATGTTGACCACCGACTACCGGATGTGGGAGTTTGACGAGGAGTTTATTGCATATATCCTCAAACATCGTATTCTGGCCATTGATATGGAGATTGCTACCCTTTTCGCGGTGGGATACGCCTTGAACGTACCCACCGGGGCGGTGATGCTGATCTCTGACCTGCCCATGCGTAAAGGCGGCATCAAGAGTAAAGAAAGCGCCAAGAATATATTTTGTAAATTTACCGATAATCATTTAAAGGTCGGTTTGGATATTATGGCGGATATTAAGCGCCATAACCTGAAGACCGTTAAACCATCCCTCTCTGAGCAGAGTTAAGTAATGCGAATCAGTGATTTTCAAGCACGGGTCTACCGGGCAGCGAGCCGTATTCCCAGGGGCCGGGTGACGACCTATAAATTACTGGCTGCAGCCGTTGGCTGTCGATCCCCCAGGGCCGTGGGGCAGGCCCTGCGCCATAATCCCTTTGCCCCTGAGGTGCCATGCCACCGGATAATCAGGGCTGATCTGACTGTCGGTGGTTTTGTGGGTGAGGAGCAGGGGCCGCTCTGGCAGCGTAAGGTTGATCTTTTGCGTCGCGAAGATGTTTTATTCCGGCGCGGGGTTCTAATCGATGCGGCGCGGCTTTATAACCCCGCCTTATGAGCTGGCAGAATTTGCTGGCAGACAGTCTTACCTCTGCCGCTGAGATTAGCCGCCGTTTCCCGGACGCTGACGTCAGGGGGATTGAGGAGGCCGCCCGGCAATATCCCATGCGGATTAATCCCTACTACTGGGGCCTGGTTAAGAAGATTGATGACCCGCTCTGGCGGCAGGCTGTGCCTGCATCTCAGGAATTAAAGGATATGGTCTGTGAGGCTGATCCGCTGGCCGAGGAGGCGCTCAGCCCCGTGGCCAATCTGGTGCATAAATACCCGGATCGGGTATTGTTTTTAATCAGCAGTCAATGCGCCATGTACTGCCGTTTCTGTACCAGGAAGAGGAAGGTGGGGACGGCGGAGATGGTTATTGATGATGCCACCCTCGCTCTTGGGCTAGATTATATCCGCCGCACCCCAGCCATTCGGGATGTCCTGATTTCGGGCGGTGATCCGCTGCTGCTATCGGATGAGCGTTTGGAGTGGATACTGGCCGGGGTGCGGGCCATTCCACATGTTGAGATAATCCGTATCGGTACCAGGGTGCCCTGTGTTCTGCCCATGCGGGTCTCCCGTCGGCTTTGCGCCATGTTGAAGCGTTATCATCCCCTCTATATAAATACCCACTTTAATCACCCGGCCGAGTTGACGACGGAGGCCGCCTCTGCCTGCGGCCGCTTGGCTGATGCCGGTATCTCTCTGGGCTGCCAGACAGTATTACTGCGAGGGGTAAATGACAGCCCGGTGGTCATAAAGAAATTGCTGCGTGGTTTGCTTCGCATGCGGGTCAGACCATATTACCTCTTTCAGGGCGATATGACGCGCGGCACCGACCATTTCCGAACCAGGATTGAGACCGGCCTGAAAATTATGGAGTCATTAATCGGTCATGTCTCGGGGATGGCTATTCCTCATTTCGCGGTGGATGCCCCAGGGGGCGGCGGTAAGATCCCCCTGCTGCCGGATTATGTGATTGGTAGAGGGGAAAAACTGGTATTCAGAAATTATTGCGGGGAGATATGCTCCTATCCTGATGGCTATTGATGCCTGATTATGGCCTGGTCTCTGAGATTCGACGGCAGAGACTTTAAGACTGCCACTGCCGCGCTTTTCTTTTTAAAGCGTTTTTCCAAGACAATCATAAAGGCTGCGGCCTTGTCTTTTTCCGAACGTCGGGCAGGGACAATGATAATGGGCGGGGCGCTTGCCGGGCAGTCCTTAAGTACGTCCACTGCTGCTGGTAGAGTGCTCATCACCCCTAATTGCAGCCAGAATTCATGGGCGGCGGGCTGGAAGTTTACTTTGGCCTCGCCGGGGAACTTGATTATGATTCCCGGCCGCAGTTGTCCTAAGCCCGAAACCTTGTTGGCTTTACGGACTAATTCCAATCTAATCTTTGTATAGCGGCCATATACCCGGGCAATCATCTTGCTCAGGGTATCTCCATTGTGAACCTGTAATTCACCCAGGATGGCCGGCTCGACCTGCATGGGGAAATAGATCGTTCTTCGCCGCAATTTCTTGTGTTCTGACGGCCTTGCCTCGTCGGGTCTAATTGCTGTTTTTACTGTCGATGGGAGCGGCTTGGTTCCTTCGGCCTTGGCTGGAGCGGCTGATAATAATATGTTCTGCCTAACGCCTGGCTTTGCCGGGCGGTGAAAAATCTCCGGGCTGAGGATCAGGGTTGTGATTCCGCTTAGTGCCAGGATAATAATCAGCCCCTTTCTGTGTGGTTGAGTCCTTTGGCTATTGGCCTTCAGGCTGAGCAGGAGATCGAATAGTCCAGCCCGTTGTTTGTTCTTTACCAAAAGAGCGATAATCAGCCTGGAGCAGAGGGCCACTATGCGGCGGGGGTAGCCACCGCTCAGGAGGTAAATCAGCCAGACGGCCGGAGAGGAGAAAATCCTGGGCGCTGCGGTTGATTTCCGGTGGGATTTGGAGAGCCGGAAGGAGATCATCTGCTTGGTCTCACGAAGGCTCAAAGGACGAAGACAGAGGCGGGTCGCAATCTGCCCGGTTAAATTGGTCTTGTGGCGCAGAATGAGGCTGAAGTTTTCCCTGGCGAAGATGACAATCTGCAGGAGTTTGTGCTGGTTGACCGCAAAGGTTAAAAAAACGCCTAAAATCTCCAGGACGAAATCGGGCAGATTCTGGCCGTTATCAATAATCAGGGCCGGAGTTTTGCCCCTTTCTGCCGCCTGTTCAAGATACCTTTTTATACTTTTTATACTTTTTATACTTTTTATATTATTCTTTAATTGCTGTTCCCTGGGCTCATTATTTATTGGCAGTCCAAAGCTCTTGCTCACGGCCTGGAGGAATTCCGGCGCTGAACCGCATTGCGGGTCAACAATGAGCTGGGCTTGAATACCTTGGTCTACCGTGGTTAATTGGTGGAGAAGCTGGCGGCTCAAGGTGGTTTTGCCGCTGCCGCTTTTGCCGATTACCACACTTAATCCCCGCCGCAGGCGGATAGCACGCTCCAGCTCCTGGAGACAGTCGAGATACTGACTGGCTTTGAAGAACATTTCCGGGTCTGGGGTATTGGCAAATGTTTTTTTGTTAAAGTTGAGCTGTCTGTAATATTTCATTGCGGTATTTGTTTTAAAAGTAACAGTTCACCAGGGACACTAAAATTTTATGCTGCCTCAGTGCTGGTGAACTATTACAAAAAAAAATCCTGAAATCCTATATTTTTTCTTGCAACAAATCCAACTCTATAGTTAATAATAACGAGGGAAGTAATCGCTCCCCTTGTTATTAAAGGAGATTTTAAGAGGAAAGGCATATTTACTTTATTTTAGAAAGAATATTATTTGAAAGGGGATCAGATGAATAAAACAGAACTTGTAGCCGCGATTGCTAAATCCGCAGAAATTACCAAAGCCGATGCCAGTAGAGCTTTGCAGGCTCTCCTTGATTCAATAACTACCAGTCTGGCCGATGGCGAAAGTATCGCTCTCACCGGATTTGGCACTTTTTCCGTTACTAAGCGGGCCGCCCGTACGGGTCGTAATCCCAGAACTGGCGCTGAGCTAAAGATCGCGGCCAAGACTGTGGCTAAATTTAAGCCGGGGAAGGGACTGTCTGAAGCAGTAAAATAAACTTCATCGTTTCTCTCGTTTTTTTTTAAAAAAATCTCTCCATTGGCCATGGGGAGATTTTTTTATTGTAGGGGGGGAACTTTCAGTATTTTTAAAATTGGAAAGCGGCCCCGTCCCGGCGCATCTGGACAACGAAGGCACCAATGAACTATTACAGTACTGAGGCGGCATAAAATTTTAGTGCCCCTGGTGAACTGTTACCAACGAAGAATAAAAGTCCTGGTGGACAACACCATTAGCAGGGGGCTTTCGTCTCTTCCGTACAAGATATTAATGTGCGAAATTATGTAACTATTTAGGTGTGACTGTAAATTGCCCTAAACGGACACGATTATCAAATAAAGGAGAAGTAATTATGGAAACATTCAGTACCAATATTTTTAAGACGGAAACTATAAAACTGGCAGATACGGAGGAGTTAATTGTTCGTGGCGGCCGGGATCAATTTCATCTTCTGGAACAGGCCTTTGCCGGTATTAAGCAGATAGGGGTAATTGGCTGGGGCTCTCAAGGCCCGGCACAGGCTCAGAATCTCAAGGATTCATTGGCCGATTCTGATATTAAGGTAGCCGTTGGTCTGCGTCCTAACAGCGCCTCCATGGCCAAGGCCAGGGAAGCCGGTTTTAATGAGGAGGCCGGTACCCTGGGTGAGATGTACGATGTCGCGGCTAAATCAGATCTGGTTATTCTGCTTATTTCAGATGCGGCCCAGGCCGAAAATTATCAGTCGGTCTTTGATGCCATGCGTGACGGTGCTACCCTGGGCCTGTCACACGGCTTTCTGCTGGGCCATCTGACCAGCGTCGGGCAGGCATTTCCTAAAAATATCAATGTAATTGGGGTATGTCCCAAGGGTATGGGGCCCTCGGTTCGCCGCCTCTATGTCCAGGGTAAGAAAGTCAACGGGGCCGGAATTAACTGCAGCTTTGCCGTGGAGCAGGATATTGACGGCCGGGCTACCGATCTGGCCCTGGGCTGGGCGGTGGCCATTGGTGCTCCTTACATCTTCAAGACTACCCTGCGTAATGAATATTGCAGCGATATTTTTGGTGAGCGCAGTATTCTGTTAGGGGCCGTCCATGGTATTGTCGAATCCCTCTACCGCCGTTATGTCATGCAGGATAATATGAGCGAAGCGGAGGCCTTTACCGCCTCGGTGGATAATATTACCGGCATAATCAGCAAGACCATCTCCCATGATGGTATCCTGGCCGTCTATGAAAAATTAGATGCCGAAGATAAAAAGATCTTCGAGAATATCTATTCACAATCCTATGGCCCGGCCATGGACATCTTGCTGGAGATCTATGACGAAGTCTCCTCCGGTAACGAGATCCGCTCGGTGGTTATGGCTGGTCAGCGTTTTGCCCGTTATCCCATGGGCAAGATTGACGGCACCAGGATGTGGCAGGTGGGTGAGAAGGTGCGGGCGTCTCGTTCAGAAGAGGAGACCCCGGTTAATGCCCTCACCGCCGGGATGTATTGCGCCACCATGATGGCCCAGCTTGATCTACTCATCGAGAAGGGCCATTGCCTGAGCGAGGTCTGCAACGAGTCTGTTATTGAGGCGGTTGATTCCTTGAATCCCTATATGCATTACAAGGGGGTGGCCTATATGGTGGATAACTGTTCCGTTACCGCCCGTCTTGGTTCCCGAAAATGGGCTCCGCGCTTTGATTACAACCTCAGCCAGCAGGCCCTGGTCGACTATGATAATGGCGCCGCAGTTAATGACGAGTTGATTGTCGCCTTTAAGAATCATAAGGTACACGCGGCTCTCGCCACTTGTGCTACTTTGAGGCCGTCGGTTGATATTTCCTTATCTGATGCCGATTGATTAGCTGGTTGTTGCACGTTTAAAAAGGCCCGTCTGAATTATCAGACGGGCCTTTTTTTGTGATGCCTTGTGTTTTATGATGTTCGATGAACTGAATAATTAGCTGATTTTCTTGTATATTCTCAAGGTTATAAAAAAAACCTCCCTCCTGGAATTTTTATTTGGTTCACCATTTTTATAATGCTATAATAGTCACAGTAAAACCATTGTGACAAATAACCGCATTACCTCCTCAATAAATACCAAAGTTAAAAAGTTAAAAAGTTAAAAAGCTCTGTTGCCGGCAGAACTCAGGCCTTCAAATTTAAAAGTTATTTCATTTGAGGTATGTCGTTAACGTATTTTAGTAACTGTTTAGGTCTGGCTGTAAATTGCCCTAAACTCTAAGCAGTTACGTATTTTGATGTGTTGATACTTGATGCCATACATTATTTTTCTTCTTTACAAAGAGGCAGATAAAATGTTTGCAAACATGAAATTAGGCACCAAAATTACCCTTGGCTTCGCAGTTGTCATCCTGATATTTGGTACTGTCACGATTGTCGGTTGGCTGGGAATTACTGGAAGCTCGGCAGGTTTTACTACCTATCGCTCATTGGCGCGCCACTCAAACCTGGCTGGTCGTCTGCAGGCAAATATGCTCATGACCCGCATGAATGTCAAAAATTTTATCATCTCCGGTTCAAAGGAAGATATTCAGCAATATCATGAGTACCTCAATAAAATGAAAAGATTTTTGATTCAATCCCAGAAAGAAATTACGAACAAGGCCCGGGCCCAAAAAATCAAATTCATAGTAAACCATGTCAAAAACTATGAATTTGGATTCGATAAAGTCGTGAAACTGAAGGCAAAGCGCAATGACCTGCTTGATAATACGTTGAACAAAATTGGGCCGCAGATGGAGATAACCCTTACGACCATGATGAAATCAGCGGAACAAGACAGTAATACCCGCAGTGCCTACCTCATAGGAATAACCTTGCGTAATTTGCTGCTGGGACGCCTGTACGTTATAAAATTCCTTGACACCAATGCAGTAACGGACGTCAAGCGGGTCGAGTCTGAATTTGCCAGGATGAATGATGATGTCCAGAAGTTGGATCAGGAAATTACAAATCCCAAAAGCAGGCAGCTGCTTGCCGGAGTAAAAAAGAACAAAGATATTTATTTCAACGCCTTCCAGCAACTCGTTGCCACCATTAATTCAAGAAATAAAATTATCAAGGGCAACCTGGACGTTATTGGCCCAAAAGTGGCATCTCTAACGGAGCAGGTTAAGCTTGAAATCAAAGCGGAACAGGATCGAATGGGCCCTGAGTTAGTCAGGCGGAATCAAAGAAATATATGGATGATTTCCCTATTCGGTCTGCTGGCAACCATTATAGGAATTTTATTTGCCATATTTATTACCCGGAGCATTACCAAGCCTCTTAACGCGGCAATTGACTCCCTGAAGCAAGGCACGGATCAGGTTGCCGCGGCCTCAGGCCAGATTGCCGGATCAAGCCAGCAGCTTGCCGAAGGAGCCAGCGAACAGGCAGCAGGTCTCGAAGAGACATCTTCTTCACTTGAAGAAATGGCCTCAATGACGAGACAGAACTCTGAAAATGCCGGGCAGGCAAGCATCCTGATGAATCAGACCAACACCACCGTAATTGATGCCCAGAAGTTAATGGATGATCTCAAAACAGCAATGAATGGAATCTCAAAGGCAAGCAATGATACCTCAAAAATTATTAAGACTATTGACGAGATCGCCTTCCAAACCAATCTGCTGGCCCTTAATGCCGCAGTGGAGGCAGCCCGTGCCGGTGAAGCAGGGGCTGGATTTGCCATAGTTGCTGATGAGGTTCGTAATCTTGCCATGCGGGCTGCCGCCGCAGCCAAAGAGACTGAAACCCTTATCGCTGATACCGTTAACAAGGTGGATGGCGGCAATAATCTTCTAAAAAGCTCCAATGAAACATTCTCCCTGGTTGCGGAAAGTTCAACGAAGGTAACCCAGTTAATCGACGAAATTGCGGCAGCATCCAAAGAACAATCTCAAGGCGTGAACCAGATCAGCAAGGCGGTATCGGAAATGGACAAGGTTGTCCAGGCCAACGCCGCACTTTCTGAAGAATCGGCCAGTGCCTCCGAGCAGCTTAATGCTCAAGCGGCAGCTCTGAAAGATGTCACGCAGGATTTAGCCGCCCTGGCGAGAGGAAGGGACTCTGGTGGCACAAGCGCGACAGCTCATCGCGCCAAAGATACATCTCTAACAGGCAATAATCTCAAACGCCCCTCATTGTCGTAGTTAGTTATCTGATAATCAAAAAAACGTCTGCAAAAGAGGCTTAGGTGATTCGCTCCCCTAAGCCTCTTTTGTATCCTTGACTGTTGGCGGCATATTTATTCCGTTCCGCTTCATCCCCCTGGTGTAGAGTTACAATAAATCCTTGCCATAGTACTATATATTGTTTATATGACTACCTGGTCACATGATGAAAAATGAATTAACCAAACCAAAACAAACCTTCTTGAACCTGGCGGAGGAGAAGAGGCTGCGGATTGAAAAGGCCCTGGTGGAGGAGTTTGCCCGGGAGGGGTACCGGCGGGCCAGCCTCAATAACGTGGTGAAGAGGCTGGGGATTGCCAAGGGCTCTCTGTACCAGTATTTTGATAACAAGGAGGCTATATTTCTTTTCGTATTTGAGCGTTTTACCCGTCTTGTCAAGAGCATGGTGGGTAAACCCTCGGCGGCTGACTGGCGGCCGGATAATTTCTGGCAGACGGTACGGCGGGTCTGGGAGGCTGGTATCATTTTTATAGATAGGTACCCGGTCTATTATCAACTTTATCTGAACGCCCTTTTTGAGCAGGATATTCCCCATCGGGAGGAAATTATAAGCCGGGTACGGCTCTTCTCCATGGAGTTCTTCGGCCCCCTGGCGGCCGCAGCGCGGGAAAGGGGCGGGCTGCGCCCTGATGTGCCGGTGCCAGTGGTGGTATTTATGATTGATGCCGCCATGGATCGCTTCTTACAGTCTTACGCCCGCTCCTACCTCGATGACGGCCTGAAATTGGCAGCGGCTGACCGGGCCAGGGCAGAGGCCGGGATGGACAGTATTATAGAGGTGCTTAAAAACGGACTTGGC
>VAPF01028519.1_pt1 | contig 15662 bp, 13 predicted proteins | sample 3393931 | NCBI WGS metagenome assembly VAPF01 (sample SAMN08290437, study PRJNA428436) | hydrothermal vent metagenome | isolation source: Deep-sea hydrothermal vent chimney | place: Atlantic Ocean: South-mid Altantic Ridge | depth 2773 m m | reverse complement strand
TGGAATGGGCCTTTCAGAGGACAATATCAGGGCCCCACCTTAAGCTTGCCGGCGCTTATCCCCGCTAAAATTGTCCTGTGCTGCATTCTGACCCTATCAACCAGCACCTTATTAAAATCGTCCTTGCCAAAAAGGTCCCTATATTCCGTGGCCTTCGAAAATAAAACCTGGCCCCCACTAAAAACGTTTGTGACTATCTGGGCCTTATCAACTCCAATGTCCTCTGTCTGCACATGCAGCTTTCTGCCTTCATAGCTAATTTCGTCATTAAGACACAGTTGATAAATGCTGGCTTTTTCGTTTTTCTTCAAAACAGCTGTATCCCCCTGTTTTTCAATCTTATTTAGAGTTTGTGTACTAAAGCCAAAGTTTCCGCCCGTCACCCAGGCAAAACCCAGCTCTATTTAGCCGCCCCGCTGTCTGACAGTGTCATCTATATTATAATTCTTTTAACGGTCATATTAACAGACTCATCTTCTCCAGCATTGGCTGGACGAAATAAAATTGTATACAGGTTTAAAAATACATTATTATAAAAAAATAATGACAGGCACGGATTTCAGGAAAATAAGGCTCTATTCCGTTCCTCTTAACCACAGGGGGATAACCGGGCGCCTTTTAAGCGAAGCAATTAAACATATTCAATGGCCCGATTATTCCGGCATGATGTATATTGCCCCTACCCCCCGGAAGATAAGAGACGCACAGAAAAAATTCCATGAATTAGTTAAAAATCCTTATATACCACCGGCATTCTTCACACTAAAGCAGATATCCAAACACTTCTTTGACATTAAACTGCCCGGCAGATGGCTGCCGAGGCTTTTAACGCCACTGCTGATATCCGGAATCTCCGGTCGAGGCATCGGGTATTCGAGCATACTATCGGACCTGATGAAAGAACTGAAACAGCGCCATCCCTCAAAAGGTATGCCGCTTATCCATCAGGAGCTGACCGAAATCTTCAGGAAATTAGGCATACCCGATGATGCATTAAAAAGACTGTCGGAAGCAATGGAGATATTCGAAAAATACCAGGCCGCTGTTTCCGGTGCTGATTTTTACGACGACGAGGATATATTAAGCTACAGCAGTTCCGTGGCGGCCCGTCTTCTCGACCGGTTTCCGGTATTGATAGCAGACGGTTTTTGCGATATGACAACATCTGAGGAAAATCTGTTCGGAGAACTGGCACGGAAGGCCGAAAGCACCCTGATTTCAGTTCCCCGTGACGGCGGATTATCTGCTGTTTCAGATGGGCTTGTCGATTACTTAAGCTCAAACTTCGACCTGGCCGAAGAGTATCTCGAAGAAAATTCCCTAACCGATCTCTCTTATATAAAATACAACGGCATGGAGGAGGAAATCGAGAGCATCGCAAGGCATATCAAAAACCTCTATATAACGGGACATATGAAGACAGAGGATTCGGTAATCGTAACATTCCCTGCAAGTCAGGATTACCCGGAACTGGCCGAGAGGGTTTTTAGCAGATACGGCCTGCCCGCCACAGTCTCACTGAACAGGCCGCCCTCCAGGAGGAGCGCACAGAGGGACGTCCTGTACCTGCTTGAGTCAGTGGCCGAAGATTTTCCGAGGTCGAAATTCACGACTGTATTGATGTCATCCAGCTTTAAAAACATTCCTGAAACACTCCGGAGACGGATACCTTCACTCTCTCTTAAATCCGGCATTATAAAGGGGAAAGAGGCATGGGAGAATTTCAGTTCCTCGATCGAAGACAAATCACTCGCGGAGTCCATGAAAGACGGCATCGCCCGAATATTCAGGACCCTCGGCGGGCTTATTGACATTAAGGCCGCCGCAAGCATTGAGGTCTTCCATGAAGAAACAAAAAAAGTTCTAACGGAACTTGGCTTTGATACCAGCCAGGATGACGCCGATATACTGGAGCATGCCCTGCAGGTTGTCGGTATCATCTCCGAACTGCCGGGTGAAAAGACCATCTCTCTCGGCAGGTATACGGAGTTTCTGAGATATGTTTTAAGCGCGTCAGAATACCGACGGGAAGAAGAAGGGATACAGATAATGGACTTTTCCGAAACAGAAGGGCTTGAACCTGATTATCTTTATTTCTGCGGATTAAAAGACGGCGTCATGCCGTCAAAGCCACGTATAGACCATATACTGCCCGACAGCGTAAGGACGGAATACAGACTGATCAATATGAATAAACACCTTGCCGCGCAGAAACTGAATTTCCTGCGGATCACTGGATCTTCCACGAATACTCACCTGTCCTATCCCGCGGTAGACGGCGACAAGCTCTTTCTGCCTTCGTCGTACCTGCCATGGGGCAGGGATGTCCAGGAGAGCGTATTCGGCGTCTTCTGTCTGGAAGAGCTTCAGACACGAAACGGGACAGAGATGCTTTCAGACTCAATAAAAGAGATCCACCTTGACAAAGCGACGAAAGAGAGACTGCTCGGGCGGGAACTCTCCATGCCGATGCGTGTGACCGACATCGATTATTACAAAAAATGTCCGAGGAGATTTTTCGTCGAAAAGATATTGAATATCGAGCCCCCCGGGATTACCGAATACGAAGTCGAGGCAAAACTACTCGGCACGTTAATACACCGTATCATGGAAAAACTCCTTGACGGCGGCCCAATTGAATCCACTCTGGAAGCCAGGCAGAAGGCGTCATCCATTATCAATGACATAATCAGGGATTATACAATCGACAATTACTGGAAAAAACTGATCAAGGAGGTGTTTCTGGAGATACTTCCGAAGATAGTCGAGCTGGAATCTCAATTTGCAAAAGAAGGTTTCATACCCTACAAGCTTGAACTGAAAACAGAAGAAGAGGTGTTGCCCGGCGTGATGCTAAAGGGGAAGATAGACAGGCTCGACCGCGGAGACGACGCCTTCAGGCTGATAGATTACAAGACCGGCTCCGTTAAAATAGGCTCCGCAATAATCAAAAAAGGAAAAGACCTTCAGCTACCTCTTTATGCCGCAATGCTCAAATCTTCAGGGATGGACATAGAAAAGGCCGGGATTTATTCCCTGAAAGAAATCAGCATAAACTGGATTCCCACAAAAAGGGACAAGAACACACTGGATGAATATATAAGCAGCACGCTGGAATACCTGAAAGAGATTATCATGGATATCAGAGAGGGAAGTTTCAGCGCCCTTCCGCTGGAGGAATTCTTCTGTTCAAACTGCGCGGAGTCGCCCTTCTGCCCATACATAAATTCAAAAAACGGGGGTAGGGATGAACAGCTTTCTTGATGCAACAAAGAGCGTAATCATGTCCGCGCCCGCCGGCTCCGGTAAAACCGAACGGCTTTCGCGCAGATACGTAAGCCTTCTTGAAAGCGGCTCCGATCCCGAGAAGATACTGGCTATAACGTTCACTGAAAAGGCGGCGGCCGAGATGAAGGACAGGATATTGAATATCCTGCTGCGGGAAAAACCCGATCTCTTCATCAGGATCAAGGAAAAGATCCCCCTCATGCGGATAACGACAATCCATTCTTTCTTCCGTAAACTGATCACGCGTTTTTCGATGGAACTGGGCCTTGACCCTTCTCTTGACGTGCTCGACGAATTCAGGGCCTCGCAGCTCTGGTCGGAATCGGTTTATGACGCGCTACGTGACGAAAAGGACAGGCCCTCGGTCTTTTTTGAATACCTGAAGAGAAAGGGAATAAAAGGCTGGAGCACATTATACCGGACACTGAAATTAATACATCAAAGACGGCCCTACTCTGAACTGCTGCTGGAGACAGGAAATGAAAGCCTGAGCACTGAAGAGCAACTGATAATCGGCCTGTACGGCAGGTGCCTCGAGAAATATAAAAATAAAAAACTCGATCTGGGAGCGATTGACTTCAATGACATGGAGACACTCGCTTACAGGGCCATCACCACCAACCCTGAATGGTCGAATATACTCTACGCTTTTGACGAACATACAGACCATCTGCTCGTTGACGAATTCCAGGACACAAGCTCCATCCAGTGGAAGATAATCGATAAACTGACGGAGGAATGGCGCTCGGGGCTCGGGGCTAAACGGTCTGAAGGAAAAACCCCGACCATCTTTCTGGTAGGGGATGAAAAACAGTCCATTTATATGTTCAGGGGCGCTAATGTCGCGGTATTCCATGAAGTAAAAAACAGGCTCGAGGAGTGGCTCGGTGACGAGGCCCTATATCTCGAGGCGAAAGACAATTACAGGAGCCTTCCAGGTATAATAAACTTCGTTAACGGCCTGTTTGAGCATTTAATGAAGGGCTCGCCGACGGAGTCGTGGCGGACTGAATACTCGGCTTTCACTTCAACGAGAGAAGGGGACGGGACCATCCAGCTTCTCATTATCGGGCACGAGAAGAATTCCAGGCAGACCCGAATAAAAGAAGCCTCCCTTATCGCTGGGAAGATCCTTTCGATAGTCGGGAAAATCGAGATTCACACCGGGCCCGCCAAAAGAAAGTGCGGCTACGCCGACATCGCGATATTACTGAGGAACCGCTCCCATCTTTCGGCATTCGAGAACGCGCTTGGAGAAAATAACATTCCTTACATCGTTGCCGGCGGCATAGGTTTTTATGACGAGCATGAAGTAGCGGTCCTGCGAGAGCTTGTCTCGTTTTTTGTCGATCCGTATGACGACTTCAGTCTCTCCGCCGTATTAAGAAGTCCCCTGTTCGGGTTCACCGGGGCAAAGCTCTACGGCATTCTGTCCGACAAAGGAACGTCCCTGTACGAAAACATGAAAAAATCAAACGCGGCTTATGTTAAAAAGGCGCTTTCGACACTTGAAACGTACCTTTCAAAAACACACGGCATGCCGATGACACTGGTTATTGAGGAATTCCTGACCGGGACAGGCGGATGGAAAATATTCTGGGAGATGCAGCGCCATGCCAACATAAAAAAATTCCTGAGAATTATCGAGCATTATGAATCAAAAGGACTGTCACTGATAGAGATCAAGGAAAATCTCATCCGGTCCAGAAAGAGCAACGAGTCAAAGGCAAACGTCAACGCGGAAAAACTTGACGCAGTCAGGATCATGACTGTTCACGGGGCCAAGGGACTCCAGTTTCCCGTGGTATTTCTGCCCTCGCTCGACGAAGAAACAGCATCAAAAAGCGGCCCTGTACTCATCGACGAGATCGACGGGGAGATAAGATTCGCATACGAAGAAGACTATTCAGGGAGAAGAAAGAACCCATTCTTCGAACTGCGCGCGCAGAAAGAGAGGGAAGAAGAAAAACGCCTTTTTTACGTGGCGGTTACAAGGGCGATGGACCACCTGTTTATGTCGGGCGCGATAAAAGAAGACAAGGGGAAACTGAAGATAAACGGCAAACTCGCCTTTATTGAAAGCGCCTTCCCCAATGCGATCTCGGGAACAAATGAATACAGCAACATCTTCGATGTCATAAGAGAAGGTGATCCGGCGTCCACGGTTAAAAGATCCGGTGTCATCTTCAGCCCTGATTCCAAAAGGTTTTTTGCAGAGCCGGTATATACCGATGAAATCTCTCTCTCCTCAAAGACACCGCAATGGATCAGTGTGACGGAAGATATCGAGATAAGAACGAAACACGGCGAAGACTGGCTCGCCCTCGGGATCGTATTCCACAGGCTTTTCGAGGAAATATCAAAAGGCGTCATAGACTACAGTGAGATCGCCGGCCGGACCGATATCCTCCTTTCGAAGGAATTCACGCTCAGGAAGCGGATCGAAAAATACAGAAAGATAATACTTAATGACTTCAAAAAACTCGATAATTCAGGACTACTTGGCGAGATAGTATTACCACGGGATAATTCCTATACCGAGCTGCCGTTTACACTCCAGAAAGGGAACATGATATATAAAGGAAGGATCGACAGGATAATAATAAAAGACGACATCATTTATATATATGACTACAAAACCTTTCCGGTAAGCGACAGGGAGATGGAAGCACTGATGGATAAATACAGATTTCAGTTAAACATCTACAGTGAGGCATGCAGGAATTTATTTTCCGGAAAAACAGAAAGCTTTATTGTTTTCACCCACAAACCAGTCTGCATTGGATAACATCCATCCTGACCGGACAATTCCAAAAGGTTGCTCCAGGCTGAACAGGTTTAAACAAAAACGGTTCTTCCAGGTTTAGCCTGAAAGCCCACTCTAAAATGAGTGGTCCGACAACAAATCGCTTAATTTATTTAAAATTTATCGATAATATGATATCCTGACTTAACAGTAAAAAGCGGGTAGGGGAAAGAATTTGACTTTCACGCAAAAAACCGGAAAACCAGAAAGTGGAGGGACTAGAAAATGGGAACTAAGATAAAGATTACGGGTGGAATATTAATAGTTTTAATCGCGCTTTTTACGGGATACAACATCTATGCCGAGAAGCAGTTAAAAAAGGAAGTCGACAAGGCCATCGCCAACGCCGCTCCATTCGTAACAATAGAGTATGAGGATGTCGGGATGGATTTGTTTGGACCGAACAAGCATATAACGAACGTGGCTATTTCACCGGTAGGTAAAAACAGAACAACCACCATTAAGGATGTAACAATATTAGACTTTGATGGTAAAAATAAAATTCCCCTGCATATGCATGTCCGTTTTAACGGGATTACTATAAGCGGGGAAGATACGGATGAAAGCATGAAAGGCCTGAAAGAACTGGGGTATGAAAACCTGACAGCCAATATGGAAATCGACTACAGGTACGACGCAGGGGAAAAAGAATTTCATCTCAACAGACTTAAATGGGGCGCCGACAAAGCAGGAGAATTTGAACTGGAACTCCACCTCGGCAACATTGATCTGTCACCGGATAACTATATGGCCGTTTTATTTGCTTTCCCCCAAATTGAGATAGAGAACGCCAAATTCAGATATAAAGACGATTCATTGGTGTTGCGAATTCAGCAAAAGGCGGCAAGAGAGTCCGGCGAAGATGTTGAGAGTTTTAAAAATAAGCTGTCCTCGAAAATCGATAAGCAAATAACTAAAACATATGATGATTTTTCCATAAAATCCTTAAACGCACTGAAGGAATTCATCCGGGACCCGAACGAAATTTCAATCTCTATTTCACCAGACGAGCCCCTGCCACTGGGGGACTTGCAGAAGGTTAAAGATCCGGATGAAATCATAAGAATGTTAAACCTGAAAATCAGCACATAGGTCAAACTGACACAGGGGCTTTTGTTTTCGGTGCCTTTTTGAGTCATGCAACCGGACAGGAAGGTTCAGGGGAGGAGAACACGGAATATTTCCGGGATTAATGGTTTAACGTTTAGCCGGAAACCTGATATTCTGACGTCATGGCGCAAGAGACCAGGACATTGGCTGAGGTATCCATAGCGAATCAGGAGAGTAAAATCCATTTTGGAAGGACATACTTATGACGGAAGATATGACGAATAAACAGAAGGAGTTGTTTAAAATTTTCAAGATGGCGATTGAGGACGAACGCAAGGCGCAGGCAATGTATAAAAATGCGCTGGCTCTTTGTGATGACGAAGAGACAAAAGAGATTCTGGAAAGATTCTACAGGGAAGAAGTTTTTCACGAACAAAAAATCATTGAGAGGTACAACAGAATGAGGAAGGGCCCGGGGACCGGATAAGCCAAAAACCAATAAACTTCCTCTATACGGGATGTTTCCAAAGCCACCACATCTGTTGCATGCGATATGCATGGGCAGACTACAGGAGTTCCAGTGTTTTGATAAGGGCTTCAGCCTTTTTCAGGCTCTCATAATATTCGCGTTCAGGGTCGGAATCAGCCACAATACCGGCTCCGGCCTGTACATAGGCCTTCCCCTCTTTAATCAGAAACGTCCTTATTATTATATTAAGATCCATATTGCCGTTAAATCCAACATATCCGATTGAGCCGGTGTAAGGACCTCTCCTCGTCGGCTCAATCTCATCAATGATCTCCATGCACCTGACCTTCGGCACTCCCGTGATCGTCCCTCCCGGAAAAGCCGACCTGATTACGCTGAAACAATCCTTCCCTTCAGTAAGCTCGCCCCTCACATTCGAGACAATATGTATAACATGAGAATAATCCTCTGTAATCATAAGCTCGTCGACAACGACAGTGCCATAATCAGAAACCCTGCCAAGATCGTTTCTTTCTAGGTCGATCAACATAATATGCTCCGCCCTCTCCTTCTCATTCAGAAGAAGCTCTGAACGCATCATCTCGTCTTCATCAAGGTCCTTGCCCCTTGACCTTGTCCCCGCAATAGGCCTTGTATCAACAACCTTATCCTTGACACGGACTAACCTTTCCGGGGATGAACTGACGATATGGTAATCTCCAAAATCAATATATGACGCAAAAGGAGATGGATTAACCGTCCTCAGGATCGTGTAGATTTTCCATGGGTCCACGCTTCCTGTTTCAGCTGAAAGGCGCAGGGAAAGGTTTGCCTGGAAGATATCACCGGCTGCAATATACTCCTTCGCCCTCCTGACCATGTCCATGTAAAGGTTTTTGGGTGTCTCATAAATAATATCTATTCCCCCTCCTGATCTTTCTTCGTCTTCATGGCCTGTCTCTTCCGCGATAATTTTCTCATGGATTTCCCGCAGGATATCTTCCGATTCTTTAATGTGTTTATTTGCGCGGTCTTCAATGGCCGAATATCCGAGCATTGTCTCTCTCGCACCCGGGCAGACGATAATCCAGCACTTTCTTTTCAGATGATCGAACGCCACCAGCCTGTCGATAAGGAAAAAGTGCGCGTCAGGAACATTGAGGTCATCCACGGCAGTTTGCGGCAGTTTTTCGAGATAATGAACAAAATCATAGCTGAACATTCCAACGGCCCCTCCCTGAAAAGGCGGGAGGTCTTCCGCAGGCTTCTGCCTGTAGGCATTTACAAGTTCTTTCAGCCTTTCGACTGGATTTCTGTAAGAGAGGGACTTTCTGCCTGATGAATCAATCTCCAGGACCCCGTCTTTCACCTTAAAAACAAGATAGGGTTCGATCCCTATAAACGAATATCCAGCGATACTTTCAGTGCCTTTGACACTCTCAAGCAGAAAACTGTTTGCAGATTTTAATTTCCCGTAAATCTTATGAGGAGCCTCATAAGGTATCTCTCTGTAAACAGGAGAATGGCTTTCCTTCGGGCGTGTTATGTCTGACTTGCTGTATGACGGCATATTATTTATAGCGGATTATAATCAGGCGGCATCTATTTCGGTCTTTATCAGCTCTATGGTCTTTACAGGATCGACCTGGCTCAGGATCGCCCTTCCCATCACTATATAATCGGCCCCCGCTCTGATCGCCTGCTTCGGAGTCATAGTCCTCATCTGGTCGTCAGGCGGCGTCCATGATGTCCTGATGCCGGGTGTCACTATCAGGAATCCCCTTCCGCAGTGTCTCCTGATCAGGACAGCCTCATTTGCGGAAGCAACAACTCCGTCAAGGCCGGCCCTTAATGCCAGACTTGAGAGATGTTTGACATGGGTGTTCAGGCTGTGCTGAATGCCCACCTCATCCCTTAAAACTTCCATGGAAATACTGGTAAGGACTGTCACGGCGAGTATCCTGGGCCTGTTCAGGTTCTCTTTAAGACATACCTTCACCACGTCATCCATGCATTTCTTCATCATATTGTAACCACCGGATGCATGCACGTTGAACATAAAAACACCCATTCTGGCCGCGGCGATCCCCGCCCTCGAAACCGTAGTGGGTATATCATGCAGCTTCAGGTCGAGGAATACCTTTTTACCTCGCCTGTGTATCTCCCGGATTATTAACGGGCCGGCAACGGTGTAGAGTTCGAGACCTACCTTGAATATTTCGATACGGTCCCTGAATTTATCTACAAGCTCCAGAGCATAGTCATATTCCGGAACATCAAGCGCAAGTATTAATTTCTCATTACAGGTCACAGCTCTTTATTCCTTGTTTGAAAATTTTCGCAATCACCCGCCATCCGGATGAAAGCCCGTTTCAGGATAATTTTATATAATAACATTTGCTTTTTCATAAGTGGAGACCAAACAACGGGATATCGTATAAATTTCATTAATAAAACGGTAATCCAGACCCTTAATATCGCCCATGCCACACCAGGACACCTGGCCGGAAGCGTCTGTTTATGACCCCTGACATCCATGGCTGCCAGGCCCGTGAAATGGGAGGCGGAAAATATTTTTCCGTCCGGCGCGACCGGCCCTCACTGTATTTTTTAGTTATATTTATGCTGAATTTTAATATTTTCTCGAATTTATATCCCGGAATCTTTTATAATGACTATCATATTAAGGAGGCCTTTTATGAGAGAAAAAATTGCCGGCTTGATATATCCGCTGCTTTTTGTATTCATTTTAACTTTTGCAGCGGGAGTTCATCATGCCAGTGCCGAGACTCAATATGTATCGGATAGTATCGTCATCACCATGCGCGCTGGGAAAGGCGACCAGTACAAGGTCATCAGGACCCTCGGGACCGGCACTCCCATCGAGGTCCTGGAGGAAGACGCACGATACCTGAAAGTGAGGATCCAGGATGGCACTGAGGGCTGGGTGCTCAAGAGATATATTTCTTCCAGAAAGCCAAAAAACTTGATTATCTCCGATCTGGAGAATCAGACAGACCGGCTGCGGAACGACCTTGCCGCTCTCGAAAAAGAGCGCAATGCCCTCAAGAATGAACTCAGGACTTTCAGGAAAAACCTGAAAGCGGCAAAGAAGGAGGGTGCCATCCCGGCTAAAAAGCTTCAGTGGATGACAGCCAGGTACGACACATTGGCGGAGGAATCAAAAAATGTCACGGAACTCATTGACGAACGCAACAGGCTCCAGGCCGAAAACGACAGGCTTTCGGAAGAGAGTTCGCGTCTTATGCGGGAGAATGAACGACATAAGCGCAATGAAAAAATAAAGTGGTTTCTGGCGGGTGGCGGTGTCTTTTTTGTGGGATGGATCTCCGGTAAACTTTCCAGGAAAAAGAAACGGATCTATTGAGTTTTTATTTCTTGCCACACTGAAGATATCCACAGTGCGAGAGTGGCGGAACCGGCAGACGCGCTGGACTTAGGATCCAGTGGGGCAACCCGTAGGGGTTCAACTCCCCTCTCTCGCACCATCAACCAGAACCCGGAACTGACAGCCTGGCCGAAACAGGTTCAGTCATCGGTCTGTTTAATGCTGTACTTCATTACTTTATATCCGATCTGTCTTGGAGTAATACCGAGAATTCTGGCCGCCTTGGCCCTGTTCCATCCGGTCTTCCTGAGTGCGTCGATAATTCTTGTTTTTTCGATCTCTTCAACTACTGAAGAGAGTATGCCGCCTGTTTTCAGGCCCTCCCCTACTTTAGACGACTGGTCTCTTATACTTAAAGGCAGATCAGAGAAAGTTACAACCTCTGCACGAGACATAACCACCAGTCTTTCTATTGTATTTTCGAGCTCTCTTACATTGCCGGGCCATTCATATTCCATTAATATATTGCGCACATCGGATAAAATCTTTATTGATCTCTTGTTCTCTTTATGGAATTTTTCGAGGAAATAATCAAGAAGCAGCGGAATATCGAGCCTTCTCTCCCTGAGCGGCGGGACGACCAGTGGCACTACATTAAGCCTGTAGTATAAATCCTCTCTGAACTTACCGCTGGAAACAAGCTCTTCGAGATTTCTGCTCGTTGCAGCAATAAGCCTGACATCGACCTTGATTGTCTTTTCGCCCCCTACCCGTTCGAACTCCCTCTCCTGCAGGACCCTCAGAATTTTGGGCTGCAGGATTACAGGCAGGTCGCCGATCTCGTCAAGGAATATCGTCCCTCTGTCAGCAAGCTCAAAGCGTCCCTTTCTCATCGCCATTGCGCCGGTAAAAGCGCCTTTCTCATGTCCGAAGAGTTCGGATTCCAGAAGTCCTTCAGGAATAGAGGCGCAGTTAAATTTTATAAAGGCGCCCTTTGCCCTTGGACTCATATAATGAATAGCATTTGCGATCAACTCTTTACCCGTACCGCTTTCACCGCGCAGGATAACATTAGCCTTTGACGGCGCCACCCTGTGTATGGCCTCAAAAACCTCCTGCATGCTGTCTGACTGGCCGACTATATTTTCTACCCTGTATCTGCCTTTCAGCTGCCGCTTAAGGTTTTCCTTCTCCTGAAAAAACGCCTCTCTCTCCCTCTCGATCTCCAGGTACAGCCTTACGGACTGGGCAATCAGTGACGCGATGATCTTCAACAACCGGAGGTCCTGCTCAAACGACACAGCCTTAGAGCCAAAAAGCCTGTCGACACTCAACACGCCCAGGACCTCGTTTTTGAATTTTATTGGGACGCAGAGGAAGGCGATGTTCTCTTTTTTCAGATTCACCCTCACACCTGTCTTATTAAGAAACAACGGCTCGTCCCCAATGTTTGGAATGACGATCGGAGAGCCGAGTTTCGCTACCCTGCCGATTATCCCCTCCCCGAGTTTATACCTTCCGCTTCTTACAGCATCCTCGGACATGCCGTGCGCGACAAAAATGGATACATCATCATTGCTCCTGAGCGCTACAGTGCCCCTCTTCATATCAAGATATTCCGCAAGGACCTTCATCACCCCTCTCAGGTTCGCCTTGAGATTCAGAGACGCGCCGAGTAGTTTGCTTATCTCATAGAGTGCGCTTAGTTCTATTGTTTTATTAACATTACTCATTTGGTTAACAGGACGGACAAATTCAATAAGACTAAAATATACTACTAAATCCAGGATTTAATCAAGACATTTTTGTATTGTTGCCTAAAAAACCGGCAGACCACAATATTGAATAAAATTCATGGTCTTCGTGCAATCGAGTGGGTCAATTTTGGGTTTCTCTCTTCCCCTCTTAGGAAACTTATCCTTACCCACAGTCAGGTCTGGATACAGGGAGTGCTGTGTAACTGACTGAAATATCACTTTTTCCAGAGGTTTTTACAACCACCCCCGGTGGCCAGTCATAATTATGGAACATGGTAAGCTCAGGGAAAGAGAGGTCAGGGGGGAATTAATACTTTAATATAGGCTCTTCTTTATAAGATTCATTCATCATCGTTAATTTTAGCATAAAATAAAATCGGATTTAGGCGAAAAAAAGATAAAAGTCTGATAAAATAGGGCGGTTTCCGTTTAAATAAAATTTCCCGGACGCCGTGTTGGTTCTCAAATTTATACCAATGGAGATATCATGTTAAGAAAATATTTTAATCTCGATGAAGCTGGAACAACCGTCGGGCAGGAGATTATTGCCGGTATAACAACCTTCGCCACCATGGCGTATATCATAATTATCAATCCAAAGATACTTGAAGCCGCCGGCATTCCCTTTGGCCCTTCCATGGTGGCCACCATCCTGAGCGCCTTTTTCGGCACACTGGCGATGGGAGTTTATGCCAAGAGGCCATTTGCGATAGCGCCTTACATGGGGGAAAACGCATTCATCGCCTTTACAGTCGTCAAGGTCCTCGGCTATAGCTGGCAGACCGCATTAGGGGCGATTTTCATAGGCGGTGTCCTTTTTACCTTGCTCACCGCCCTGAAGATAAGAGGCTGGATGGCAAATTCAATACCCCAAAGTCTAAAAATAGGTTTTGTGGTCGGCATCGGGCTGTTTCTGACATTTATAGGTTTAAATGAATCCGGCATTGTAACTTTAGGTGTACCCGGAGCGCCTGTCACTGTCGGTAATCTTACGGATATAAAGATTTTTCTGGCAGTATTCGGATTTCTTTTAACCAGCTTTCTTATGATCAAAAAAATCAGGGCTGCAATCCTGCTGGGCATAGTCACAGTCACCTTCCTGGCTTTTTTGCTTGGAGTAGTCGATACACCGGACAGATGGATAAGCATGCCGCCCAGCATCACGCCTATTCTTTTTCAACTGGACATAGCCGGTGCGCTCAGCTGGGGATTCTTTGGAGTTATTCTGACCGTCTTTGTAATGGACTTTGTCGATACAATGGGCACATTAATAGGTCTGTCCTATAGGGCCGGATTACTGAATAAAGACGGGAACCTGCCGGAGATCGAAAAACCGATGCTATGCGATGCCCTGGGTACGGTTGCCGCATCTCTTTTAGGCACGACGACGACAGGAACATTTATAGAGTCGGCGGCAGGGATAGAAGCAGGCGGAAAAACCGGTTTAACATCCGTTGTCACGGCGTTTTTGTTTCTGACCGCGCTGTTCTTCGCGCCTTTTTTTATATCAATTCCAGCATTCGCATACGGCCCGGCATTGATCATCGTTGGCATGCTGATGCTTACTCCCATAAAAAATATAAACTTCGATGATTTGACCGAGGTTGTGCCTGTCTTCTGCGTTATTATCCTTATGAGCTTCACCTTTAACATTGGTATCGGGATGACCGCGGGCTTTGTTGTCTATCCCTTATTGAAAGTCCTCTCCGGTAGATTCAGGGAAATTCCTTCCGGACTCTGGGTGCTGTCCGCATTATCCCTGCTCTTCTTTATCTTCTATCCTTATTAAACAGGCCGGGTAAAACCGGACAATTCCTGTTTTTTTTGTAAATATCATTAATCATTCATTCATGCGGAGACCATCGTCATGACCTTAACTGACAATAAGCCTGATTTAGATTGACATACACCCTATTATATGGTAAAAGTGAAGTAGATAATACATGACGTAACATCTTGTTTTCTATATAGCTGAGACCGGGAAACAGGCGGAACTCACAAGCGAAAACAAAAGGGATGCGGATATATAATCCGCATATGAATATCTCACGACTTTTTAATAATTAAAGAAAGGGGGAAATAACATGAACTTAGAACTTTCCAATAAGGAGAAAGACGTTCTTATCAGTGCACTTGAAAGCTTCATATCCGAACTCAGAGCGGAGATTGCTTCAGGCGTTAAACATGACTGGAGAGTAGAAATGAAGAAAGAGGAGTCCGGACTAAAAGAAATTCTCGGCAGATTGCGAGCGTTGAAATAAAATTTTGCATCAGGCAAGATTCTTTACAGAGAATATGTTTTAAGAATATAAATTCTTCCGTAGTTAATGCGTATTAACGTAAAAGAAAGGAAAAAAATGACTAAGTTTCTCCTGTTAATATTAACCGCTGTATTTGCCTTCAGTTCATCCGCCTTTGCCTTAGACCAGGAAGTATATCCAGTAAAAGGAACCCACAAAGGCGGGGACATAAAACCGGCCCAGGCATATCAAATGATTAAGGACAACCCGGAACATACTTTCGTGGTGGATGTCAGAACCCGTTACGAATATCAGGATATCGGGCATCCTGAAGGGGCCTACAATATTCCATGGAAATTCTACACGACAAACGTCGGCAGTAGAGGATATGCCAAAGTTTTGAATAAAAATTTCTGCCGGGACCTCAAGGCCAGATTCAACACAAAGACCGACACGCTGATACTGATGTGCAGGAGCGCGGCGAGAACAATCCCTGGAGCAACTGCTGCGGTTGATTGCGGGTTTAAGGAAGGCAAGGTATTTAATTTATTGGGGGGCTTTGAAGGCGACAAAGTAAAAGATAAGAACAGCCCTTTCTATGGGCAGCGGATGATCGGAGGATGGCGTCTCGAAGGGTTGCCATGGACATATAAGATGGACCAAAAGTTCATCTATCAACCTGATCTCAAGTAATAATATCACC
>VAPF01009570.1_pt1 | contig 15696 bp, 18 predicted proteins | sample 3393931 | NCBI WGS metagenome assembly VAPF01 (sample SAMN08290437, study PRJNA428436) | hydrothermal vent metagenome | isolation source: Deep-sea hydrothermal vent chimney | place: Atlantic Ocean: South-mid Altantic Ridge | depth 2773 m m | reverse complement strand
CATCCAGCATTTTGACTGCTTTTGAGCCAATTAAAACCGCATAATCTTCGTTTTTTAGCTTTAACATATTGGCTAATGCCTTACCCGTTTGCAGGGTTAGGGTTCTTAATCCAAGTGCAATATTAAAACGACAACCGTCTTTTTCGTCTGCCAAAGCATACATAATACGAGCATTGCCCAAGGTTTTCCCTAACCCTGTTGATGCCATATTGATACCAAAAAAACCGTGTTCTTTAGTCGTCTTTTGTCGTGTTTTAGCTAATTTATAAGCATCATCCTGCCAACCAAAAATCTCCTTTTCTTTTTCGTTTTTATATGTGTTTTTTTCAAAACGTTTATTAGGCGTTATTGGCGATAAGCTTGCCTTCAGTCTTGGTAATTTTTTGGCAAATTCATAAGCATTGATTGCCACACCAATGTTGTGTTCATCCAGTTGTTGCTTATAAGGTTTATGTAGTTTTTTCTGATCTGTATTGGCATAGCACTGGTAATTGGGGTCTTGCCAATCTGTCGTTTTCCCCTGTGATGAGTAATAGTGATCTGCCAGCATCAAGGACAACCTGGAAAGATGGATAGTAAAACGTTGATCAAACCAGTCTTGTTGGGTTAATTCAGGACATTCCAAGGCTTTATTTGCAAAATCTCTAGCCCTATTTTGCCAAAAGGCACTTTTAAATGGTGTTCCTTGCGGAAACCTCCAGTTAGCTTCTAGGTTTTCACTACTCCAGTTACCTTTAATACTATTTGGCGAGTTCCAAAGTGGATCAAGCGTATTATGTAACCACTGATCAATGTCCTGATATTCTGGTTGACTAACTTCATCCTTTGGGTAAGCAGGAAGTTTGTGGTGAGAGAGAATCAACCATACAACCAATTTGGCAACGGGTGGTAAACCATAAAACACTTTATTTGTCGTCTTATCCGTGTCTTTAACAAGATAAGAAAGAACCTGCTTTTCATACTGACTGTTCACATTAGCCAATGCTTGTAACCATGCTTCATCACTCTCTTTTCCATAAGCATTTATAAATGCTTGAAACAGTCGCACGGACACCCACTCATGGCGATAAGGTTCATAGTTTTTATTATTTTTTTTCTCAGGATTTAACTTATCTTGAAACAATTGGCTCGCTTTACCAAAGTCATGAAATAAACCTGCAATACCAGCAAGCAATGAAATTACCTTGGCATTACGCCAAAGTGATTCATCTTTGGTCAACAACCCCTCTTCTTGTGTAAAATTCACCGGCACCACCCCCAGCAAATTAAACTTACCCTGATTCCCCACAACCCACACCAGCTCACTTCTGCTGCGACTGCGTATCCAGTGGCAACTCACGGCAGTATTTTTTGAGGCGGTTCGCCGAAGTAGTTTTTTAACTGCCTGCAAGCCTTCATGGGTGATCACCGTTTGCCAGGTTCGTTTTCCAATGCGATTGGCAAAGGCATCCAATACTCTGCGGGTTTTATTAAGTGCCTTTTTTTCGCATTCACAGACGAAGGTGACCATCATGGCTGATGGCCTTTTTGATGCTTGTCTGTTTTTCTATTAAACAAATCCATTTCCTATTCGATTTTTTCTATTTGCTAAGGCGACATTCAATGCATACAATGATGACTTTATTGATGCTCTTGGTGTTTATTTATGCGTACTACTCTTAATATTGATGATGCTTTATATTCTCAGGCTGTTGATTTAACAGGAATCCATGAAAAAACGGCTCTTTTACGCGAAGGTCTAAAAGCTTTGATTGAACGTGAAAGTGCTCGAAGATTAGCGCTTCTCGGGGGTTCTGAGCCTGAGATTGAGCAGATCCCGAGGCGACGATCTGAGCTTGAAAAGTAATTACCATGGTACTCGTTGATACCTCCGTCTGGATTGATCATTTACGCTCAAAAAATAAGCCATTAATTGGCTTGCTTGAGCAAAACCAGGTTTCTATTCACCCTATGGTCATTGGTGAACTTGCCTGTGGTCATTTACAGCATCGTAAACAGCTTTTAAGCCTTTGGAAAAGCTTGCCTCATGTGACTGAAGCAAGCCACGATGAGGTGCTTCACTGCCTTGAGCAAAACAGGTTAATGGGTAAAGGTGTGGGCTTTATTGATCTGCATTTATTATCATCTACGCTACTGTCACCCAATACTTTTCTATGGTCGCTTGATCGTCGTTTACAAAAAACTGCTGAAATTTTAGGCATTTCCTGGAAAATAATTCGCTAAGTTTTTTCATCATTTTTTTCCTGCTTAACCTTGTGCGTTGAATATTCAACACTGAGCTGCTTCACCGTATCAAACATAAAATCCAGTGCTTTGTGCTGGGTGAAATTTTGCAGACATTGCTGGCGAAATTCTTGTTCGGTTGCACCTTCTTTGGCACAGATAAATGCCCAAGGCAGTATCAAGGTGTCTTTAATGAGGTCAGCCACATCGAAAACCAGTGCGCCGCGCCTTGTTTTGCCGTGGAGAACCGCAAAGCCGTGAGGGATTCCGAGCACCCAAAGCGTCGTGGCGGCCAATCCGTATGCGAGATAGTTGCCATGATTGAGAAAGGCGTTGGCATCGTCAACGCTGTCATGCTGGCGCACGAAGTCTTTTTGTTTGGTGTGGTTGGCGGCGATTTTGTAGAGGCTTTTGGTGAGCTGCGCTTCAATTAAAAGCAAGTTGGTCACATCCGTGCAGTGTTCTATTTTGGATGAAAAGAGTGTTAATGCCCGTGCTGTATTTGCATCATCAACATAGAAGCCTTCATTTTTCAGGTCGCGGTCTTTGCTCCAGACGCTTTGCATATATTCAATGCGCAGCTGTTGAAATCGCTTGGCGACTTTTAGGCGTTTTTCTTCATCAAACCAGAATGACATCCAGCCTTGAACGTATTCTGTGGGGCGATATTCGCTTTGTGGCGACATCCATTCGATTTCATTGGCGGTGATCAAGGGTGTTCCACCACTGCCACTGAAACCTATCAATACACCGGCTGATGCCAACATGCGCACGGCGGCTTGTGTAATGGATGTGCCAATTCCGAGCAGAATAACGGTGGTGTTGGCAATCGGAATATTCCAGTATTGTTTCTCGACCTTCTCTTCGGTGAGATAAACAACACGACCGCCCTTTTGCATGACGCGACATTTTTCGAGGTAGTAAATATTGGCGCGTTTGGAGTGTAGTATTGCTTTTAAATCACTGGGGGAAATGTCATCCATAGTGGCTCCTATCCTTATTGAGCTGAGCTAATTTTTTAGTCCATTTTTTGGCTATAGAGTTTACTTTAGATGTTGCGTAGGTGCCGGTGAGGCTTCACCCTTCTCAACCTTGTTTCACCGACCCAGAAAATATATGAATGATCGCAACGCCTGCAATAATGAACCCCATGCCTATCACTGCGGGAATATCTGGGATCTCTTTGTATAGCACTATGCCAATAATAGTTACCAGCACAATACCTAAACCAGACCAAACTGCATACGTAATTCCTATTGGTATGGTTCGCAACACCAGTGTCATAAAGTAGAATGCGATACTATACCCGATCACAACGATTAGGCTCGGATACAGCTTCGTGAACTCTTCCGATGCTTTTAATGCACTCGTCGCAATGACTTCAGCCACTATTGCTACTGCAAGATATAAATAGGCCACTGAATTCTCAATTGAAATATAATGGCATGATCCATTAGGGCTATTTTCTATGCACCTTTATCCGACCACACGGCATATTCGTTGCCATTTGGATCACAAAAATGGAAACGACGACCGCCTGGAAATGCGAAAGTTTGCTTTATAATTGAACCGCCAAGGCTCTCTATTTTTAGTTGCGTTTTTTCTAGATTTTCACTGTATAGAACAATAAGAGCGCTGCCATTAGATGTTAAAGCGGGTCGGTCGGACTTGAAAAATCCACCGTTTACTCCAGCATTTGAGAAGGCTGTATATTCATCCCCAAAATCAACAAAAGACCACCCAAAAGCAGACTTAAAGAATGATTTTGCGACCTTGATATCTTTGGCTGGAAGTTCGACATAATTTATTTTTTCATGCGCTCTCATTGGTTTTCTCATCTATTGATATATAAATCACGGTAGAAACGAGTTTAGTCCAGGATAAATGTAACCTTCATGTTGACTCTGTATTCTAATATTTCACCATTCTCAACTTTCACGGTCTGTTCTTGAACCCAGGCCGATTTTATATTGCGCAGTGTTTTACTGGCTCGTTTGATGCCTTGTTGCATTGCATCTTCAAAACTGACGGTGGATGATGATGTGATTTCGGTCACTCGTGCGATTGCCATGTTGGCTCTCCTTATTTATTTCAAAGATCAGAAGACTATCATAATTGTTGTTTTAATTATAAAGACGACTTCGACTCATTCATTCTCACAAGGCAGTCTTCATAATTAATTGCTGTGCGACCATTATTTGAAGCTGAAATTGCTATCGTGCCAAAATTAAACAGGTCGGAGAAACAAATTTTATGATCAAAAATTGTGTAAAAACCTTCGTAGGTATATGACTCGCTTAGAAAGATCAAGCCAACCTGTAGACGGCCACCATCGACACCCTCTTCAAGCTGGGCTTCGCCTAAGTCAAGGAAACTTCCTGCGGCCATGCTATCAGCAGGAGGGGCAATGCGCTGAAATTCACCGTTGCATTCGGAATCACTATAAACAAGCTGGGTTTTTATAATGCGTTCATCGCGTTTGAAGTCATAAATAACCTCTTTCCAATGCCCTGCATCGTAATAGGTTGAGCCAATCTCAAAGTTACAGATCTGGGTTTTCCATTCACCAAAAAGCTCTGGTGCTGAATTATTCTTATTACTTCCGTCACATCCTGTTAATAATAAAACAACTGCAATAACAGATAAGTACCGCTTCATTCTTTCTCCCCATAGTGAACTATAAATCACGCAACCCATCGGATGGCTCAACACGTGAAACTCGATAACCTGCTAATGCTGATGCAATAAGCGCGGCTCCAACAGTCAGTATACCCGCAATTGCGAAATGGCTGGGTAAAAGACGGCAAATTGAGCCGCCCATATTTAACATATCAGCCAGCAATAAATTAACACTAAGCTCAACAAATAGATAAATCAGGCTGGCTAATAACCATCCGGAAATAGCAGTAAAGAGACCTTGTAACGTTGGAAACCAGACAATACTGCCTGTACGCAATCCAATCAGTCTTAAAACACTCAGCTCTTTTCGTTTACGATCGACATTGGCCCAAAGGCTTGCGCCTAATGAAAAAGAGGCTCCTGTAATGCCGATTAACGCAATGACCCAAAATAGAACCGAAAGGTTTTTATCAATATTTTGTACGACTTCAATATCTGCTGTTTTAGATCGCACTTCCAGCTCTTGACGTTCTAAAGCTTGCTGCAATGGCGCGACATCATAAATGGAGCGTGCATATAAACGGTAGCCAGAAAACAGTCTCGGTTCTGTTGTCGCTTCTCTTCCTGACCAACCGAGCTGAGGGACGGCATATCCATCACGAAATGCTTCTGTCGCCACAACAACACCCAGTGATACAAATGCACCATCACGGTTAAACAGCCCTTCGTGATTGATGGCTGTCACGACCATTTCCATGTGAACACGCTGATGCTTTCCTTCGTAGCGACGTTGCAAACTGCCGTCAACTTTATCACCCACAGTCACACCGAGCTTGCGAGCAGCGGATGCGGTTAAAACAACCGATTGAAACCCTTGTGGCGCTGTAATGGAGTCACCCAATAGCGGGTCACCTTTTGCTGACGGAATCAACTCAACTGAAACAATCCGCCCCCCATCCAGACGTTGTAGTTGTACTGTTGCCGACAGGATTCGAGTGCGCGGAATAACAAATGCAACATCAGGCCGAGCGGCCATCTTAGTAAACCACTCTTCCTCAAAGTAACCACTGCCCACAGGGCGAATCTCCTGATTTCGGGGATCTTCCACCAATTGATCCACCATGCTGCTTACAACACCAAACTTCAAGCCGAACAGTATCATCATCGGTGCTAACACTGCGGCCAGCGAAAGCACAAAGCAACTGGAAAGTCGCCATTCGTAGAGGTAGTCTCTTAGTGCAAGCCACGCGACATGACGTAGCTGTTTAGTACTCATTGTTAGCCGAACTCACCCTGTAAATGTTGACTCGATTAATGTGCCATCATGACTCTGCTCGAATGTCTGTTTTAAACAGCGCAGCCCCAGCTTTTCCATATATTGCCAGTCATGGCTGGCAATAATCATGGTGATATCCAGCACATCAATCAACTCAGTGAGCAGTGTCATTGTTTTAGCTGCATTTATGGGGTCGAGTGATGCTGTTGGCTCATCTGCGAAAACAATTGAGGGATGATGGGCTAATGTTCGTGCAATGGCGACACGTTGCCGCTCTCCAACAGAGAGTGCACCGGGACGTTTATCCAGCTGTCGCTTGATTCCCAAAACATCTGCCATAAATTCAATAGACTGGTCATCAGCAACGCCTAATAAAGTACGTGGTAACATGATGTTTTGCCGTACGGTCAAAAATGGCAACAACCCACCCGTTTGTAAAATATAACCGATATGTTCACGACGTAGATCACTCAACTGGTTCTGGTCATGCTGCTGCCAAATTTTTTTCAGGTCAAAGGTCGTCCCTGCAGGCGATGTAAAGTGAAACAGTTGAGTGCTTGAAGGGCTCAGCACCATTGCCAGAATATCCAACAAAGTACTTTTACCGCTGCCACTGACACCAATTAAGGCAATTTTTTCACCTTTATAAATTTTAAGGTCTGGAATATTGAGCCGAAATTCAAAGTGATTATCAACACGGATTTTCACAACCCCTTCAAGGTGATACAGCATCGACATATTCTGAAACTATGGCAACATATCAAGTGCAATAGGAAAAACAGAGTCACCATTAATCGGCCCGCCACCCAATGAGACCCATAAATCAGTGTTGTCATACAACGCACTATAGTAGTTAATTTTTTCTTCTAATTTATGAATGAATGATAACTGCTGTTTCGCCGACCACACTTCCCAGTCATCCAGAGAGATGTTCATAATTTCACCTTTGTAAGGCAAGCCTTCTATAAATTCACGCATATACCCCATATCAGCCAGATTTCCGCCATAGCTGCTTGTTGCTCGTGTGCTATTGCTTGCCGATGTGGGATCACGGCTCAATGATGCGGCGAGGCTTTTCAAATCATTTAAAAAATTCTGGGGGGATATAATGCCATCCTCAGCGGCCTCTAATATTCGCTTGAGCACAACATGCAGGTCACTCAATTGGCTGCGTGTCAGAAGAACTCTGACATCCAGTGCGGGAACTTCCGGCCTTTGAAAATCACGATCCACCAACCATGCACTAAATATGCTGGGAATTTCTACCCCTTTTTGGCGCTGCAAGTAACGCATTCTGAGCGCGTAGCCCAATGTCGCTACTTTATCCTGAAATGAAGTGAATTCGGCATCTTCTGCAAACTGAAGCGGAGGCGTGACCTGTAATGGTTTGGATTCTGCGGTAATACGTATCTGATGTGTAATTTGTTTAGCTGCTATTTCCAACACATGACCAAACTCATTAACATTGCCCATATCAACACCGTAATATAAATCACCAATGCCGGGGTATCTGGAAAGCGTTTTATATTGCTCGGCTGCACTGGCATGATTGTCTTTGCCGTCTGGGGTTAATAGATGCAACGTCCAGAGAGCAATTCCATTATCTTCTGCCATCTGCCTCAATGTTTCAGCACCCATGCCTGTTTTTGAGCGAACATCATACCCTTGTCTTGCCCCTGCATCAGTAATCACAACCACATAACGTGCGGCAAAGCCGTCCCAGTCAACGCCCTCAATGGCTCGCTTGATACCTGCATATGGGTCTTCATTAAAGCCTCGGCTTGATACGCTGGCGGGCTGCACATTATCAACTAAATGCAAAAATTGCTCTGCATTTTCTCCTTGACCAAGATCTGCATAAAGTCGATCTGTATATTCAAGATCTGGCACACCGCGTAAACTGTCACGGAAAGCCACCAAACCAAAACTGACCTGATCCGTCAAATTTGCACGACTAATTTCGTCATAAATTCTACGTACGGCTTCACGTGTACGATCAATATAAGGCCCCATTGACAGTGTAGTATCAATCACAAAAACAATACCTGAACGGTAACTATCTTCAGTAATAGGCGCAGGAGTGGCTTTAATGTTTGCTTTTGCAGGTTTTGAATCTGGCCGCACCAACGGCACAGTCGCGACCTGTAACATCCGCGCCTGCTCCCCTCCTAAATAGATATCTTCATGTGACAGGATTGGAATCAGATAAAAATCATTCTGAATATCTGTATACGATTCGGGCTGAATGGCAATCACAGGCGAATTTGAATCTATGTTGCCTTTTTTTGCACTCCTGTAAAGTTTTCGATATTCGCTAAGGTCATAATCCATAATGAGATTTTTCAAGTAGTTTTTATCTCGATATAGCAAAGTACGATCACGCCCCAAAGGCTCTCGAAATGAGATCGTCAGCGCCTGATCCCATTGAATTAATTGTCGGTTTTTAATCCATCCTTTTATTGATCCATGGCTATTTGAGCCCACAAGCAACCACTCTGCGCTTCTCTTTTTTACACGTTCATAAACATAAAACACTGAAAAAGGATCAATATTTAAAGTCTCTGAATTTTTTTGTAATTTTTTATATAAAATAGCGCCAGGTCGGGCAAGCACACGCTGATAAAGTGATTTTTTTCCAGGCAGTAGCAGTGGCCTTTTTTTTTCTTGATAAAATTCAGCGTCTGAAGTATTGGCCATCACTTGAGATGTCTGAAAAATCATACCCGCAAGAACAAAAAGTATGATAAAAAAAACAGTGGAGTAATTCATAAGTTTGATCCGAAAATTAAAGCTTTTTCCAAAGTAAAAGTAAACGTTGTTTTTCTAGCGTAGAGTCAGGCAATGATGTCTCAACCCAATGACGAAGGGACTCTAGGTGGTCTGCCGCAACACGGCTTCCTCTGCCTGCTGCTTTTTTGTACCAATTAAAAGCCAATGCGGCATTAGCTTTTTCAATATGGCTGCGCTCTTTTAAAAAGCGGATTGGATCATACATTTTGGCTAAGGCTATAGAGGCGTTTATATGCCCTTTTCTAGCTGCAAAATAGTACAAAAGGTAAGCATCCATCACCTCTCCACTTTTCGTAAACTGCAAAGCGTTATTATAAAGCTCTGCGGGATCTTCGCCGTTTTGGTCACGAAATTGGCCAATAATACTGCGTGCCTGATCACCCGGCCGACCTTTAGCAGACAATGAGTTTCGCAATGAGTCACGCATCTGATCAACATTACGATCAACTACAAATACTGGGCTATTATCGTCAGGCAATTTGACCCTGGCATCTAACCCTTGAGAGCTCCCTTCCCAAGACTCATCGCCGCCATCATCAGTCAGACTCCAACGGCCTAGCTCAACAAAATCAAACACCAACACCTCTACAGCTTCTTTTTCGGATGCAGTCACCTCTTCTAACAACCCATCAGACCCACTTTGCTGTTGCATAAGAACACCTTCCAGCTCAGCTTCAGGTTTTGTGTATTCATCAGATGCAAATAGTAGGTGAGACCCCAAAACATCCAGGCCAATAAAAGGAATTATTAATAGAAATCTTTGCACGAAAGCTCCATCTAAACTAGCTGATTTCGTATCACTCAAGCACACAATCTCTGATCAATTGACCGTCAAGTGAAAAATACGCTCTTCGCGCAAAACTCACGAATAAATAAAAAAACCAGAGATCACCATAAAAATTACAACTTAACTCTAGATAATACCGCTATTTGAATCACTGTGACAGTATTATTCATAGCACATCACTATTTTATCTGTCTCCATTGCCAACATACAAACCGAACTAATAGTCAAGATCCATGTCATAATGAAAATATTCAGCACTCTTGTTTTATTTTTATATCTTTAATAAAGAACAAGGAAGATTTAATTATGCCTCCCCCATTTCGCACAGTAAAAATTATTACAATTATTGCAGGTATCGTACTCATCAGCGGCTGCCCTCAACTGACAGAGCAACTTGAAAAAAATAACGATTCCCCAGAAACGGATGAACCCGCAAACAACGCGCTATTAAAAAACTTCACAACCCCTGATGCACTGGAAGAGCGCATCAAAAAAGGCATCACCCAACAATATTCTGGCTCTTACCTCAAAGGAGGTGGCATTCAGGACGGTATCGTTGAAAATTTTGATTTAGCAGCAGCCCCCGCTGCGTCTGGGTCAAAAACTGAAAGTCGCGTATCAGCAACGAACCTTCAAGAAAGCGGTGTCGATGAAGCTGACCGTATTAAAACTGACGGTCAATACCTCTATATAGCTCAAAGACCCACCCCCTTTTTATACAAACCCCTACTAGCTGACGATGTTGCTTTTGAGACTTCGATATTAAAACCCTCCATTGAACAAAATTCAGCACCAGAATTTGCTCATATACGCATACTAAAATTTTCAGATAATCCACAAAGTGCGGAGGAAGTTTCTAAAATAAAACTCAAAAAAGGTGAGTATATCAACGGCACCTACCTCCTCAACGAGCGGGATGATTCTCTGCCAGATACTTTAGTCACGGTCGGTCAATATCAAGAACCGATTGCCCGTGACTGGTTCGCTTCACCTTGGGTGTGGCAATCAGGCACGACAAGAATTAACCTGATCCAGGTCGATAATCCGGTGGAGCCAACCATTGAAACCACACTGCAGTTTGACGGCCATCTGGTTTCTAGCCGTCGTATTGGTGAAATACTCTATTTGGTCACACGTTTTAACCCCTATATCAAAGACTACATTACTTACCCTTCAACCCCCGAAGAAGAGACGCGAAACCAAACGCTACTGGATGAAACTGCATTGGCAGACTTGCTTCCACAGTGGAGCATTGGAGATGCTGAAAAAACAGACCTTTTAAGCGCCGAAAGCTGCTATCTCGCACCCACTCATAATGAGCGAGGCAGTGCAGATATTATCAGCGTTGTAGCCATTGATTTGACTCGCCCCGAGAGCAAACCTAACACGAGCTGCATGATCGGCCCGACAGAAACTATTTATGTTTCACTGGATTCAATGTACCTGGCAACCACTCGCTATGATTACAGCATTCAACCTGGTGCAGGAATTCAACCCGTTCCAGAAATACGTAGCGTTGTCTACCCACAAGAAATTACAACAGAAATCCATAAATTTTCCTTCACCGACCAAGGCCCTGAATATCGTGGCTCAGGTGTTGCTGATGGTCACTTAGGTTGGGAGCAGGATAAAAAATCATTCCGTATGGGTGAAAATGATGGTGTTTTACGTATTGCAACTTCCCTTGGAGATGATTGGAATGCAACAGCAACAACGCGCTTGACACTATTTCGTGAAACCGAAAAAACGGATGCATTAGCCTTGGAGGAGATTGCTCGCTTACCAAACAAAGAGCGCCCCGCTGCCATAGGAAAACCTGGAGAGCGCCTGTATGCCTCACGTTTCATTGGTGATCGTGCCTATCTGGTAACATTTCGCATGACTGACCCGCTTTATGTACTGAATCTCTCTGATCCAACGGATCCATTCATTGCAGGAGACCTGGAGATTCCTGGCTACTCAGATTATTTACATCCAGTCAATGACAACCTCATGATTGGCTTGGGTAAAGACGCTGTTGCGGATACTACATCAGAGTTCGGTGATGGGCGTGGGGCTTGGGTTCAAGGCCTGAAACTTGCACTCTTTGATATTGCTGACCCAGCCAACCCCAAAGAGCTGCAAAGCTTGAGCATCGGGCAACGGGGCACACAATCAGAGGCACTTATAGATCACCTAGCCTTTACCTGGCTGGCCGCCGATGATGGCTCAGCACAGCTTGCACTGCCAATCAAATTACACGGACAAAGCAACGGTGAGCTATTTGACCCAAAACAGCCCTCTAGCTGGGCACCGTGGACACACACGGGTCTCTATCTTTTTAATGTTAACGATGGCTCACAAGGAAAACCTGCCTCAATTGAAGAGCAAGGAAAAATGATTATAGAAACAGCCGATAACACAAAATATGGTTATGGTGATACATCGGGTGACCGTGCTGTAATACGTAATGATGGTGTTCACTACATCAATGGCAATGGTGTCTGGTCTGCAAACTGGGATAATGTCAAAGGCACGCTGACAGAGCGCCAATAACTGATATTAAATTGCTGACAATCTAATGTATCAAATATCTGTTTTTGTACCAATAAAGGATATTGATAAGGTCAAAACGGCACTATTTAATGCGGGTGCTGGGCATTTGGGTCAATACGACCATTGCGCCTGGCAAACGCTTGGCTCAGGGCAATTCCGAGCACTGGAAAGCAGTAACCCTTTCATTGGTGAAAAAGGTAAAATTGAGCAAATCGAAGAGTACAAACTGGAGCTGGTTTGCCAGGAAAAATTTATAACTCAGGCGCTTCAAGCGCTCATAGAAGCACACCCATACGAAGAACCTGCGTACAGTGTTTATGAAATAAAAACGATAGGTGACTTTCAAAGGTAAGGCGCTATTGTTTTTTTGACAAATAGTTCAGCGGATTAACTGGCTTTCCATTTTTCCTTATTTCAAAGTAGAGCAATGCCCCCCCAGTGCTGGATGTACCCATCTCCGCCACAGATTCACCACCTGCCACATAATCACCCTCTTTTACCAGGCGGCTTTTATTATGTCCGTAGGTACTTAAAAAGTTGTTCTCATGTTCAATAACAATCAGATTTTTATAATACTTATCTAAACCACTACCACTATAGATCACTCTTCCAGCCGCCGTCGCTCGAACGGGCTGGCCCACTCGGCCACTGATTTCGATCCCTTTTTTTTCATTTTGAAATGAAAAATACTTCGTCACACGCCCCTTTGTAGGCCATGACCACCCCGTAAACTTAATTGATTTATCCTTAGGTAAAACTGAATGTTTTTGAGGTTTAGGTAGAATTTTTTCATGTTTTACAGAAGGCTTTCGTGGCTCGACGACTTTGATTTTTTTAACAACAGAAGTCGCCACTGAGCTCACTGGCGGTGCAACCTTGGCCTTTACAATGGTTTGCGAAGCATCAGAAAATAGACCTGATGCCGGCGGGGTCAATCGTATCCTTTCACCTTCCCTTAAAACATACGGCGCTGCAATATTATTCCAACGTGCAATATCTTTGTAATTTTTACCATATTTTGCCCCAATATGAGAGAGTGTATCGCCTAGCTCGACCTTGTGATATACAAAACCACCACACCCCGCCAGCAAAGGCAACAGCAGTATAATTTTGATCCAGAAAGAGTTCATTGCATCGGCCATGCTCAGTGGGGAGGCGCCCGAAGTAGCATTTTTTTGTGTTTCATGGAGCTAGTCGTCAGGCCATTACAACCCTTTTAAATTCTGTCCATCCCATGAACAATAAAGATAACTTCCACCACAACATTCCTTGCTACAACCTAGTATCATTCCACTTGAAAAATAGATAATACCGCCATAATCAAAGGTGAAATCAGTTTCGGCACCATCTAAAACCATGGAGCCTCTAATACTGCACCCTGTTGTAGAAAAGTGGTCATGGACTTCTCTATCAGTAACTACTGTCCCTGTTTTCAAAACATGCATAATCACAGAGTTATCAATTTTTTTGCATCCATAGTTATTAGAATCAGTCAGGAGATAATCTGACTTTATTTTAGAAAACTGAAATTCATTATAGTTTTTATTTGCTATAGTATGAGAAGTACATGATATATTAAAAATTAGTATAGTAATAAATAACAAACGTGACTTCATTCTATTTTTCCTGTTTGTGTATTGCGTAAGCTTTCAGTGCAGCTGCGCCTTCGGTTTTTTTTCTATCCTTATGTGCAATTTCTCCATGCGCATAAATATCCTTGATGGAAAGACTGTGGATTGAAATGATTTCGTCAAGTAACCAAAAAAGCGGATCGAGCTGAAGTTCATTAGGTGCCGGATAAGCACTCTTATCTTTCGAATAAACACCAACAATCTCAATCCCAAATGAGTCATGGTTATGAGGGAATCTAATTGGATAATCTTTTTTTAGTTCGTGCCTTGTAACCAACCTAAATTTTTTGCCCCAATTTGTATTCTTTTTATGAAGTATATCTTCTATTGTTTTGGCATCTTCTTTGCTACAAGATGACACAGTTCTACATTTAGAATAAAGCTTGCCAACATGCCAACACTGCTTTTTTAGACTTGCAGTTTGAAAAATTTCACCTCTCTCTGATATTAAGAAGTGTGTGCCTTCTTTTTGTGTTTCCCACGCATTTAAAACTGAGGTTGCAGTCCCAGTATTTGTACGGTGCAATACCACAGCATTAATTGCGACGATAGGCGAATGCTCTATGGCAGGACGGTGCTCTTTATTTATTTTTGGATTATCAACCCATCCATTTTCATCTATAAATAACACTACTATCTCCTTCTTATTAACTCAATTATGAGCCTAGACATGCCTCAATGGCCACGCGAAGTGGTATTTTGTTAGATTTTCATAATTCATACTCTATATTTCTTAATTTTTGTTGGCCTTCGCTCTCTTTGCATGCTCTAAAGATTCAAAGCCAGACTCAATTTTCTTTGCATCCCTTAATATTTTATCCTGAATTCAAGTCATAAGTGCATAACCGATTAAATCATTTTCGCTTATTCCTGTAAGTTTTTCTTTAACCTTCTCAATATCAGGATCATCTTTCCCATTACTACTGTTCATTATCATTTTTCCTGTCCCTGTGAATATCTATTTCATAAGGGTTGGTCAGTTTTCCTGAAGGTTCGCCTTCAATTTAGAATTCCTGAGCTATTTTATGAGTGTTGTGTATATATTTAACCTCTGAGAAGAAAGTAGGCAACAACAATGACAGCAACCAGAAACCAGCCAATACGATCAACGTTTGAGCGTATCGTTTTTTCCATACGTTCTCCGCCCCACCAAATAAGCCCAGCCACTAAGAAGAAGCGAGCCCCACGACCAATGAGTGATGCAATCACAAAGGGTAAAAAACTCATCGCAGCCGCACCTGCAGAGATGGTAAAAACTTTATAGGGAACTGGAGAAAACCCAGCAATAAGAATCGCCAAAAACCCCCACTCTGCAAACCAGTCCTGAGCGGTTAAATATTTATCCCAGTAACCGTGATTTTGTAAAATTGGCTCAATCGCTTCCATCCCATAAAAGCCAAGAACATAGCCAAAAATCCCACCTAAAACAGATGCAACGGTTGTCAGTAGCGCATAAAACCAGGCTCTGTTACGGCGCGCCAAAGCCATGGGTGCCAGCATGACATCGGGTGGAATTGGAAAGAAAGAGGATTCAGCAAAGCTCAGCCCTCCCAAATAATAGGGGGCATGACGATGTTCCGCCCACTTTAAAGCTTTATCATAAAAATAGGAAAAAATACGCACTAACGCCCTCCAGGCACCATCGGTACAAAACTCACCATTTCAAGCGTCTCTTCCTTGAATTGATCTCCCTGGCGAGTAATTAATTTTAAAACTTGACGAGAGTGATCACCGATAGGAATAACTAAGCGCCCACCATCAGCCAATTGATCTAAAAGCATGCTCGGCACTTCAAATGGTGCAGCTGTTGCGATAATCCCATCAAATGGAGCGTG
>VAPF01006431.1_pt1 | contig 15696 bp, 13 predicted proteins | sample 3393931 | NCBI WGS metagenome assembly VAPF01 (sample SAMN08290437, study PRJNA428436) | hydrothermal vent metagenome | isolation source: Deep-sea hydrothermal vent chimney | place: Atlantic Ocean: South-mid Altantic Ridge | depth 2773 m m | reverse complement strand
ACTGGACGACAACAACTAGTCTCGCTTTAGTTTAGGGTAAAAATTAACACTTAAATAATGGGAATAATTATTGACTTTCAAGACAGTATCTTATTCGTTATCCATACATTTTCTCCTTCCTGAAAGATGGTCGAAACTGTTCAATATTTTCGGCACTGAAGCCGCACTCTGCAAAATGGCCTGGCCAGTTGCGAAGCTTATGAACCAGCTCATTGATAATTCCTTTTGCCTGCCCTTTTAACAGGCCGAATTGTTCAGCCTGACTTAATGCATTTTCAAGGAGGGCTTCTCTGCCCTGGTTTCCAACGGACATTGCCAGCCGAAAATCAGTGGTAACACCGGGCCGGGTAAGAGCTGGTACAATATCATAAGCAGGTGACAGGGCTGCCTGATTTCCCTGGAACAGAATGCCATGGTTGCGCGGGTGATCGTCGGTGTTTCGCACCAGGATGTTAAAAATCATTCGCCGGTAAAGCTCATGGATATGCGGTGTGGTCATGAAGCGTCGTAATCGTCCGGCAATTGCCGGGTAGGACCAGTTGTGATGCTCCCCCTCATCCCATTGCATGAGAGACAGGCTGCTTTGAAAGCCGCTTCGGCACCATCCGCTGCCTGTTCTTTCTCTGTCAAATCGTTTAATCAGGAATACATCCTGTTGGCCTACTTGAATAAGACGCATTTCCGGGACATTCAATCCACAATTCCCGGCAAGGGTCATAGTGGCATATTCCAGCCGGGGCATATTGATGGTGTCTCCCTTTGCTGGAAACTTGGCAATCCATAAAGAGTCCTGCCATTCCACCGTACATTTTGGTCTGGCCCCGCCCATACTGCTTCCCTGGCGCAGAAGTTGGAGGAAATATGGTGAGGTTGTTCCTGCCGATTCAATTTCTGCAGCAGCAGTAATGATATCTGCAAGCTGATTGAAATTAGGGGGGAGGAGTTCTGGCTCTGGATCATTCAGGGCCAGACGAAAATCCAGATTACCAACCCGGGTAGCATTAGCCGCCAGGAGATAATCAATTTCCGACATGGCTTCCGGTGCTGTCTTTGCTTCTGCGGCAATGACCAACCGTCCCCAGTAATCAGGGGCGGCATCACGGAAGGATCCATATAAACCACCATTAATGAGAACTTCCCGTGGAGCCTTGCCCAAAGGCAGGGCAACAGGATCTACAGGCAGGCAGTTTTTTCGTTCAAGATAGCGCTGCCCATAGGCAAAGATGCCCATGGGTAAATCATTGTCATGGGTGAAAATTCCGGCAGGTATCGCTTTTGTTTCTCCTAACAGGTAGATAAATACGATTAGTTTGCTTTCCGACATACTATTTTCCCCTGCTTAGAAATCAAGTTCGTTATCTTGTTTGTTGGCGCTGGCCCGTTTAGGGAGCTTTTTCCGTTCGTGAAAAAGGCCGACAGTATCCTGGGCAGGGTCGGCAATATTTTTTAAATTATCATCAAGACCCAATACCCATAGTGCAGAGGCCAAAACCGCCAGAGAGACACCAGTTTCTCCCTTTTCAAGCCTGGCCAAAGTTTTTCTCGTGATAAACATACGGGAGGCCATTTCTTCCATCGTCAAGTTTCGTCTTACCCTGGCAATTCGGATATGTTCACCTAAAGCCCTGATACTGTCAGTCATTTCAGGTGGAAGCCCTTTGTTTGGCAAATTACTTTGTGACATATTTTACCCCTTTATCTAAGTTATGGGTAAATAATGACACAAGCAGCTATTGTTTGCAAGTTTGGATTCCTTAAACTTTTCAAAGAGAGCCAGAGCCAGAGAAAGGCAGGGGGTCAGGCTTGACAAATGGGTGTTAGCTGATCATTTTCTTGATCTTATTAACTTTTTTCAGCAAATCCAGATCTGAGCTCAGCCGCTTGTCTAACCGTGAAGCGGCCTGGCTCAGACCTGACAAATCCCGGTTCAAACTTCGACTGAGATCCATAAGGCTGAGATGGCTGCTTTCACGAACCAGCAGGGCTGCAACAGAACGGGGTTCCGATATCCTCCTTACTCTACCGCCACTGGATAACATCTCAGGATCAATTTCGTATTGCCCGCAAACTGCCTGGGTCAATTGCTCAAGGGTTGTTCTGACTGGTATTTTTTGTGATGCCATGACATAGGCCTCTTCGGCAAAACGATCATCGCCAAGCATGCGTCCTTCTATATTACCCTGATAAAATTCTTTCCTATGTACTTCATTTATGCCTGACAGGATATACTCCCGGTACAACCCGACCGCCTGCGTCCTGGAATCAGCAAACTGTGATAATACCCAGTTTGTTGTCAGCCAGGATACCGAGGTTCTACCTGAATAAACATTATGGCTGCTCCAGGAATATTCTTCCGGCGTTTTGACTATCCCGGCACGAACAGGATTATTGTGGATATATCTAACCAGTTCCAGAAGATAACTGTCAGCATCAATCAACAATGCTTTGTAGCGCCCCTGAAACAAATGACCAACCTGCCTTTTACGGCGGTTTATATAAGTTGCATAACGAAAAGCTATATTCTGCATGATACGGTATAACGGAATTTCTCCCACCTGAATTACCAGGTGGAGATGGTTTGTCATCAGGCAGTATGCGTGAATGCGGTGTTTGTATCTTTCAATTCCTTCCTGCAACAGAATAAAGAACTGTTCCCGGTCTTTTTTATTAAAAAAAATATCATGACCAGCATTGCCGCGCAGGATGACATGATAACAAGCGCCGGGATAATGAATTCTGGGTTTTCGTGCCATGCCCTGACCATTAATCGCAAAACGCCCATTTGTCAAGCCTGACCCCTTGTGTGAGACTGCTTGTCAACAAACCGGCAGACAGTTTCCCTCCCCGCTACTTATTCAGACTGTTTGATGCTTAAAGGACGCAAAGGTCTCCTATGAACTGCGTTATTTGATTGTCTATAACGAGTCCGGATGGTTCGATCAACGAAGATGTAGAGAAAATCCTGGATGTGGGCTTTTGATTTTAGCTCAAGGAGAATCTCTTCATAGATACCCTCCATTGCCGACCGGCGAATGGATAACTCCTCACAGAGCTGGCTAATTGCCGATTCATGCCGTTTTCTTTCGGTTTCGTCAAGGTATAAAGATTGAGTGGAAATTTTGTTTTTCATTATGGCAGTCTGGTCTTCTATGGGGGTTGGGGGATAGCTATGCTTACGCTTTGTCATACCTGAGGTTTGTTAGAATCAGGTTAAGAGCAGGTTAAATTATGGTTTTTCGCAGCTGACAAAAATCGTAAAAATCCATCTGTGAATCAATAATTAACCGCACCTTAACGTCTTTCTAACATGGCATCTTTAGTATTGAAGAAGAAGGATACGGCCATCAATAATAAACCGGGGAACAGGAGAAGTTAAATGCCCGACGTAAAGGAAAAAGATACTGTTGAAAAGGCATCGCAAGTAGCCAGGGTTCTCATAGTTGAGGATGAGGAGGATCTTGTCGCTCTTCTTGAGTTTCGCCTGAAAAAGGCAAATTACCATACTGAAACCGCGACTTCGGGCCGACAGGCCTGCCGAATGGCTGAATCATTGCAGCCCGATTGTATATTGCTTGATATTATGCTGCCGGAGATGGATGGCTGGCAGGTGTGCCATTTTATCCGGAATCATCATGATTCTCTGTTTGCCTCGACACCGATTATCATGCTCACCGCCCTTGGGGATCAGAATGCCAAGCTCAAAGGACTTGAAGCAGGTGCCAATATATATATCGCCAAGCCATACTCCATCAAAGAAGTTTTAATCAGCTGCGCCAGGTTGATTGACGACCGTCATAAGCACATGCAATTGCAGGCTGAAATCAGCAAGTTGCAGAGCGAAAAGCGCACCTCATTTGATCTGCAGGGGCTGCTATGTCACGAGCTGAAGAATCACCTGTCTTTTATTCAGGGGTTCTGTTCCCGGATCCAGCTTTCAACCGCAGATATTATGCCGGACAAAGAAAAGAAATATCTTGTGTTGATTAACGTAAGCGCCTCATATCTCCTGAATATCTCAGAGGAGGTACTTCTAATGTGCCAGGTGGAGAGCGAGGACTTTGATCTTGAAAGCACGCCCTTTAATTTAAAAAGTTCTCTTGATGAAGTGCTGAAACTCTATGAACAGGTGGCAGCCGCGAAAGAGATAACCATTCACTCTCATTATCCGGCCCTGGAAACGGTATATTTTAACCGCAGCGCTTTTAAACTCATTTTTTCCAGCCTGCTGGAGAATGCGGTTAAATACACCTATCCCAAGACCGAGATCAAATGCAGTATTGACGTCTCCAGCTCAGGCCGCGAACTCATCCTGAGAGTCGAGGATCCGGGGGCCGGTATTCCCAAGCAGGAGCAAAGAAAAGTTTTTGAGAAATATTATCGGGGCAAGAGACACCGGGGGTTAACCAAGGGTACGGGAATTGGGCTCTATGCCGTAAAGGTACTCAGCAAATCATTAAAGGGGATGGTAGAGCTGCAAAGCGAGGAGGGCAGGGGCTGCCGCTTCACCGTTTATCTGCCGCTGCGGGAGAAATGTATCTAAGCAACCTGATCATCTACACCAAAAACTAATCGAAGCGTAACATTATCTTAACATATTCCCTGTACTTTTTTTAAAATGAAACTCATACAACTTAGTAATAAACCCATCAGGCACAAGAGCAGTAAGTTGACGCCGGAAATAAACGAAGAGGACGAAAAACGTTTTTTTAGAGTTATCTCCACCGATCTTGACGACGAACAACGCCAACGAATTATCTCTTCTTCCAAAACCTATCCTCGGCAGGAAAATGTCCTTGCTGTCCACTGGCATCCCGAATTTGTGCCGCTGGAACTGATCGATCGCCGGGTGGATCTGCTCTACCCGAACCGTCAGGAGGAGCTGATTATCCCAACCCAGCACAATGAGATTCTTACATACGGTTCTTTCTGCGGCGCGGAGGTAGATTGCTACTCGAAGGGGTTCAAGCGTAAAGTGCAGCTGCTCCTCCACTTTGACAAACAAAACCTCGAACGGGCGGGGGTGCTTTCTGCGGCTCTTAAACATACATTTCAGTACCGTTCCTCGCAGCTTTTTGACCTTATTCATACTATCACCAAGCCGGTGGAAGACCGTTTAGACCGAGCTGCCAGTAAAACTGGCACGCTGCCGAAAATTATCAATCTGGTACGTTCAGAAACCGCCAAGATAGAAAAACTCCTTGATCGCCATTACAGCATCGTTCCCCGGCAATCCATCAAGAATAAGCTGCTGCGTAACTATCTTGACTGTCTGCGCGGTCAACTGGGGGACGTAATAATCACCCGTGCGCAACTTTTTCTCAGGGCGGTCAAGCAGGAGGTGAAGGCTGGATTTCCTCTGACATATTTCTACCGTACCTCAGAAATTATAGAAGAAGCGCGCTCCATCGGGGCAGGTATTGTTATTCCTCATCCCGAGCAGTTTTGGCCTATACTGCTGGCGGAATATGATGTTGATGGCTACGAGGTCTGGAATCCCCAATCATTGGAATATACTGACTTTTTAATCTCGGTGGTGATTAACAAAAACAAACAGTTAGGTCTTGCGAAAAGAAAGCTGCTGATCTTCATGGGCGATGATACCCATATGGGCGAAAAGGTTAAAGATCCACGGCGGCAGGATAAAAAAAAGGCCGACCGTGAAATAGGTGTACAGCCTCCCTGGGATGATCTCTTGATCCGGAAGAAACTTGCCATCGCCGAGATGAACCGCCGCCAGGTGATTGAGGAATACAGGGCACGGCTCACCGGTTGAGCAAGTTAGAGCCGCAGTTCATACAAAACATAGTACCCTGACTTTATAAAAAGGAGAAAAACAATGGCTGAACAGAAATTCTTTTTTGAATCATTTCAAGATTCGGAAACGATCAAGTCTTATCTTGAATCGCTTCTCAAGGGCATTGCCCAAAAAAAAATTATTCTCAGAACTGACGGTGAGGATATTACCATGTATCCCAACGGGTTATTAAAACTGACCATCAAGGCCAAAAGGAAGTCAAACAAAAACCGCTTGAATATCAAAATATCCTGGACGGACGAACATTCCAAAGTGGTTAGCTCCAATAATACCTTGGATATCCAGTCCTGATTTACTAAATTATGACAATTGTTAACGATCTCGATGAAAACTTCCGCTTCCTTATTCTTGAGGTTACCAATCAAGTGGATGTTACGCGCAATTTCATGCGGAGTATGGACAAAGAACTCTTTGAGAAAATTGTTTCCCGCGATGACTATATTGATAACCTGAAGGCGGTCATTGAAAACCTCATCTTTTCGAAGATTTACCAGGATCATTCCCTGGATCAGAAGGCGATTAATATTATCCGCGCTAAAAATATCATTTGCTCCAACCTGGAGAGAATTGCTGATTTTTGCGTTAATATAGTACGTCAGGTCGGCTATATAAAAAAAATTTCCAGCCTGAAGAATTTTAATCACGAGCCGTTTTTTGACGAGGTGGAAAAATGTTTCCCCCTTATCCTGCCAGTACTTGAAGAAGGTAATTTGACCAAGGCGCTCATAATCTGTGAAGCTGAGCTCAACCTTGACCGTCTATATAAATACCATTTCGATCTGGCCATGGCCGGGCTTCGGGGCGATAAAACGCCGGAAGACATCGTCACTATGCTCTTTATATTCCGCTATTTGGAGCGTATTGGAGATTCGCTGCTCAACATTGGGGAAGCTCTGCTCTACGCTATCCTGGGTGAGAAGATCAAAATAGCCCAGTTTGAAGCCTTGCGGAAGACAATCTCCAAGTCGGGAATAGATGAATCACTTCCCAAACTTCGCTATGAAACTTACTGGGGAACCAGGAGCGGTTGTAATATCAGCCGCATAAAGTCAAATAGTTCCAATGACGGGCTGCGAACTCAGGATGGTATTTTTAAGGGCGGCAGTGCCAAAAAAATACTGGCTGAAAAGAAAAATCTGGAGAAATGGCAGCAGATCATGCCTGGTTTGACTCCTAAAATCATCAGCTGCCATGAAGAGGGCGGGAAGGCTGCTATCCTGGTGGAGTTTCTTCCCGGTTTGACCCTGGACGAGTTGGTGCTGACCTGCGATGAAGACGTGCTGGCCAGCGCCTTAAATAACCTTGATAAGACTTTTCAGGCGATATGGGCCAAAACCATGGTTAAGGCTTCTGCCGAGACAGATTATATCGCCCAGTTGTTGTCCCGGCTGGAGGGTATAAGGGCCGTTCATCCGCTCTTTTTTAAACAAGATATGCAGATAAGCGGTAAGCCTATTTACTCTATCATGGAACTGATCAGCCGGGCTGGTTTGGTTGAGAAGCAGCTGAATGCCCCCTTTACCGTTTTTGTTCACGGTGACTGTAATACCAATAATATACTTCTTAACCAGGAAAACGGTGTAATCAGTTTCATTGATCTCTACCGCTCCAGACAAAGCGATTACCTGCAGGATGTTTCGGTGCTGTTGGTTTCCTTTTTCAGGATGCCGGTTTTTGCCGGATCGGTCAGAGACCGGCTGAACTGGATAATTGAGCATATATTTCAAGAGGCACAGGCCTTCGCAGCGAAGAATAAGGACGTGTATTTCGACTGTCGTTTGGCACTTGGTATGGCCCGTTCATTCATTACTTCGACCCGCTTTGAGCTAAATGTCGAGTTCGCCAGGGAGATGTTTATGCGGGGGCAGTATATACTTGAAAAAGTCGGTTCACTCAAAAAGGAAGAACTAATGAACTTCAAATTCCCCATTGACGTGTTATTTTACTAATAAGGAGATTTTATGAAAATTGGTGTTGTTGGAACAACGGACGGCTGGTCTTCCGAGTGGCTGGCCGATACGGTAGCAAGCCTTACCGGGCAGCACTTTCTCATTGATATGGATAAGGTGGTGCTTGATCTGGACAGCGGTTCAGTACGCTGTGGAGAGAATGATCTCGCTGATTTTGACGGGCTGATTATCAAAAAAATTGGCAGCCGCTATTCGCCGGATCTGCTTGACCGCCTCGAGATACTCCGTTTTCTGGAGACCCGAGGGGTGTCTGTTTTCTCATCGCCGCTTGCCATTATGCGGGTACTGAACCGTTTGAGCTGCACCGTAAGTCTGCGTTCGCACAACATCCCCATGCCGCCCACAGTTATCACCGAGAGTGTCGACCGCGCTCTGGAAACAGTCAGGCGCTACGGTGAGGCGGTTTTTAAGCCCCTATATTCTTCTAAGGCCAGAGGCATGAAGGTAATTGTCGACAGTACCGGGGCAAGGGAGGAGGTCGAAAGCTATAAGGCGGTCAACGAGGTAATGTATATTCAACAAAAAATTGACTTGAACGGCCAGGATCTTGGCATCGCCTTTCTCGGTGGTAAATATCTTACCACTTACGCCCGCTGCAACAACGGCACATCCTGGAATACTACTACTGCCTCGGGCGGCAAATACGCGTCCTACACCCCCTCTCCAGCGGTAATTGAACTGGCTGAACGGGCCCAGGAGCCGTTTGGCCTTGATTTTACCTGCGTAGACGTGGTGGAAAGCAAGGACGGCCCGGTTGTTTTCGAGGTTTCCGCCTTTGGCGGCTTCCGGGGCATCAAGGAAACCAGCGATCTTGATCCGGCGGCCCTTTATGCCAGCCATGTTTTAGCGAGGATAAAATCATGAAAATTCCCGTTAATACCTGCGCAGATCTTGTCGAGACCCTGTGCCGGGACTATCCGGTTAAACACTCTGTTTTTCTGGTCTTTGAAAAATGCTCAATTGAGGTGCGTTTCAATGACCTTGAGCTGGTTGATAAACTCAGCAGATATTTTAAACCCTTTGTCAGCGGCCCCCTTCAACAAGCTGATATACTGATCACGGTTCATCAGGCTGAGGTGGATTTTGACACGGCCTATATGGTTAAACAGCCTGATCCGGGTAAAACAAAAATCAAAGAGGAATATGTTGATCTCGCGGACGGACGTATTGTCCATAAACGTCTTACCGGGATGTATTTTATCTTCGATGGTGAGCATAACCTGGCCGTTGGCCCATGCCTGGAAAATGACAATCAGGTGGTCAACTTCATAAATAACCGCTTTATTGAGTGGAAACTGAAACAAGGCTGTCTGCTCGGTCATGCGGCCGGGGTCACGCATAAAGATCACGGTCTTGCCCTGGCCGGCTTTTCGGGTATGGGAAAATCTACTCTTGCCCTACATCTAATGAGCCGGGGTACCTGGTTTGTCAGCAACGACAGGCTGTTGATCGAAAGAGCAGGTGACAGCTGCAAGATGAGCGGGGTTGCCAAGCTGCCGCGGGTAAACCCCGGCACTGTTTTACATAACAACGATCTCAACAGTGTTATTCCCGCCGACCAGCGGCGGCAGTTCGCCCGGCTGGCGGCCGATAAGCTTTGGGCTCTTGAGCATAAATTTGATGCCGATATTGAGGAATGTTTCGGACCCGACAGGTTTGTGCTGAGTGCCGCCATGAGTGGATTGGTTATTCTTAACTGGCAGCGTGATCAGGGCGAGGTGCGTGCCAAGCAGGTTAAGCTCGCTGAGCGGCCTGACCTGCTGCCTGCTTTTATGAAGGGAACCGGGCTCTTTTATCTGCCGAAAGACGATGAGCCGCATGACTTCCCGGCCGCAAGTTATCTTGAGATGCTGCGGGGGGTAACAGTTATCGAGTTGCACGGCGGCATCGACTTTGAACGCGCCGCTGATATCTGCATGGATTTTCTGGAAGAAGATATTTGACACGGGACAAGAGATGAAGCTGTTAATCGAAAAAGAGATTGTTATTCCAGATCCGGTCAAGCTGAATCGCTATGCCAGGATGCCGGAACTCGGCCCCAAAATTCTTTTTTTCAGCGGCGGTTCTGCCCTGCGCTTTTTAAGCCGCGAGTTGATCCGCTACACCCATAATTCCATTCATCTCATCACTCCTTTTGATTCCGGCGGCTCATCAGCCGTACTTCGTAAGGCCTTTCACATGCTTGGCATCGGTGATCTGCGGGCCCGGCTTACCGATCTTGCCGATCAAACCCTGCATGGTAATCCCGAGGTGTACGCCCTGTTCAGTTACCGGCTGGCGGCTGACGGCTGCTCTGCGGAGCTGGCCGGGGAACTGAATTATATGGTTCAGGGACGGCATCGCTTAATCAGGAAGATTCCTGATCCCATACGCAAAATTATCCGCAACCATCTGTATCGTTTTCGGCAGGAAATGCCGGAGGGCTTCGATCTTCGAAACGCGAGCATCGGTAATCTCATCTTAACCGCCGGTTATCTTGAGAACAGACGGCATCCTGATCCTGTGATTTACATCTTCTCCAAGCTGGTTCAGGCCCGCGGTATAGTACGGCCGATTTACAATTCCTTTCTGCATCTTGCGGCTCGTTTGGAGGATGGCAGCACGGTGGTCGGTCAGCATCTTCTAACTGGCAAGGAAGTTGCTCCGCTGCAAAAAAAAATCGTCGATTTGTTCCTGACCGCGGGCGAACACGACCTCAGGCCGGTATCTTTATGTGTTCGCCCGAAGATGCGGAAACTAATCGCTTCTGCCGAGCTCATCTGCTATCCCATGGGTAGCTTCTATACCAGTATTATCGCCAATCTGCTGCCGGTCGGAGTCGGTCACGCCATTGCCGATAATATCAGTCCCAAGATATATATTCCAAATACTGCTGCTGATCCGGAATGTGTCGGTATGAGTCTTACTAATCAGATATCGACTCTGCTTTCATTTTGCCGCCGGCACACCCCGCAGGTGGAACCTAAAAAGTTTATAACCCACATTATTATTGACAGCAAAAATTGCGGCTATGCCGATGACCTGGACAGAAAGGCTCTGGAAGAGCAGGGCATTGCGATTATCGATACTCCGCTTATCTCTGAAAGCAGCAGACCGCTTATTGATCATACCCTGTTGCTGCCGATTTTGTTGTCGCTGACTTGAAAAAATTGTGAGAATAGCCATCGTGTTTTTGGTCATAGAGGATAATAAGATAAATTAAAACAAGGAGTAAGACATGGAAACAAACAAGGTTGAATTGAAACAGATCCAGACAAGTAGTGAAGTGATTACCTACTTGGAAGGTCTGCTCAAGGGCTTCAAAGCGGGGAAAATAGTTATCCAGCAGGGAGATGATTTTGTCAGTCTGGTACCGGCTGAACAGGTTGAGGTCGAGGTTGAGGCCAAAAAGAAAAAGAATAAAGAAAAATTTTCTCTCGAATTGTCCTGGCATGCCGCCGCCAGTAGTGAACCGGTTACTATAACAACAAAAGAACCAGTTGGCGTTCCCCTGACAACGGAGAAGAAGACGTCAGCGGTAAAATCCGGCTCCCCAAAGATTGAAACAAAGGCACCGGCAGCCGCTAAGGACAAGACCGTAGGCGATAAAGATAAGCCAGCATTCAAGAAATAAATCCAGCCCGTCGGGCTTTATCGGCCGGGCCCAATATCCTCAGGGCTCGGCCTTCTCTTCCCAGTATAACTCAGTAGGTCTTGCTGCGAAATTCCACACATCACCGATTTATTCTATGTTAATTCTGGCAGTATCGTAAACCCCCGATCTCCTTTTAACAAAACTCTAATCTGATCTTGATAATAAGCAAATATTAGAGGCCTAAAATATTCTTGTTAGACTCGTTAGAGGCCGGGGCAAAACTATAGAGGGAAATTTGACAAAGGAATGCTGGACTCATTCCTGAGATCAGAACCCTGTAATTTTGCCTTTTGGGCTTCTGATTAATATTCATTTCAGTATTAAAAGAGGCCACAATGCGGATATTTAGTAAATTTTTAGGTGCTACAATTATCGTAATTGCAATTACCACAGCGGTTGGGGGGCTTGGCTGGCGAGGGCTGCGCGCCACACTCGGTGCCATTGATACCTTAGTGAGCATTAACACGCCCCAGATGCAGGCCATTAACCAAATGGTTGAAACTTTGAATTCCGTTCGGGCGACGGAACTTGCTCTGGTCAATTCTCGTCTTGAGCCGGAAATGCGGCGGACTATGGTTGCCGATATGGAGAAGGATATGCGGAAGATTGAGGTCGATCGCCGCGCCTTTGCCGCTTTGCCGATGAATGCCCGGCAGGTCGTACTCTGGAAAAAAGCTGGTAAGGACTTTGATCGCTGGCTTCCCAAGCACAACAGAATGATTAAGCTGGTGGCGGAAAACCAGATCGTTGATCTTGAACTCCTGTCTGGTATCCTCGCGACCCACCTTATAGAGCACCTGCATTGGGTAGATGCCCTGCGCCAGGCGATTGCCAAAAAAGAAAGTTTTTCCGGAGAATTAAATCCAATGGCCTGTGGTCTTGGCCGGTGGCTGGCGACCTATCAACCTTCCGAACCTCATTTTAAGGCATTACTTGCCGCTTTACAGCCCGCTCATGATCATCTGCATGATCTGGGTGCCCAAATTGACGATTTACTGGCTGCCGGTAAGGTGGACGAGGCCAGGGCACTTTTTAATTCAGAAGTTCCCGAGGCAATGAAGAATTTCGAACAAGCGATGCAGAATTTACAAACTCAGGTGGAAGAGAAGCTCAATGTATTTGATGTCGCCATTAATTACGCCTTTGGTGATGTTGCGAAGAGTTTTATTGCTACCACTCAGGACCTCAGGACAGTGGCTCATGAGGTCTGGGTTCAGACCAGGTCTAACGGAACTCAGGCATCCTTGATTGGTCGACAGAGCCAGACGACTTCTTTATATGCGACCGGGTTTGGCGGCTTACTGATCCTGACTTTTGGTATGTTGCTGGCCCGGAATACGGCCTCGCTGCGAAAGGGGCTTGGCACTATCATGGAGCAGATTCAGACGACGGGAGAGAAGATCGCCTCAGGTGCCTCCCAGGTTTCATTTTTTAGCCAGAATCTCTTTCTTGGGGCAACTGAGCAAGCCTCTGCCTTAGAGCAGATTAGTGCCAGCGTGGCTGAGATGAGCAGCCGTACCAAAGAGAACGCCGAGCATGCCGCCCAGGCTAACCAGATTACCCTTAAGGCGAGAGAAGCCGCTGAAAATGGTAGCGCTCAAATGCGGCAGATGATGCGGGCTATGAGCGAGATTAACCAGGGTGGACGTGATATTCTAAAGATTATTAAGGTGATTGACGAGATCGCTTTCCAGACGAACCTATTGGCTCTTAATGCCGCAGTAGAAGCCGCGCGGGCGGGACAGCATGGCCGGGGGTTCGCGGTGGTGGCTGAAGAGGTACGAAATTTAGCAGTTCGTAGTGCCAAGGCGGCGCAAGAGACGGCGGAGTTGTTAGAAGGGTCGGTGCGAAAGACGGAGAACGGCGGCCAGATTGCCGATAGCACCTCGGCCTCTCTGGAGGAAATTGTCGCGGCTATCACCAAGGTATCGGCGCTGGTGGAGGAGATAGCGTCTGCGAGCAACGAACAGGCACAGGGCATTTTTCAGGTAAATCAAGGTCTGGAGCAGATTGACCAGGTGACCCAGCATAATACGGATAACGCCGAGAAAAGCGCCTCGGCAGCCGAGGGCTTTTCTGGTCAGGCCTTGCTCTTACAGGAGATGCTGCAGCGATATTTACTTGAAGAACGCGGGGCTGCTCTTGCTGAGGAACAAGCCGCGGACGATGAGGAAGACACGCAATTGGACAATATGGTAGTTAGCGGCGGCCCTGTTGCTTCCCTGAGGCAAGGGGTATAGCATCTTTGGGCCGCATATAGAAAAGGAAAAGTAACAGTTCTCCAAAGGCACTAAAGTTTTATGCTGCCTCAGTACTGTAATAGTTCACCAGTGCCTTAGATTCGTCCGTTTCGGCATTTGAGTCTGTACTCCCCGTACGTGAGAAGGCCGAAACGGACGAGGTAAGCGCAGACTCCGAGATGAGGTGCTGGTGAACTATTACAAGGAAAATTATATTTTCTCTGGTAAATCCAGTAAAAATCGATAGGCGGGAACGATCTTCTATTTGGGCAATGAAGTCCACCTCTCTGCCGCCTTTAGTTTTATAATAGAAGATGTCAGGGGTGACTCTGCGTAATGCCGTGAAAACCAGATTTTCAAGAAGATGGCCGGCATTAACCAGAATACCGGAACTTACGGAAGTAACCAGGGCATGATTCACACAATAAATTTTCTTTGAGTTGCTGTTTACTCGAGCGAGGGAGGCATCAAAGATGCGAACGGTGAAAAGAAAAAGGCAAGTAAGTTATCCAGGTTGGCCATTTCTTTCTCAGGACTATCCCACTTTCACAATGAATTCACCAGGGTCAGCACTATGCCAGTGGTTATTGCTGTTTTTAGACGCCGGGCCAAATATCCGCAAAGCCGGAAAATTATTTCCGGCTTTGCGGATATTTGGCCCGGCGTTTGTAACCAGATGAAATTATAACAGAAATACATCCTGTGATTTACCCCATTGCCGCAGATTGTTTTAGAGTTCGTACATTTTTAAATAGCTTTTCCGTTTTTTGAGGCCATTTACATGCCTTTGTTGTCTGATCATTTTTTATTTAATCAGATAACATCCTTAAAACATAGCGTAATGTGTGAAATGGTTTGTTTTGGCCCGTTTGTTGCTTGGTGTTAAGAGCACAACCAATGATTGATGTTTTAATATTGAAAAGTATAGTTGAAAGGGGTGAGATGGATGAAAAAAAATACTTTGATTGGCTTCGTAGTGGGGCTGATGCTACTCGGAATTGCCAGTCTGTCACAGGCCGCATCCATTGCGGCGGGCGATTATGTTAAACTTATAGATTACAACCACATCGACAATGCTGGTGTAATGACATATGCCATATCGCATGATGAGGGGCAGACAACGGCATTTACATATCAAACTTTCTGTATACAGGAGAATGTGTATGTCTGGCTTAATAAATGGTATCCCGTGGCTGGTTTAAGCGATACAGTCGGTCTTTACGATGATCCTGCTCCGGCGGGGGCTGGTAAGCTGCAGGGCGCTGTTGATTATCTTTTTTATCGCTATAAGAGCGGCGCTTATGATACTGCTATGATGACAAACACGGACGAGGCGGATTTCCAAAAGGTACTCTGGGGTCTGCAAGGCTCAGGGCGGCCTTATACTTCAACTGGCACGGCATGGGCTGCTGATCTGATGGCTTATGATAACGATACATCCTTACAGCATTTTTGGGGCACAAAGGTAATCAATATCTATGCCACTAAGAAAGGTAAAAAGGTAGATATTCAGAATCAGTTGTATAATCCGGTGCCGGAACCGGCCACCATGCTGCTCTTTGGTACCGGTTTGGTTGGCCTGGCCGGTTTGGGGCGGTGGCGCAAAAAATTGTAAGTTGTTTTCTCTGGAGCAAAGGGGATGTCTATAATTTATTAGCGATTAATCAAAACGCATAAAAACATAGACGTCCCTATTGTACCTTACATCAGTAACTCCTCTGTCTGCCTGGCCGCCGGAGAGCGCTCGGCCCTGCATTGCCGTTTGTTGCCCATGCTGGCTGAGGCCGGTCTTGATGCGGTGATAATGAACTGCCGGGATAAAAAATTAATGGCGGCGGCCAAAAATATTAACATCGCCCTGCCGACAGCGGCTTAGGCGGCGGCTTAGGCGGCGGCTTCGCCGTTGAGCCCGGAATGCAGGGCCGTATACATGGCACAGATTAACGGGCTTTTATTGCCGCCGTTATAATGTATGCGGCTCGGGCATTCGCCCGGGCATCTGTCGCCCAGAGGACAGGTCTGGCAGTCCTTGAAGTT
>VAPF01072963.1_pt1 | contig 15697 bp, 10 predicted proteins | sample 3393931 | NCBI WGS metagenome assembly VAPF01 (sample SAMN08290437, study PRJNA428436) | hydrothermal vent metagenome | isolation source: Deep-sea hydrothermal vent chimney | place: Atlantic Ocean: South-mid Altantic Ridge | depth 2773 m m | reverse complement strand
GCCATTTCAGAAACAATTGAACCCACACCTTCCCACATTTGGCGCACACGTAACACAGCATCAGCATCCGTATTTTTAAGTGGCGTTAAAATCACACGCCGCCCTTTAAACAGCTTTGCGTCAGCGAACGCAACACCACTGTTTTCAGTACCGGCAATAGGATGGCCGGGTACAAAATTTTCGGGAATTTCACCCAAAGCTAGGCGCACAGCTTCAATCACACTACCTTTAGTACTACCTACATCAGTGATGACTGCATTGGATTTAAAATATCCAGCGGCTTGTTTTAACAAAGGCTCAATCGCACCGACTGGAGTTGCCAACACCACAATATCAGCAGATTCAACTGCAGCTTTAACATCACAAGCAACCTGATCAATAACACCCAGATCAAGTGCGGTTTGCAATGATTCGAGGCAACGTCCGTAACCCACAACTTTTTGAAACAAACCTGCTGATTTAGCCGCCTTGGCTAAAGATCCGCCAATTAATCCCACTCCAAGAATGGATAAAATCTTTTCTTTTTTCTCAGACACTACAACACCGCACAAGGATAAGAGCCTAATACCTTGACCATCACTGCTTCTTTTTCCAGCTCTGCCAAAGCCTTTGCAACCTTCGGTTCATCCTGATGACCTTCTATATCAACAAAAAAAACATAATCCCACATTCCGCGCCGAGAAGGACGAGATTCAATACGATTCATTGAAATACCGTGATGCGCAAAGGGCGCAAGTAAACTATGTAGTGCTCCTGAGCGATTTCGAGATGAGAGTAACAACGATGTCTTATCACGACAGCTACGCATCGTACTCTGCCGTCCGATCATTAAAAAACGTGTCGTATTGTCAGGTTTATCTTCAATATTAGCTGCAATGACATTCAGCCCATATTGTTCGCCCGCCAATTCACCCGCAATTGCAGCGGCATCAGCTTCATTTTTTACTCGACGTGCAGCTTCCGCATTACTGCTCACAGGAATACGTGAAACACCCGGTAGATTGGCATCCAGCCATTCACGGCATTGGGCTAAAGATTGCTGATGGGAATAGATGCGTTTCACCTGATCAATACGGGTCATTTGTCCCAACAAGTTCTGATGAATGCGAAGCTCAACTTCGCCACAAATTTTTAAGGGCGAATTAATAAATGTATCCAGCGTATGATTCACTACACCTTCAGTAGAGTTTTCAATCGGCACGACTCCATAATGTGAAGCACCCGACTCCACATCACGAAAAATTTCATCAATCGCCATCAACGGCACGGTGGTCACTGAGTGACCAAAATGTTTCAATGCCGCCGCTTGAGTGAATGTTCCTGCCGGACCAAGATAGGCAATACGCATTGGCTGTTCCAATGCAAGACAGGCTGACATAATTTCGCGGAAAAGACGTGCAATTTCCTCGTTGCCTAACGGCCCTTTATTGCGTTTCTGCACATGCCTGAGCACATCTGCTTCACGCTCAGGTCGATAAAAATTGATCTGCTTATTGGCAGAAGATTGTTTGATACGCGCAACATCCATAGCGCATTCAGCCCGTTTATTGATCAAATTCTGGATCTGTTCATCCAGCGTATCAATACAATTGCGTGCAACTTTTAATTTCTCAGACTCTGACATAGTTTTTAATACGATCTAACTGCCAATACACCTTCAATAGAGCCCAATGCCTTAATTACAGATTGAGGAATTTCACTCTCTACATCAACCAAAGTATAAGCATATTCACCTTTGGATTTATTCAGCAAATCTACAATATTCAAACCTGCATCAGCCAGTGTGGTTGATATCTGACCCACCATATTCGGCAGATTGGAGTTAAAGATACCAATACGATAAGCATCTGAACGAGGCATTTGAGTTTCGGGAAAGTTCACTGCATTACAAATATTGCCATTTTCCAAAAAGTCACGCACTTGATCTGCGACCATTACAGCACAATTCTCTTCTGCTTCAATCGTTGATGCCCCTAAATGCGGCAACGTAATCACACCCTCATGATTTTTCATCAAATTAGAGGGAAAATCACAAATATAGGCGTGAATTTTGCCTGCTTTAATTGCCGCTGACAGAGCTTCGTTATCAATAATACCATCGCGAGAAAAGTTAAGAATAGTTGCGCCTGGTTTCATTAGATCAAAGCGATCTTTATTCAGCATACTGCGTGTTGCATCAATCAATGGCACATGGAAAGTAACAAAATCAGAGTGAATTAATAGATCATCTAAACTGGAGGCCAGCTGCACATCAGATGAAAGCTTCCAGGCACTTTGAACTGTAATCTGTGGATCAAACCCGATCACTTTCATGCCGAGCTTCAGTGCCGAGTTGGCAATTTTAATCCCGATTGCACCCAACCCAATCACACCCAGTGTTCGCCCAGGCAGTTCAAAGCCGACAAAATTTTTCTTGCCTGATTCTACTTGTTTGTGAATCGCGCCATCATCGCCTTCCAGATTGCGTGCATACTCCCAACCCTGACAGATATTGCGGCTTGCCAACAACATTCCAGCCAATACAAGCTCATGGACTGCATTAGAGTTCGCACCGGGCGCATTAAATACGGGAATTCCACGCTGACTCATCTCATCAACGGGGATATTATTCACCCCAGCCCCTGCACGCCCAACAGCTTTAAGTGTTTCGGGAATATCCATGCCGTGCATCTTAAAAGAACGCAGTAAAATAGCATCTGGATGTTGAATTTCAGAGGCTACTTCATACTGTTCACGCGGTAAGCGCTCCAACCCTGCGACTGAAATATTATTGAGTGTTAGAATTTTATACATAAACTCCCTTTACCTTAAATATCTAGCCATTTCGATATTCAAACTCTGCCATAAAATCAACCAATGCGCTCACGCCCTTTTCTGGCATTGCATTATAGATACTGGCACGCATACCACCGACCGACCGATGACCTTTCAGTGTTTTAAGACCCAGCGCATCAGCTTCTTTCAAAAAGGCTGCATCCAGGTTGTTATCTGCCAATGTAAAAGTCACATTCATCCAGGAACGACTATCAATTGCAACGGGGTTTGCATAAAAATCAGAAGCATCAATAAAGGTATACAGTTTTTTTGCTTTACGCTGATTTTCTTCAGCAACAACTGTTAATCCACCTTTTTCTTTAAGGTACTCAAAGACCAGTCCGGCCAGATACCACGTATAAGTCGGTGGAGTATTGTACATAGAGCCATTATCAGCATGGATTTTGTAATCAAACATGCTGGGCGTACCGTCACGGGCAGAGCCGATCAGATCATCACGCACAATAACAACCGCCAAGCCTGCTGGGCCAATGTTTTTCTGCGCTCCGGCATAAATCACACCATATTTTGAGACATCAATCGGGCGTGACAATATGCTTGAAGACATATCTGCCACAAGCGGCACATCACCCACTTCAGGAAGACATTGAAATTCTACGCCGCCAATGGTTTCGTTTGGTGTGTAATGCACATAAGCCGCTCCTTTACTCAACTGCCATTCACTTTGCGCAGGAATGCTATTAAAGCCATCAGACTCAGAAGTTGCGACAATATTTACATCACAATAACGCTTTGCTTCAGCAATCGCTTTTTTTGACCACTGCCCTGTATAAAAATAATCAGCAGATGTTTTATCTCGTAATAAATTAAGGGGAACCATAGCAAACTGGCTACTTGCTCCGCCTTGTAAAAACAGCACTTTGTAATTGTCTGGAACAGCGAGCAGTTCACGCAGATCAGATTCAGCCTTTTCAGCAATTGACATATATTCTTTACCGCGATGGCTCATCTCCATCACCGACATTCCAGTGCCTTGCCAATCAAGCATCTCTTCCTGAGCTCGTTCCAAAACTGCCGTCGGCAGCATTGCAGGCCCTGCACTAAAGTTATAAATACGTGCCATTTTACTCTTCACCCTCACTATCACTATCACTATCGTTTTCTGCGTCTACGTCATCATCATCGCCATCAAGATTTTCAATTTTCTCAATGCTGACGAGTGACTCTTTTTTACCGAGTTTAATCAGTGTCACTCCTTGAGTATTTCGCCCAACGACTGAAATGCCCGCAACCGGTGTACGCACCAATGTGCCACCGTTACTGATCAACATCACTTCATCCTGGCTGGTGACTGATATTGCACCAATCACAGCACCATTACGCTCAGATGTCTGTATTGAAATCACGCCTTGGCCACCACGGCCATGACTTGGATAGTCCTCGATCAAAGTACATTTACCAAAACCATGCTCAGTCACCGTTAAAATATGACCTTCATCTGCAAGAATCAGTGAAATGATTTCTTGACCCGGTTTCAGACGCATGCCTCGTACGCCACGCGCAGTACGTCCCATAGCTCGCACTACACTTTCACTAAAACGAATCGCTTTACCTGCACTGTTAAACAACATGACATCACGCTGCCCATCAGTAATATCAACGCCCACCAAACAATCATCATCACGTAAATCAAGTGCAATGATGCCATTAGCTCGTGGCCGAGAAAAATCTTTAAGAGAGGTTTTCTTGACAACTCCGCTGGCGGTCGCCATGAATACATATTTGTCTTCTTCGAATTCACGTACAGGTAGTATTGCATTAATTCGCTCACCCTCTTCCAAAGGCAACAAATTAATAATAGGTTTGCCACGCGCAGCACGGCTGGCCTGAGGCAACTCGTAGACTTTTAGCCAATAAACCTTGCCACGACTGGAAAAACAGAGAATGGTATCGTGCGTACTTGCAACAAAAAGCTTGTCAATAAAATCTTCTTCTTTCATCGACGTAGCCGATTTACCACGGCCACCACGCCTTTGTGCTGTATAACTATCCAGTGGCTGTGCTTTGGCGTAACCGGCATGAGAAAGAGTCACTACGACATCTTCTTCGGTAATAAGATCTTCCAGACTTAAATCAAGGCGATCTCTTAAAATTTCGGTGCGACGCTCATCACCATATTGCTCTTTAATTTTTAATAACTCATCACGAATCACACGCATCAAGCGATCAGGGTTATTGATAATATCCATCAAGTCAGCAATCAGAGCCAGAAGTTCACCATATTCCTTGATGACTTTATCTTTTTCCAGACCGGTCAAACGATGCAAACGCAGATCAAGAATCGCTTGCGCTTGCGACTCAGAAAGGCGATAACCTTCATCCGTTAAACCACACCCCTCTTCCACACTGTCTGGACGGAAAGGGCTTGCACCTGCTTTTTCCAGCATCTCCACAACAATGCCAGGCTCCCAAACGCGTGCAAGCAAACCTTTTTTAGCGGTCGCTGGATCAGGGGCATTTCTGATCAATACAATGACTTCATCAATATTTGCTAACGCGACCGCCAAACCTTCCAGCAAATGAGCGCGCTCACGCGCTTTACGAACTTCAAAAATAGTTCGCCGAGTTACCACCTCTCGACGATGGCGAATAAATGCATCTAATATCTGCTTAAGGTTCAGCAATCTCGGCTGGCCATCAACAATCGCCACCATATTGACGCCAAATGTTGTCTGCATCAGAGTGTGCTTAAAGAGGTTGTTAATCACCACTTCAGCAACTTCACCACGTTTGACTTCAATGACCATGCGCATGCCATCTTTATCAGACTCATCACGCAGTGCACTAATGCCTTCGATTTTTTTATCTCGAACCAGCTCACCGATTTTTTCAAGAAGGCGAGCCTTATTTACCTGGTAGGGCAGTTCATGAACAATAATACTCTGCTTGCCAGTGGCAGACTCTTCTACGCCTGTTTTAGCACGTACATAAATAGAACCCCGCCCCGTTTCATACGCTTTTTGAATTCCGTTTGAACCATTAATAATAGCCGCAGTTGGAAAATCAGGCCCAGGAATGTACTCCATCAAGCCATGAATCGTAATTTCTGGATCATCAACCAGTGCAAGACATGCGTTAATTACTTCATTAATATTGTGGGGGGGAATATTGGTCGCCATTCCGACCGCAATACCTGAAGAGCCATTCACCAGTAAGCAAGGAATTCGTGCCGGTAAAACAGTCGGTTCAGATTCTGATTCATCATAGTTCGCAACAAAATTAACCGTCTCTTTTTCAAGATCAATCAACATGTCGTGCGCAATACGCGCCATGCGAATTTCGGTATAACGCATCGCTGCCGGTGAGTCACCATCCACCGAGCCAAAGTTCCCTTGGCCATCAATCAGCATGTAACGCAGAGAGAATGGTTGCGCCATACGAACGATGGTGTCATAAACGGCGGTATCACCATGAGGGTGATACTTACCTATAACATCACCGACGATACGCGCTGATTTTTTATAAGGCTTGTTCCAGTCGTTACCAAGATCTCGCATGGCGTATAAAACGCGACGATGCACCGGTTTTAACCCATCACGCACATCAGGCAAAGCACGCCCGACGATCACGCTCATTGCGTACTCCATGTACGACTGTTTCATCTCCTCTTCAATGTGAATCGGGAGGATTTCTTTAGCAAACTCAGTCATGAAAATTCACAAGCCTTATGATATTGGTTTGAATGCGTAAAAAACCGCGAAATCGTACCACAATCAGCAAAGTGCTGCATGGTTAGGAGTGCACACAGAATAATTTATATAATTATTTCATGGGCGACCCTTATACTCGACTACGCCATTAATGCTGCCATTTTCTTGGCCGTAGGCTCAAACACCACCCCTTTCTCGGTCACAATCGCATCCACCAAATCCGCAGGGGTCACATCAAATGCAGGGTTCCAACCCACGGCACCTGTCGCCGCCACACGCTTGCACTGGTTCATCATAATTTCATCTTCAGAACGCAACTCAATCGGAATTTGGTCACCTTGGCCGATACGCATATCAATCGTACTGGTCGGCGCAACCACCATAAATTTCACGCCATGATAACGTGCCACAACAGCTAAATTATAAGTCCCGATCTTATTGGCCACATCACCATTCGCCGCAATCCGATCCGAGCCAACAATCACCCACTGCACTTTGCCTTGTTTCATCAAATGAGCCGCCGCTCCCTCAACTAAAACTGTCACTGGAATTTTTTCCTGTACCATTTCCCAAGCAGTCAAACGAGAGCCTTGCAACCAAGGCCGCGTTTCATCTGCATAAACATGCTGAATTTTCCCAGCGTGATTGGCCGACCGAATCACACCTAACGCCGTACCGTATCCACCTGTTGCTAACGCCCCTGCATTACAATGCGTCAACACAGAACAGCGAGATTTAATGAGTTCAGCGCCCAACTCACCCATGCGCTGACACGCGGCCACATCCTCTGCATGAATACGCTTAGCTTCATCCAGCAACCCTTCTTCAGGATTTTCACATCCCGCAAGACAAGCCCGCATTTTATCAAGCGCCCAACATAAATTTACCGCCGTGGGACGAGCATCTGCCAACTGTTTAATATCAGCCTCCATCAGCTCTTTCCAGCGCTGCGGCACGCGTGCATACCAAGCACGCGCAGAAAGCACCATTGCATAAGCCGCCGCGATACCAATCGCTGGTGCACCTCGCACCACCATATCGCGGATGGCTGAAGCCACTTCGGCAGAATCCGCATAACTCAAATATTCAACTTTTTGAGGTAACAAGCGTTGATCCAGCAATCTGAGCACCCCCTCCTCCCATACAACGGCATGAACTGAATCACTATTATTTTCTGACATCACAGCACTCCGACTTTAAATAAAACAGATATGAACTACTGAATACCACAAACCCTGTTAATTTTAAAATCATTATTTTATTTACAAGTACAATCCACCCGTTTTAATCAGTATATAATCTCCACAATCCTACTCATTTTCACAATCCTACTCATTTTCACAATAAACCGATCAGCACAGTTTATGAATCAAATTACAACAATTGGCCAATTTTTTGAGCACTCCAACACCCAATTCCGCGCCTTTGATATGGGGCGACGCATCTGCAAAATACCTTCAAAGCAGTTCCAACAATTTGAAGAGTGCGCACTGGCATACCCTCAACCTTCACAGCGCCAAGCCTGGCTCGGCGTTTTAGGGTGGGAAAAAGAAAACAAGAGCAATCATTTCATCTGGTTTTTAAAATTACCTCTTGATGAAAAAGCTTACATAATGCCAGCTGGTCGAGACGATTTTTTGCACCGACTACTCAAAACAGTTGATGACAAATTCAGCGGTACCCAACAAAATGCAATGGATGATAACCCCTACGGTTTCACCCCTAATCAAGAGCGTATGGCCTGCTTTCACGCCAAAACACTAAAAGTGCTCGGACAAACACCCTCACAATATTATCAACATGCACAAAGCTACTTTGCTGGTGACTTAGATTACAAACAATGGTCTCAACTGGGATTGCAGGGAATTGCAGATATCGCCACACGCCTAGATGAAGAGAACAACGCACAACATATTGCTGCATCAATACCTCATATTCCGACTCAGCCCTTTACATCACTATGTAATTTTCTCGAAAATGAAAAAATAGATACACAAATGACTGAAATGATTATTGCTCGAGTTCATGAGCAACTCTCAGCAGAAAAACCCGATATCCAAATCATCACCTCGGGTTTGCGCGGCATCTCTTACGCCAAGGCCAAGGGCTTACGAGAACAATTGATTAAAAGTTTGCTGAACCATCCTGTGGCTCACAATATTGAAGTTTTAGTTACCATTGCAGGGCGCGCCTGGAGTGACCTTCATTCACCTGAACTGAATCAACCTTATATTGAAGCGTTAGCGAATGAGGATGTTGGGCAAGATATATTTAATCACGTCATGTCAGATCTGCTCTACATTCCAGGAATGCGTGGCTCACTGTTACAAGTTTTGCGCAACCCAGAGCGCTCAAAGCAAATTGAAAAGGCAACAGGAGCCATGTTTGGAGTACCGAGTCACGATGCCATTGGGCGAATTTTATAGCGTCACGAAAGTGCTCCACTCTTGCCTGATAATAAGATTCGAGCCGTACGAGAAAAAAGGCGACCATAAATTTGATGATGGATGCGAGTGTCGCACTTAAAATTGTTTTTCCGTACATGCAACGAAGAAGAGCACACTGACCTTAAACTGAAATTTCCCAGCATTGCAAGATATTGTTAGAATCACACTATTTTCTTCAAGAAGTCTGAATGGAATTGCATAATGAGCAAAAATATACTCGATAGTTTTAGTGTCAAATCAACGCTTGCTGTTGCGAATAAAACATACCACTACTTTTCACTCCCCGCAGTCGCTAAAGCAAGTGGCATTGACTTGAGCAAGCTTCCTTTCTCGCTTAAAATTCTTTTAGAAAACTTGCTCAGACGCGAAGATGGCATTGAAGTCAAAAAATCTGACATTGAAGCCGTATGCCAGTGGGATGCAAAAGCAACTCCTGACAAAGAGATCCTTTTCATGCCGGCTCGAGTTCTCCTTCAGGATTTCACTGGCGTACCTGCTGTTGCCGATCTTGCTGCAATGCGCTCTGCATTAAAGCGACTCGGAGGTGACCCTGCTAAAATAAACCCTTTTACACCGGCCGATCTGGTGATTGATCATTCCGTGCAAGTCGACCAATACGCCTCTGTGACCGCTTTAAAAGCAAATTCTGAGCTTGAATACTCTCGAAATAGAGAGCGTTATCAGTTTTTACGCTGGGGACAGAGTGCTTTTGATAACTTCCGAGTCGTTCCACCCGATATGGGCATCGTCCACCAGATTAATCTTGAGTATCTAGCCAAAGTCGCCATCACAGCTGACTTTGATGGTGAGACATGGGTTTACCCTGACACACTCATCGGTACAGATTCACACACCACCATGATTAATGGCCTCGGTGTTGTGGGCTGGGGTGTCGGTGGTATTGAGGCTGAAGCGGCTCTGCTCGGCCAACCCTCCTCATTACTCGTTCCGCAAGTGGTTGGCGTTAAATTAATGGGCCAACTTTCCGCACAAACCACGGCTACCGACCTGGTATTAACGATTACTGAAATACTGCGCAAAAAAGGTGTGGTTGGTAAATTTGTCGAATTCTTTGGTCCAGGCCTGGCTCATCTCTCCTTGGCCGATCGTGCCACCATTGCCAATATGGCTCCCGAATATGGCGCAACAATTGGGCTTTTTCCAGTTGATGAAAAAACAACAGACTTTCTGAAACTAACAGGCCGTGGTGATAATGCACCACTGGTCGAAGCTTATTATAAAGCCCAAGGCCTTTGGTACAACGCCGAGCAAAATACCGCAGAATATACCAATATTGTAGAGATTGATTTAAGCGACGTTGAACCCTCATTGGCAGGCCCGAGCCGCCCACAAGATCGCGTTGCACTCTCTAAAGTCCGCAACTCATTTCGCGCCGCACTCAGTGAGCACCTTGAAGAGGAGCTGGATGGAGTCGATGAGGACTCTATGGTCTGCTGGCTGGGTGAAGGCGGCAGCCCAATGCAAATTCCACCCGAACTGCATGAAGAGCATCCCGATGCCGAACTGGACAAACTGCTCGGCAGAAACATTCCAACTCGTCAACCTGATGGTGTTGCTTATAATTTATGTCATGGCTCTGTTGTAATTGCGGCTATCACCAGCTGCACAAACACATCGAACCCAAGTGGTTTAATTGCGGCTGCATTGTTAGCACGTAATGCCGTTCATCGCGGCCTCAAATCACAGCCTTGGGTAAAAACAAGCCTGGCACCTGGTTCCAGAGTGGTCACTGATTACCTGGAAGCTGCTGGCCTGTTACCTTACATGGAAGCACTCGGCTTTCATGTGGTGGGTTATGGCTGCACCACTTGCATTGGTAACAGCGGCCCACTCCACAAACATATCAGTGATGCGATCACTGAAGGTAATTTATCCGTTGCGGCTGTGTTATCAGGCAATAGAAACTTTGAAGGGCGTGTTAACCCATTGGTTCGTGCAAATTATCTGGCCTCTCCAGCACTGGTGATTGCTTATGCTTTATCAGGCAACCTTAATGTCGATCTGAGCAAATCACCTGTGGGTCTTGATTCTAACCACCACCCCGTCTATCTCGATGATATCTGGCCTTCGCCTGAAGAAATCGAACAATTTGTTGAAAAACATGTTGGGCTTGAACAGTTTGAAAATGCTTATCACGATGTATTCAAAGGTGAGCCGGAATGGAACGAACTTGATGTACCCACGGGCGAACTCTATAGCTGGAAAGAGGATTCCACTTATATTAAAGAGCCTCCATTTTTTGCAACAATGGAAAAAGAGCCCACTCCCGTACAAGACATCAAACAAGCACGCGTACTGGCTCTTTTAGGGGATTCAGTCACCACAGACCATATCTCTCCGGCAGGTTCGTTCACCGCTGAAACACCCGCAGGAAAATATTTGATTGAAAATGGTGTGGCACTTAAAGATTTCAACTCATACGGTGCCAGGCGTGGTAATCATGAAGTGATGATGCGGGGTACATTTGCCAACATCCGCCTACGTAATTTACTTGCACCCGGCACGGAAGGTGGCTTCACTCGGCATCAACCCGAAGGTGAAGGCATGACCATCTATGAAGCCTCCATGAAATATCAGGCGGATAATATTCCTTTAATCATCATTGCCGGTAAAGAGTACGGCACCGGATCATCGCGCGACTGGGCGGCAAAAGGGCCGAAATTACTGGGAATTAATGCTGTTATTGCGATCAGCTATGAGCGCATTCATCGCTCAAACCTTATTGGAATGGGTATTCTTCCACTGCAGTTTTCAGAAGGAGAAAGTGCGGAGTCACTCGGCCTGAACGGCTCAGAAGCTTTCGATATCGGTGGATTGAAAAGTCTAACACCAGGGCAAACAATCACGGTGACAGCAACATCAACAAACGGTGAAGTCAAAACCTTTTCAGTGATCGCACGTATTGATACTGCGAACGAGCTGGAGTACTTCTATCACGGAGGAATTTTACCTTACGTGCTTCGCCAAGCATTATAGCGGTGTAAGTATTCACTGAGATAAAAAGCGGCATTAGTAGAAAATGCACATGTCACTGTTCAGATTGACCCTGAAATTCGAATGGCGAATTTCAGGGGTGAACTGAATAGTTACCTCACCTTTTCAGGCAACCACTTCACCAGCATCGCTTCAAGATGCTCTATCTTATAAGGCTTGGTCAGGTAATCATCCATGCCATACTCTTCGCATTTATCATACCCTTCTTCAAGTGAGCTTGCTGTCAATGCTATAATTGGAGTGTGCAGCATTCCCTCTTTTTCCCTGTTTCTGATTTGCCGTGTTGCTTCATAACCATCCATCACCGGCATATGGCAATCCATAAAAACAAGATCATAAAAGTGCTGTGACAAAAGCGCTATAGCCATTTCTCCATGATCAGCAATATCCACGATGCAACCCAGCTTCCCTAAAGTTTTCTTTGCAATGGTTTGATTAATTCGGTTGTCTTCCGCCACAAGAACACGCACCCCAGGCTCTATTTTTTCTAGTTTGGATAATAACTGAGTCGACTCTACCTCATGCGTAGCATCCGGTGCAGGCAAAAAATTTACATCAAAATAAAAGGCGCTTCCTTTCCCTTCTATGCTTTTAACACCAATTTCACCGCCCATCGCATTAACTAAACGCTTGCAAATAGCCAGTCCCAAGCCCGTTCCACCATATTTTCGTGTGGTTGAGTTATCTGCTTGAGAGAAAGATTCAAAAATTTTGGTCTGGTTTATCAGTGAAATTCCAATACCTTCATCAACCACTTCAAAGTGAAGATTAAAACCATTTTGCTGCCGCGAAGCACGCTCTATTTTTACAGTAATTTTCCCTTGATCAGTAAATTTAATGGCGTTGCTCAATAAGTTAGTCATCACCTGGCGCAAGCGTGTGGGATCACCCAAAGCTCGACTGGGTATATCAGTCGCTGGACTGAAAACCAGTTCAAGGCCTTTATTCAAAGCATTCCCTGTTAATAAACGGATACTTTCGTCAACAATATTAGCCGGGTTAAATTCAATGCTCTCTATTGTTAAGTGACCCGCCTCTATTTTGGAAAAATCGAGAAGATCATTAATCAATACGAGTAACGAATCGCACGAGTGACGTGCCAGCGTCAAATACCCCAACTGTTCTGCATCAAATTGCTCTTCTTCAAGCAGACCCAGCATACCCACCACACCATTGAGCGGTGTACGAATTTCGTGGCTTACGGTTGAAAGAAAACTTGATTTTGCCTGGTTCGCTGCTTCAGCGCGCTCTTTGGCAATCACCAACTGCTTGGTACGAATTAAAACCTCTTTTTCAAGGTGCTGATTGTGCTCTTTAATTCGCCTGTTGAGTGCATAGCTTTCCAGACCATAAGCACAACGCATGAAAATAACTGATAACAGACTTAAAAAAACATCATCCACTTCAATTGCTGGCAGGTCTGTCAACCCAACAAACATCCCTAGAACAACACCTTCCGTTGCAATGACATGCAGTATTTTTGTTTGAGAACTACCGCCGCTGGGAACAACGATCGTACGTTTTTGGCTGATTGCCCAGGCAAACGTTCCATCATCAATAAAAGCATCAACAATACGCTCCAGATCCTGCCTCGAACTTTTAGGCTCACAAACCTGAAGGTCAAATTCCAAGCCCAGTTTATCCACCATCAATAGGCCCAATGCATCTAAAGGAACCACTTTCTTTAAACGCGTCAGTGCATCAAGCGTGATCACTTCCGGGGTTGGAATTTCATTCGCACCTAACGCAGGGGGCTGGGTTGCAACAATAACATCTATAGAATCAAGCAAGCGATGATGTGCTTTCTCAAGCGTTGCAACTCTCTTCTCTTTTGTCAGTGAGTCATCAAACATAAACTCAATCACTCAAAATATAACGAATGGCATCCTGATACTGCCGCTCTAACTGCTGAATAATCAAAGGGATCACATTGGCTGACAAGCCAAGGCTTTGCCAAGCTTCATTGTTCAATTCAGGGGCATAAAACTCACCACTGCGACCCAGCTGCAGTGCGGTCGTCATTAGGTCGGCCACATGAACAATAGCCACCTCTTTTATTGAAACTTTGGCACTGGCAGGCACGTGATGATGCCCTACGACCTCCTCAAGGCACTCAGGTAACTTCCATAACTTCATCAACAAAGCCCCCACATCAGCATGAGTAAAGCCAACCATTTCCAGCTCTACATCTTGCAACAATAGCTGCATTGACCGTGCTTTTTGAATCACTTCACAAATGAGATCAGGAATCTCGCTAAACAAGACCAACTGACCAATATCATGCAATAAGCCAGCAACAAAATAGCGCTCGACATTAAGCTCTTTGCAGTACGTGGCCAACAAACGCGCGGCCACTGCTGTCGCCATACTGTGTCGCCAAAAAGAATCCATATCAACCAGATCGGCAGGCAAGTGATTGAATGTTTTTATCACCGAGCAAGAGAGCACCATATCCCTCAATTGCTGCGTGCCGATGACGGTGATTGCTCTTGAAATCGTATCTATTCTGGATGGAAAATTAAATAAGGCACTATTGGCAATACGCAGTAATTTTGCAGCCAGCACAGCATCTTCATTAATGATTTGAGAGAGGTGGTGATTCGATTTACACGGATCATTAATCGCCTCATCAACTTTAAAATAAACGGTCGGTAATATTGCAAATTCAGAGGCACTTGCAACCAAAGAGGCCGCATCATAAGCCATGAGCGGTCACCTTTCCTTGCATATAACGAAGCACCCATTGCCGATAGAGTTCGTGTACAACGGGGTGATTCAGGTTGGATTTTTTAAATAATTGATCGGCCTTGAGTTCCGCCTTTTTTAGCAGTGCGGGGTCAAACTGCGCCATGCTTTGATCTTCAGCTTCCTCTGAAGAGAGATCTTTGATATCAGCATCGGCAACGCCCCATGTTTTCATGATACGGATATGGCGTATCGTCAACTCCATTCCTTCACGAAGCAAAATTCGCCCATTCGAATCCTGCACATTTTGAGCCAAAATCATGCCAGGTGTAATGTCATTTATAATAATTAAAGCCACAGCAATGCTCCATGTTCAGCTGTCTATATACAGTTATCTGCTCAGTACAAATGAAACTTAAGGAATATCTGAGTGGAGAGAGGTAAAAATAGTGCCTAAACACGATGCATAGTGAGAGATTAAGTGTTGTTGAGGCTGTGACGATACGTTATATTCTGCAAAAGATTATATTTAGGACGAAATCGCACCGATATTCATGAAATACAAACATATAGAACAACTCACATGGTTAAGAGGTATCGCTGCTTTTTTGGTCATTGTCGCTCATTCAATTGATGCGACTAAAGTCAAATACTCTGATTCTGATGTCACAAGCCGCTTTCCACCCATGGATTTTATGGGGCTGGGGTTTTTTGGTGTCGCACTCTTTTTTGTTTTAAGCGGCTGCGCACTATGGATTAGTAACAGACGCTTTGACAACCATAGGGGAATTATTAAATTCTATATAAAACGAGTATTCAGAATATGGCCCGCCTTCTTTGTATCCGTGCTGATCTACCTGGTTTTTATTCAGATATTTCAATACTTTTACCTGAGTGAGCCGAGAGGTTTATGGATAGAGTTCCTCGCCGACAGTGATTTTTCATTCATCAATGTTTTACAATATTTGAGCCTGACATCGAATCTTACAGGTCCTGACAACATCATGAATGTCGCCTACTGGAGCCTTCCTGTCGAGTTTCAGTTCTATATTATATTTCCTGTAT
>VAPF01021685.1_pt1 | contig 15759 bp, 10 predicted proteins | sample 3393931 | NCBI WGS metagenome assembly VAPF01 (sample SAMN08290437, study PRJNA428436) | hydrothermal vent metagenome | isolation source: Deep-sea hydrothermal vent chimney | place: Atlantic Ocean: South-mid Altantic Ridge | depth 2773 m m | reverse complement strand
GCCAAAACCACGAGGAACAACCAGTTCAAGGGGCTGACCAAGCCGTGCGCTCATGTATTCGGCAAACGGCTGCCATTTGGCATAAATACGGGCGGGCTGGGCAATAGACAATACGCCAAAACGAATAACCGGGGCTGGTTTATTGTGTTCCCCGGCATGAGCCTGGGTGAAAAGCAGAAATAAAAGCGGCAGCAGGGAAAACCGGGGGAAGAGTCGTTTGGGTAAGGTCACGGTCTGTACAGGAGAAAAATTCATTTTTGGTGAGCGCCCAGGTGCGTTTTTATTAAAGATATAGACTAAAAATAGCACACTGGCTGGAAAAACTGCAATTCAGTGCTTTTAGATAATTTTTAATGGGGCCGCCCCAAATGTCAGTAAGCTGGCCCGGAATAACGGGTTATCAACCCTTGCATGGTAATTTGCTCGTTAGTTACTGTAATGGACTATTTATCACAAGGTTAATAATTCGCCGCCGACACACCCGACAGAACAATCACCCTGAATCCATGCTAAGGTAGAGTCGCTTGATGAGTGGCAGCTCGTCAGTCAATTTGATGGTACTGGAGTATCAACATCGAATCGTTCATCCCATATGCACAACAGTAGTGGTTAAAAAAGCATCTATGGATAGCTTCGGCACGACAGGTTCCAAATCAGAGTGGGAGGCCCTCAAGTCTATCGTCCTTATTGGTAACCACCTCCCCCGGCAGTGTGGTATCGCCACGTTCACCACCCACCTGCTTGAATCCATCGCCCTGAATGCACCAGACAAAGCCTGTTGGGCTATCGCGATGAATGATCGGCCAGAAGGCTATGCCTACCCGCCTCAGGTGCGTTTCGAGATCAGCCAGAGTCAACTGAGTGAATACAGCCTGGCGGCCGACTTATGTAACCTTAGTCAGGTGGATGTGGTCTGCCTCCAGCATGAATACGGTATTTTCGGTGGCAAGCGGGGCAGCTTCATCATTGATTTGCTGCGTGATCTCAAAATGCCGGTGGTAACGACGCTGCACACGATCCTGAGGGACCCGACCCTGCAGGATCGGCATATCATGATGCAACTTGCCGAGTTATCGGATCGACTGGTGGTGATGAGTGAACGTTCAGTCGAATTCCTGCGCGATATCTACCAGGTGCCGAAGGAGAAGATTGCCCTCATTCATCATGGCATTCCTGATGTGCCGTTTGTCGAATCCGATACTTACAAGGACAGGTTTGGCGTATCCGGAAAAGAGGTCATCCTGACCTTCGGTCTGCTTTCGCCGGGCAAGGGTATTGAGGTGGTTATTGATGCCCTGCCGGAGATCGTGAAAGCACATCCGCAGGTTATTTATATGGTGGTAGGTGCCACCCATCCACACCTCAAGATGGAACAGGGCGAGGATTACAGAAACAGCCTTCACCGGCGCGCAAAAGAACTCGGCGTTTCGAACCACATCATCTTTCATGATCGTTTCGTTGCCGACGAAGACCTGTTGGAGTTTATTGGTGTAGCAGACATTTATGTCTCTCCATACCTGAACGAGGCGCAGATTATTTCCGGCACGCTCGCCTATGCGCTTGGCATGGGCAAGGTGGTGGTATCTACACCCTACTGGCACGCCCAGGAGTTGCTCGCCGATGGTCGGGGTAGACTGGTTCCATTTCGGGATCAGGCCGCTCTGGCACGGGAAATCAGCGAACTCCTGGATCATCCCGAGGAGTGCCTCGCCATCCGGGAGAGAGCTTACCACTACGGCCGCAAAATGGTCTGGAGCAATGTTGGCCGCCGTTACCTCAACATCTTTGCCGAAGCTCGACACCGGCGATTGCGCAAGAATGTACCCCCGCGCCAGATGGAGCCCCTCGGGCTGCGCCAGCAACAGTTGCCAGAGATCAAGCTGGAATATTTACGCCGGATGACCGATGATACCGGTATTTTGCAACACGCCAAGTACACGATTCCAGACCGGACGCACGGCTATTGCGTGGACGATAATGCCCGCGCACTGATCGTCGCCGTCACGCTACAGGACCTCCAGCCTCTGGATTCAGCCCTGGGTGCCCTTGCCGCCATTTACCTGAGTTTTCTTGGGCATGCCTTCAATCCCCAGACCGGTCGCTTCCGCAACTTCATGTCTTATGATCGCCGTTGGCTTGAGGAAACAGGCTCGGAGGATTCCCACGGTCGTGCCGTGTGGGGGCTGGGGGTAGTGGTGGCCCTGGGCCGGGAAAAGGGCCAGGTGGATTTTACGGTCGACCTGTTCCATCGCGCGCTGGATGCCACCGAACATTTTACCTATCCACGGGCGATCGCTTTTGCCATCATTGGCATTCATGCCTATCTGAGCCGCTACAGCGGGAACAGCCATGCGAAAAGGGTGCGTAAGATACTTTCGGATCGACTCATGCAGCAGTTCAGGGATTTTGCCAGTGAGGACTGGCCCTGGTGCGAGGCTAGCCTGACCTATGACAACGCCCGCCTGCCACAGGCTTTGTTGCTGTCCGGGCAGTGGCTTCCTGATCCCGAGATGCGGGACATGGGGCTGCGCGCCCTCGACTGGTTAAGGCGGGTTCAGACCGATGAGAAGAACCGCCATTTCGCTGCCGTCGGCAATCACGGCTGGTTCCCCCAGTGCGGCAGCAAGGCACGATTTGATCAACAACCCATCGAGGCTGCTGCAATGGTGGACGCCTGCATCGAGGCGTTCAACTGCACGCAGGATGAGGAATGGGTCGCTTATGCCTACCGCTGCCTCAGCTGGTACCAGGGCGAGAACGATCTGGGAATTCAGCTCTGTGATTATGCTACAGGGGGTTGCCGGGACGGGCTGGAGGCGCAGGGCGCGAATCAAAATCAGGGCGCAGAGTCCACTTTGTGCTGGCTTATGGCGTTGCTTGCAGTCTACAACCAACGTGGTTGGGACCAGGTGGTACTGGAGAAAGATTCTAAATAACGGTTTCAGATCTTTATCCACTTGTTGGCGCTATAGTGCTGCTGCAAAGGTTGCCGGCTCATAATTCAGTGGCTGAACAGGGTTCGGAACCCGTATTTAGTCCGTTGTTTCTGGCACCGAAGCGCTGGAATTTCCTGCCAGTCTGGCCATCAGCTCCGGTATCTGCAACGTTGCAATGCTACAACGCTGGTCGCCCGAGGCGTACGGGATGATCAATTCATCCTGGTGGATGAGTGCGCCGCACGTGTAAACCACGTTCGGCACGTAGCCCTCTCGTTCGTGCGCATTCGGCACCAGAATCGGTTCTTCAATCCGGCTGATGATGCGGGTCGGATCCTCCAGATCCAGTAACTCGATGCCGAGGCTGTAGGTTCGCAGTGGACCAACCCCATGGGTCACCACCAGCCAACCTTCAGGCGTCTCAATGGGTGAGCCGCCGTTCCCCATCTGTAAAAATTCGTAAGGAAATTCAGGCTCCTGTAGAATTTGAGCCTGTTGCCAGAAGTGCAGATTGTCCGAAAACATGATGGCGTTATTTACACCATCCTGGCGTGACAGCATCACGTATTTACCCCGGATCTTTCTCGGAAACAAAGCCATCCCCTTGCCCTGTACCTGGATTCCATTCAGCGTCATGACCTTGAACGACAGGAAGTCGCGGGTCTCGATGAGTTGCGGCAGAATCGTCTCTCCATTATACGCGGTGTAGGTGGCGTAGTAGATCACCGTGCCATCGTCGTCGACGAAGCGCACGAAACGGGCATCCTCGATTCCCTTGCGCTCGGACTCCGACACGGGAAAGATCACCCGCTCGGAAATCGGGTAATCCTTGCGAAACAAAATCTCGTAATTGGATTGCGCCAGCCACAGCGCCATGTCGATGGCTGCTGTCTTTTCCTGTGGCAGGAACTGGCCGTTGTTCTGAAGTTCAGCAATCTTCCCCTGTAGATCGTTGAAGGTGAAGCTGTCTGGCAGCCTGTTGAGAAGCTGATGCGTCATCGCATTACCCGCCCCCATCTCCTGGAGTTTCAGCCGGAACAGGTGCCGGTCGTAGCCTGGATTGGGATGGATTTCCGGAGTTTCCACGTATTCGCTCAAGGCATCGAAGTAGATATCATTGTTGCTATCGATAACTCCGCTGCGAAACTCGATGGAGGAAATGTGGCCTTCACCCGTGGCACGGAAGCTCATAATGAACCGGCAGGAGCTTTCAGGATCTGCCGCCTGGTTCGGAACCTGAACGATGGAGGGGTTGAACAATGCCGCCGCCTCCACCGAGTATTCCGCAGTAAAGTACGCGCCGATCAGTAGCTGCCGTTGCTTCGACACCTGATCGACATCCGCTACAAAACCGGCGACCCGCGCAAAATTTTGTTCCAGGCTCGCTCTGAAGTTGCGGTGACGGTGGGAGAAATCCTGCAACAGGGTTTTCAGGATTGTACCTGCCCGTTTCTCATCCAGATCCAGTATCCGGTTAATGAGATTGCGGATGCGTTCTTCACCGGACGGCAGATGTGGCCGGGTAATGACGCGACTTATCTTTGCCTTCATCACAATCGACTTGCGCCGTGCAAGTAGTGTGGGGAGAACTGGGTTGATTTTTGTCTTCATCAAACTCATGCAGTACGGGTCCTCTGTGTCTGGTACGGTATGCATTGTTATTCGTACAGTATAAATGCCGAACTGCTAATAGGGTAGACTATTTTCTCTGCAGGGCGCAATTGTTTTCATTAGTGTAATGTCTGCCATACCCAGATGTTACAGACTTGAAATTTGTCCGGCTAATCGTGTTACTGTGGTGTATAGTTTGTTGTAGATCGCGTAGCGACATTCAAACAGGTCTCTTTATGAAGATTGCAATGTTAAGCCCCCTGTCCTGGCGTACGCCACCGCGTCATTATGGGCCATGGGAAAATGTGGTCAGCCTTCTGACCGAACAGCTGGTGACGATGGGTGTAGATGTGACACTGTTTGCAACCGGGGATTCCCTTACTCGAGGAAAACTTGCGTGGGTCTGCGAACATCCCTGGTCGGAAGATGCCTCAATCGACCCCAAAGCCTGGGAATGTTTGCATATCGCCGAGGTATTCAGGCGGGCGGATGAGTTCGATCTGATTCACAACCAGTTCGATTTTCTGCCGCTTAGTTACAGTGGTTTTACTCATACACCGCTGGTGACGACGATCCATGGATTTTCTTCGCCGTTGATTTTGCCGGTTTACAAAAAGTACAATGAGCAGACTCACTACGTGGCGATCAGTGAGGCCGACAGGTGTCCTGAACTCGATTATATTGCAACTATCCACCATGGTATCGATCTTACGCAATTCCCCTGGCGTGAAGACGCAGGAGACTATCTGCTGTTCTTCGGACGTATCCATCCCCACAAGGGTGTTGTTGATGCCATTGAGGTGGCGCGCAGGAGCGGGCTGCGGCTGGTAATCGCTGGCATTGTGCAGGATGAAGCGTACTTCCAGGAACAGGTCAAACCGCATATTGATGGTTCCAGAGTGGAATACATTGGCTCCGTCGAGCCGAAAAAAAGACAGGAGGTGCTGGGCGGTGCGCTGGCGTTGTTGCACTTGATTCACTTCGACGAGCCTTTCGGCCTGAGTGTGGTCGAGGCCATGGCCTGTGGCACCCCGGTGATCGCCTATGGGCGGGGCTCAATGCCGGAAATCATTCGCGACGGCCACACAGGATTCATCGTGGCCGATGTGAACGCCGCCGTGCAGGCGGTGGACAGGATTGCTTCACTTGAGCGGCGCACCTGTCGCGACGAGGTGGAGCAGCGTTTTACCTGCCAGCGTATGGCACGCGACTATCTGGCTGTCTACCAGAGAATCCTCGACCGGCGGGAGAACTACCGGCCGTGGGGGTACTACGAAGATCTGCTCGAACGGGACGATCACAAAATCAAGGAAATCATCGTCAAACCGGGTGAGCGGCTGAGTTTGCAGAAGCACCAACATCGTGCCGAGCACTGGACCATAGTCAGTGGCGAGGCGCTGGTCACCGTGGGGGACGAGAAAATACTGCTCAAGCCGGGGCGATCCGTGGATGTCCCAAGGGGTGCGGTACATAGAATCGAGAACCCCGGTGACATCCCGCTGGTTCTGGTTGAGGTACAGATGGGAGATTATTTCGGCGAAGACGACATTATCCGGCTGGAGGATGACTATGACCGCAGCTAAACTACCGCCAATCATCGAACGCTGCCCGGCCAACCCGATTCTGACCAAAGATGACATCCCCTATCCGGTAGAAACCGTACACAATGCTGGCGTGACACGGTATAACGGCCGCACTATCATGCTGTTTCGCTCCCACCTGCGTAGCGGTCGGTCGATCATCGGCATCGCCGAGAGTGAGGACGGCTTCAAGTTTACTGTCGCCCCGAAACCATTCCTGGTGCCGGCGACAGAAGGCGCATTTGCGGAATACGAGGCTTTCGGGGTGGAGGATCCCAGAATTTCGTGCATCGACGGGGAGTACCTGATTACCTACAGCGCCTATTCGCGCCATGGCGTGCGTATCGCGCTGGCGAAGACCCGTGATTTCCAGTCCATTGAGCGGGTGGCGTTGATCACTCAGGCGGACATGCGCAATGTTGTCATCTTCCCGGAAAAATTCGGTGGCCGTTACGCCCGTCTGGATCGACCCCATTCGGAAATCAGCCCCTGGTCGGTGTGGTTGTCATGGTCGCCTGATCTGGTGCACTGGGGTGATTCCGAGGTACTGATGAAACCAGTGCAATATCACTGGGATGAGTCAAAAATCGGTCCAGGTGCGACCCCGATCCGCACCGGGCGCGGCTGGCTCAGCATCTACCACGGGGTATTCGAGACCATGGACGGGGCGGTTTATCGCCTCGGCGTGGCGTTGCACGACCTCACCAACCCGGCGAAAATTATTGGTGTCTCGGACGAATGGGTGCTGGCCCCGGAGGATCCCTGGGAACTCACAGGCTATGTGCATAACGTCGTTTTTACCTGCGGCGCGGTGGCTGACGACGACGGTAGTGTAAAGATTTACTGGGGTGGTGCGGACACCGTGATGTGTGCTGGAACCGCGCGCCTCGACGATCTGGTCGACCTGTGCCTCAGTAACAGTCGGCCAGCCTGCTCTTACTAAGGGGAATGACATGGGTATATATACGTAAGTAAATTTGCCTGATCAGACGTATTTCATTTCATTTTTACGGTAGAGGGTAGAGACAGTGCCGACAATTTTCGGGTCTGGTTGATAAACAATGGCCGGGTCTTTTTCCGGATAGTCCAGCGTATGCAGGAAATGACGTATACAGTTGATGCGGGCACGTTTTTTATCATCCGACTTGACCACAGTCCAGGGGGCATCAGCGGTATCGGTGTGGAAAAACATGGTCTGACGCGCCTCGGTATAATCCTCCCATTTATCCAGTGATAGCAAATCAATCGGGCTTAGTTTCCAGTGTTTTAACGGGTCGTGGCTACGTGAATGAAAGCGTCGAAGCTGTTCATGTCGGCTTACGGAGAACCAGTATTTTCGTAATATCAGGTCAGCATTTACCAGCATGCGTTCAAGCTGTGGGGTAGTACGTAAAAATTCCAGATGTTCGCCCGGTGTACAGAACCCCATTACCCGCTCTACACCAGCACGGTTGTACCAGGAGCGGTCAAAAAAAGCCATTTCACCCCGTGTGGGCAGGTGTTGAATATAGCGTTGAAAATACCACTGGCCCTGTTCGCATTCATTGGGTTTTTCCAGCGCAACAATATGTGCGGCGCGGGGATTGAGGTGTTCCATAAAGCGTTTAATCGCCCCGCCTTTACCGGCGGCATCACGGCCTTCAAAAATACCGACGATCTTTTTCCCTCCCTCTTTTACCCATTGCTGCATTTTTAATAATTCAGTCTGCAACAAATGTTTTTCATGTTCATATTCACGAGTCGCTATTTTTTCCGGGTAAGGGTAGTTGCCCAGCTCATAATTAACCCGTAACAGTTCCTTGCTGGAGATGATGTCTGGTGAGGATAGAACTTTTTTTGGCTCGGTCAGTGTCTGTAGAACTTTTTCAAGTTCCTGTTTTTTACTTGCAGAGCCATTCATTTATCTTCTCCCGGTGCGTTTTGTCCAAATCTACCACAGACTGAGTATAACGCGTTATGCAAACAGGGGCCGTTGATCTGCATCAAGGCGGGAACCTCATTCAAAGGTCAGTGAATAACCCGCTTTTTCAAGGTAGCCCACTTCCTTGTGCAGGTCGGCAAGGGTCAGGCTGTGTGTCTGTAGCCAGTTTTCAGGGAATTTTATATGCAGGTGTTTTTTATTGACCTGCAAAGAGACGGGTGGTGGCGAGCTTTCCGCATGGTCACGGTGGATTAATACGGCGAGGCGCAGGAGAAGACATAAGCGTCTGGCCGGTTTAATAAATGTTTTCATTAGCTGGCTGAATTCGTTGATATGAAATTTACTGCGATGATTAAGCGTAAGCATAGCAAGAAGAGCCTGTTCCTGACGGGAAAAACCCTGCATATCCGCATTACTAAGCAGGTATGAGCCATGTTGGTGATAGCGGTAATGGGAAACCTGTAATCCTATTTCATGCAACTGGGCGGCCCATGTGAGCAGGCGAGCAAACTGTTCGTCATCAATGTTCCAGTAATCAGCAACCTGCTCATAAAGTTGAGCGGCGGTATGTGCTACTCGCGTAGACTGCTTTTTATCAACCCCCCAGCGTTTTAGCATGGCCTCAATGGTAGCATCGCGAACATCCTGATGATTAATACGACCAACAAGGTCGTACAACAGCCCTTCGCGCATACTCTGGTTGGAAACCTGCATATGTTCAATGCCCAGGGTATCAAATACACCCAGCAAAACGGCCAGACCACCGACAATGACGGGGCGGTGGCTGTCTGAAAGACCGGCAAGTTCCAGCTTGTTGATATGACCGGCTTTGATTACTTTTTTTCGTAAGGCAATTAATGCTTCATACTCAATGCCGTTATTACACATGCCTTCTTCGTGCAGAATACTTCGTACCGCTCGAATGGTGCCGGCGCAGCCAATCGCGTTATCCCAGTTAGCGACGCTGAATTTTGTGACCTGCGGTAGTATGGTGAGTGAGGCATTCGTCTGCGCCGCGCTCATTGCAGTTTTACTGATTACCCCATCGCCAAAGTATTTTATAGTGGTGCTGACGCAACCAGTATACAGACTTTCCCGGCGTAGTGGATTCATTCCCGTTCCAATAATACATTCGGTGCTGCCACCACCAATATCTACAACCAGACGTTTTCCTTCTCTGGCGGCCAGACCATGTGCAACCCCCAGATAAATCAGGCGGGCTTCCTCCCGACCGGCAATAATTTCAATGGGGTGTTGCAGAATTTTTTCTGCTCGGCGGACAAATTCATGGCTATTGCTTGCTATGCGCAAGGTGTTGGTGCCGGCGATGCGTACCGCGCTGTCAGGTAAATCACGCACACGTTGAGCGAAGCTTTCCAGGCAGGCAAAGGCACGTTTCTGCGCAGATCCTTTCAGCCGGTTTCTTTTTGTCAGGCCGCCGCCAAGGCGAACACTGTCACGCAGGCGGTCGATAATAGACAGCGTGCCGGTGTCTTCCAGACGGGCAACAATCATATGAAAACTATTGGAGCCCAGGTCAATAGCAGCAACAATGTCAGGGCGAGGAGTTTTTTTCAAGGTAAATTACCTGGTTCCAAAGGTCGGTTTATACAGTGGAAACAGTATAAACGTAATGACGAGTTGTTGGCACTATTTCTCACTATCCTGTGGATTTATATCACTTTTTATTGATACATCTCAATTATTTCTGTTGCAGGAATGTGGCAAGCTGGTGGATAGTCGGGTGGTCGAACAGATCGCTGATGTCGATTTTGCCGGGGTAGTCGTTTTCCAGCCGTTCATGAATCTCAGCCAGCGCCAGGGAACTGATACCAATCTCAAACAGGTTGTCATCCGGCCCGATGGTTTTATCGGTAATCACCTGATGGCAGATTTCACTAATTTTAGCCTCAATGCCGTGTGTGGGGTCATCATACTCCGCTGTGGCTGGCTGTACCGGACTGGCAGCACTAATTTCAGCGATCAGGGCGTTATAGTCTCCATTTAAACAGGCTTCGCCAAGCCGGTGGCGCTGGACTTTTCCACTGGTTGTTTTCGGGATATGTTTGACCGGTATAACCTGTGCCACTTCAACGCCGGTCGTCTGGTTAATCGCCCCGCGGATTTTCTGCATCAGCGGCAGGAAAGCACTGATCTCTCCCCGATACAGAATAAAGACAATCACTTCATCATCGCTACTGCCTGCCCGGCGAATGCCGTCAACCACCACCTTACCCAGTTCAAGCCCGTCCAGGTGGTGGAGAATATTTTCCAGGTCGTGGGCATAATAATTCTGCCCGTTGACAAAGATAATATCTTTTATCCTGCCGGTAATAATCATCTGCCCGTTGACAAAGGCCCCCAGGTCGCCAGTATCCAGCCAGCCATCAGCAGTGATAAGCTGACGGTTGATTTCTGCAGCCCGGTAATAGCCACTGGTTACGTTATCCCCTTTTAGCTGAATATGGCCAACATGACTGTCAGCTAACACCTGATTGTTATCATCGGTAATACGCACGTGACAGCTCTGGACAGGTTTTCCCACAAAAACAAAATTTATATTTTGCGCCGGATCATTACCGGCTTCCATGCGATCCCCAACGCCAAGCTGATTACGCTTGACAGCCAGAGTCTGGATTGGGTTTTCGAGGGCAGGAAAGGTTACCGCAAGACTGGCTTCCGCCAGTCCATATACCGGGAATATAGCGGTTTGTTTCAAGCCGAAGGGGTGCATGGCTCCAAGGAACTGGTTACAGATATCAATGGAAATTGGTTCGGCACCATTAAAGATCAACCGTACGGATGACAGGTCAATGTTATCCATGCCTCTGGATTCAAAGGCCTTCAGAAAGTGTTTATAGCCAAAATTGGGGGAGCTTAATATAGTGGCTTTTTTCTCACTGGCGCTATTCAGCCACAACAGCGGGCGGCGCACAAAGGTAGTGGTGTCCATAATGATGTGATTCATTCCTACGACAATGGGGGTTAAATGAAAACCGATCATTCCCATGTCATGGGTCAGTGGCATCCAGCTAAACAGCCGGTCTGCCGGGGACAGTGCGGCACCTTCAATAATGGCATTGATATTGGTAAGAATATTTTTATGGCTAAGCACCACCCCTTTTGGTTCACTGGTGGAGCCGGAAGAAAACTGGATAAAGGCCGTATCCTCCTCCCGACTCGGATGAATGGTTCCAGCATGAGAAATATCGTCTACTGAATCGATAAGAAAACAACACTGCCTGAGTTTTTCTGCCTCATCATCAAGCTGTTTGTCGGCACAAAAGGCGAGTAATTTGTCCAGTAGTTTTTCTTCGGTATAAATATGGGGGGAAGCAAGCTGATTAAAAATACGTAGCAGCTTGTAGCGGTGTGCATCGTTGCTCGGTGGTGCAACTGGCACCGGAACAATGCCGCCATATAAACATGCCCAGAAGGCATCGATAAAAAATTCATTATTGTCACTGACCAGGATACATTCGTTTCCAGCCACCATTCCCTGTTGTTGCAGGTGGTACAAAATACCCAGTGCGCGCTGTTTTAATTCGGCAAAGCTTATTTCGGTTTCATCATTCTGGCTATGCAGGTAATTGATGTGAAAGGCGTTATTGGCGTTGCCATCCAGCGCCTGCGTTAAGGTAAGTATCGTCATGGTTATTTTATTTTAAGATTGTAGTCAGGGCTAATTTTAGCCTTAGCGTTCGGTTACTGCCATCATATATACTGCGTAAGAAGATCATAAATAGAAAAAATAGCCCGCTTTATCTTTCATGCTTGAATATGCAAACATGAAAGATACGGCACAATCAGTCGGCGGGTTTTCTGCTGTGTTGGCAGATTGATGTGTGGGTTTCAGGCATAATGGTACGATGAATGTTAGAGTACGATGGGTTTTTTAAAGGGCAATGGCGCTGGAAAATAAAATACGATTATACTACACCCGGCGTGGCGGCGGCAGGAATCGCTCGGCTATTGATGAAGCAATCCGCCAGTGCTGGCTGGGTGCATTGAACGAGAAAAAACGTTCGGCTATTGTGCGGCTGCATCATAAAAGCGATCAGGACAATTCGCTACTGGGGTTGCGGTTGTTAAAAAAAGCGGCTGAGGAAAGTGGTATAAGTGGCTTCTCGCTGACCGATATTGTTTATCCTGAAAGCGGTAAGCCCTACTGGTCCACTGCACGGGGTTGTATGGATTTTAATATTACGCATTCGGCTGATCTGGTGATGGTCGCATTGGGTTTGCAGACCAGACTGGGGCTGGATGCGGAAAAAATCCGGCCATTAAAAAGTCTGGCTTTTAAATCGGTAATGCAGCCAGAGGAACTGGCACGGATTGCCCGGCAGCCGGAAATCTTTTTTCGCTTATGGTCCATTAAAGAAGCCATCGTCAAGGCGGCCGACTGTACCGGGCTGTCGCGTATGCGGGAGGTAGATATAGCAGTGGATGGTAATACGGCAGTCCTGAACAGCCAGCGCTGGTATTTGAATACGATAACACTGGACCCGGTTTTTTGTATTACACTGGCTAGTTCGGCAGTACCAGCCGAACTGGAAATAAAGCAGTTTTATCTGAATGAACTGGTATAACCGGGAGTTTTGGAGCATTTTTTTATAATGCAGAATCCGTACGAAAAAAAACTGGGGCAGCCCGAAGTAGGCCCTTCCGCCGACAACGGTAAACCGGAGCAAAAAACCAGCAAGCGGCGTTTTACTCATCTCCTGCTTAAGCCACTGCTGTGGGCGGTGGTTAATCTGCTCTGGGCAAGTTGCCGCAAAAAGATTATCGGGCAGGAAAATATGGATCAGGTACTGGCGGGCGGTAAACCGGTTATTCCCTGCTACTGGCATCAGCAGCAACTGTTCTGTGGCTGGTATATGTTGCAACAGATTAAACAGGGAATGAAGGTGGGTTTTTTAATCAGCCCCTCGGTGGATGGCGAGATTCCGGCAAACATTGTGGCGGCAAAAGGGGCGCGGGTTATTCGCGGCTCGTCCACCCGTACCGGTGCTCAGGCGTTGCGTGATATGTATCAGCTCATTGTCAGAGATGGGGTTTCACCAGTCACAACACCCGATGGTCCCACCGGCCCGATATTTAGTTTTAAACCCGGTACGGCCATGCTGTCACGTATGACTGGTGCTCCCATGCTACCGATTGCCTGTGCCGCAAAAAAAGCCTGGCACCTTGGTTCGTGGGATAAATTCATCTTGCCAAAACCGTTTACACGAGTGGTAATTGCCGTTGGTCCACCGGTAGAGGTAGCGACCACGCAATCTGCTAAGGATTGGTCACCGCTACAGAGTCAGATGGAAGCAGCGATGAATGAGCTGATGGTGCAGGCAGCAAAATATGTGTAGGTATTGGCTGTTTTGGTAATGGTTATGTGTTTAATCTGGAACAGAAATTCTTTCATTACCCGCTAAATGATGCATGATCTAGCCTGGATAGTGTAAAATCAGCGTTTTTTACTGTTCAAGCCTATCAATCAATATTAACTTTCTCTGTCAGCAATCCCGTGAATAATTCCTTTCTCCCCTTATCCAGGCCGTCTATTCTGGACGACGAAATTGCCGCTGTCGGTGATGTATTGCGTTCGGGCTGGATAACGACCGGGGCAAAAAATGCCGAGCTGGAGCAGGCTGTGCGTGAGCAAACCGGTGCGGCGTATGCCGTGGCGCTGTCTTCGGCGACCGCAGGGATGCATTTACTACTCAGGGCGCTGGGTATCGGGCCGGGTGATGAAGTGATCACCCCCTCCATGACCTGGGTTTCAATGCCGAACCAGATTGAATTATGTGGTGCCAGGTCAGTGTTTGTTGATGTGGATAAAGATACGCTGATGACTACCGCAGCATTGATTGAGCCATTGATTAGCGAGCGTACAAAGTTAATCGTCCCGGTGCATTATGCTGGTGCCTCACTGGATCTTGACCCGTTACGGGAACTGGCGGAACGTTATAATATTATGCTGGTCGAAGATGCGGCTCATGCGATGGGCACTGCGTACAAAGGTACCCCGATAGGGGCATCGGGGACGGCAATTTTTTCTTTCCATCCGATTAAAAATATTACCACCGGAGAAGGTGGCATGTTTTGTACGGATAATAAAATACTGGCGGAAAAAATTCGGCAGTTACGTTTTCACGGCCTGGGGGTGGATGCTTTTGACCGTGAGACACATGGCCGTGCGCCCCAGGCGGAAGTGTTAACGCCGGGGTATAAATATAATCTGCCGGATATGAATGCGGTACTGGGACTGGGGCAGTTAAACCGGCTGGCGGTGCTGAATCAGCAACGTACCGAGCTGGCACAGGCTTACCTTGAGGCGCTGGCCGATATCGAGGCAATTACACCATTGACGCTGCCGGATTATGCCATGTTACATTGCTGGCATCTGTTTATTATACGGCTGGATATAGACCGGGCGGGTTTGAACCGGGATGATTTTATGGCGGCACTGAAAGCGCGAAATATCGGTAGTGGGCTGCATTTTCGTGCCGTGCATCAGCAGAAGTATTATGCTGAAAAATATTACCGTGATAGCCATAGCGACAACACTGTGGCGCTGGAAAATACCGCATGGAATTCAGCGCGTATCTGTTCATTACCTCTGTTTCCGGATATGACACAGGAGGACGTAAGCCGCGTGGTCGCGGCTATTCGTGATATTTTATCGGCGACATCGAAATAACTGACTATTATGACTGATTTTTGTAAAACTGAATTTGCCCGCAATACCCAAATTGAGGTGAAACTGGTGTCGATTGTGGCACCGGTTTATAACGAAGAAGTGAATTTGCCGGCGCTAATAGAACGCTGTATTGCGGTGGGGGAAGGGCTGGACAGTGCCTATGAACTTATTCTGGTAGACGATGGCAGCAAAGACCGTTCAGCGGAACTAATTACCCAGGCAGCAGAAACGAACAGCGGTAAAATCATTGGGGTGTTGCTGAATCGTAACTATGGACAACATGCGGCGGTGATGGCCGGACTGGCACAGTCGAAAGGGGATGTTGTAATCACACTGGATGCCGACCTGCAAAATCCGCCGGAGGAAATCCCCAAACTACTGGAAAAATCCATGCAGGGATACGATGTTGTTGGCAGTGTGCGTCAGAGTCGGAAAGATACCTTTTTCCGCCGCAGTGCCTCAAAAGTTATCAATAAAGCCGTACAAAAGGCCACCGGGGTAATGATGACCGATTATGGCTGTATGTTACGCGCCTATCATCGTAGTATTGTTGATGCCATGCTGTCCTGCCATGAGCGTAGTACTTTTATTCCGGTACTGGCGAATACCTTTGCGCGTCGGCCCGGTGAAGTAAAAGTGGCGCATGCCGATCGCAGTAATGATGAAACCAAATACAGCCTGATGAAGCTGATCAATTTACAGTTTGATTTACTTACCAGTATGACCACGTTCCCTTTGCGTTTATTAAGTGTGCTGGGAGGGTTGCTGGCTGTGTCCGGGTTTGCCTTTAGTCTGGTGCTGCTGATAACGCGGCTTATGTACGGCGCAAACTGGGCCGGTGAAGGGGTGTTCACCGTGTTTGCTATTCTGTTTATTTTCATTGGTGTGCAATTATTAGCAATGGGACTACTGGGCGAGTATATTGGACGAATTTATCACGATGTACGGGCGCGGCCACGCTATTTTATTCACCAGGTGGTGGGCTGTGTAACGGGGTCATCATCTGAACAGAGAAAG
>VAPF01070996.1_pt1 | contig 15778 bp, 12 predicted proteins | sample 3393931 | NCBI WGS metagenome assembly VAPF01 (sample SAMN08290437, study PRJNA428436) | hydrothermal vent metagenome | isolation source: Deep-sea hydrothermal vent chimney | place: Atlantic Ocean: South-mid Altantic Ridge | depth 2773 m m | reverse complement strand
GGGGGGGGTTTGATAAATCGATCGAAACACCCAGTGCAGCCTCTAAATCAATCTCTGTAATACGCAAATTTTGCTCTATTCGAATCAAATCCGCTCGATTACGATCCAAACGTGCTTGTATATCAGAAATATCATTTAAATCTTGATAGCCAATCGTAAATCGCTGTTTGGCTTGCTCCATAATCTCATTAATGGATTCAAAATCTTTTTGCAAAAAGATCTGCTCTGATTTTTGTATCCAATAATTAAAATACAGTGTTGATACTTTTAGCCATAAAGCTTGCTTTGCTTCTTCTAGCTGAAATTTACGCTCCAAAATTTGATAGGAAGCAATGTTAGAACGATCCTCACGATCTGGTTGATATAAAGGGTAAGAGGCTTGCAACTGACTTGCGGTTCTTGCATAGGATTGATTCTCCATCCAAGCATAACTTAACTCCGATTGAAAACGAACCTCTGGCTGTAAAAAGGAGTCCACCACTTTTTGATTATTTAACGCGCTGCTTTGCTGTGCAAGTGCATATTGAATCGCAGGACTATTTTCTAACCCTAGAATAAACAACTGCTGTAACGATGGTTCCTGAATAGAAGAAACCACAGGTGCCTTATTTGCGAAAGCCAAACAAGGTAGCAATAAAAACCCCATAATTATGTTCAGTTTTTGCTGACAGAGGCGATATATATAATTATGTGTCATTGTTCCTCTCCTGTTCTTTTTTGATTTTTAAATAATCGACGCTTATAGAGTATGTACGTTAAAACAGGAATCAGTAACATCGATACCACGGGAGCTGAAATCATTCCGCCAATCATTGGAGCGGCAATACGTTTCATCACTTCGGATCCCGTTGTTGTACCAAACATGATTGGCAATAAACCGATGACAATCACGCTTACCGTCATCACTTTTGGCCGAACACGCTGAACCGCACCCACCATAATGGCGGCAATAAGCTCTTTAGGATTATTCAAACGCCCTTCATCTTCTGCTTCTTGAATTGCATGCTTAAGGTACATCAACATAATGACCCCAAACTCGGCGGCAATTCCAACCAATGCAATCATTCCTACCGCCACCGCAATGGAATAATCGTAGTCTAACCACCAAATAAACCAGACCGATCCCAACAACGCAAATGGCAATACACCTAAAACCATTAGAGCCTCTGTAATATCCTTAAAAATAATATATAGCAGAAGAAAAACAATCAGCAAGGCAAATGGAACCACCGTTTGTAAGGTTTCTTGCGCCTTTATCAAGTACTCATACTGGCCTGTCCACTTTAGGCTGTATCCAGCAGGTAGATTAACTTTGTCACGAATAATCGCCCTGCCTTTTTCAACATATCCGACCAAATCAACGCCTTTATTTAGATCGACAAAAGTCCAGCCATTTAAACGAGCATTCTCTGACTTAATCATCGGAGGCCCCATTTTAATGACCACCTCTGCCACTTGACCCAGTTGAATTGTTTGTCCTGTTGGTGTGATCAAAGGCAACTGTTGTAGTTTTTGAACAGAGTCTCTCCATACCTGAGGATAACGTAAGTTCATGGTATAACGTTCACGCCCCTCTACGTTGGTTTGTAATATTTTACCCCCCACTGAAGTGGATAAAATATCGGCTAAATCGCCCATATTAAGACCATAGCGCGCCATGTTTACACGGCTTGGTACGATATCAATATAACGCCCTCCTTCCGCTCGATCGGAGTAAACCGATAAGGTTTCGGGTAACTCCTTTAAGGCCGCTTCAACATCTTGACCTACTTTTTCAATCACCGCTAAATCATCGCCTGATATTTTGATACCAATCGGCGTTTTAATGCCTGTCGATAACATATCTATCCGCGTTTTAATCGGTTGCACCCATGCATTAGTTAAACCAGGAAACTTAACGGCTTCGTTAAACTCTTCGATAAGTCCATCCAAGGTTAACCCTTCTCGCCATGTCGATTTATCATGAAATTGAATCGTCGTTTCAATCATCGTCAAAGGCGCGGGATCGGTTGCAGTCTCGGCTCGGCCAATCTTACCAAACACCGTTTTTACCTCTGGAAAGCTTTTAATGATGGCATTGGTTTGTTGCAACAAGGCTTGAGCTTGCCCTATGGACAACCCTGGCAGCGTCGTAGGCATATAAAGCAAGTCGCCCTCTTCTAATTCAGGCATAAACTCAGAACCCAATTGCTGCCATGGATACACAATCGTTGCCAGTAAGACAAGAGAAACTAACAGTACCGTTTTAGGCCAAGCAAGCACTCTAATTAATATCGGTTGATAACCCGCAATGCAAACACGGTTAATAGGATTTTTTGTTTCACTGGGGAGTTTTCCACGAATAAAGTACCCCATTAAAACTGGAATTAACGTAATGGCTAGACCTGCCGCTACCGCCATGACTAATGTTTTGGTTAACGCCAGTGGCGTAAACAGTCGACCTGCTTGCTCTTGTAATGCAAAAATAGGCACAAAACTCAGTGCAATGATTAAAAGTGACAAGAAAAGCGGTAACCCAACTTCTTTAGACGCATTTAAGACTAACGTCCAGTGCTGTTCACCCGCTGCATGCTCTCCTGTTTTTTTAAAGTGACGCTCTAAATGTTTGTGGGTGTTTTCAATCATCACAATGGCCGCATCCACCATGGTACCAATGGCAATGGCAATGCCTCCTAAGCTCATAATATTAGCGGAAACACCCATTTTTTCTAAAATAATAAACGCGCCTAAAATTCCTAATGGCAACGATAAAATTGCCACAAAAGCAGAACGAATATGCATTAAGAAAAGCAGGCAAATTAAGCCAACTACGATCATCTCTTCAATCAATTTCGTCGTGAGCGTTGCAACCGCACGATCAATTAAGCTCGCACGATTATAAACCTCGATAATTTCAACACCCTCTGGCAACCCAGCTTTAAGCGTTTCAAGCTTTGCTTTTACCGCTTCAATCACATCTAATGCATTCTCGCCTGAGCGCATGACAATAATGCCACCCACCACTTCGCCTTCACCGTTCAGTTCCGCAATGCCACGACGTGATTGTGCTCCAAGTTTTACCGTTGCAATGTCTTTTAACAGAATTGGGGTGTTATTGTCTGATACCAACCCCACAGGAATAAGTTCCAAATCTTCAACGCCTGAAACATAGCCTTTTAAAGCCACCATGTACTCCGCTTCTGCCTGCTCAATCACAGAAGCCCCCATCTCAACCGAACTAAGCTGAATCGCCTGTTGCACTTTTTTTAATGGAATTTGATACGCTCGTAGCTTATTAGGATCAACCGTCACCTGATACTGCTTTACCATACCGCCAATCACGGCCACTTCAGAAACCCCTGGAACAGACTGCAATTCAAACTTTAAAAACCAGTCTTGCAGACTTCTGAGTTGCGCTAAATCATGCCTTCCGCTTTTATCGACTAAGGCATATTGATATACCCAACCCACACCACTTGCATCGGGCCCAAGTGTTGGATAGACACTGGCAGGTAAGTCGGCCTGTACTTGGCTTAAATACTCTAAGACACGGGATCTTGCCCAATAAGGATCTGTACCGTCTTCAAATAGAACATACACATAAGAGTCACCAAAGAAAGAGTACCCCCTAACCGCCTTTGATTTAGGAATCGACATCATCAGGTTTGAAATAGGGTAGGTTACTTGATCTTCAATCACTTGAGGGGTTTGACCCGCAAAAGGCGTTTTAATAATCACTTGAACATCAGATAAATCAGGAATGGCATCCAAAGGGGTATTTTGAAGTGATAACCACCCCCAAGCCCCCATGGCAGCACTTAACAACAAAACCAATACTCGGTTACGAATGGAGTAGGTAATAATATGATTAATCATCTAAACGCCTCCTTTAATGGTTGTGTTCTGCGGGAGGTGGTGTTTCTCCAGCCGACATTAAACGTCGTAAGTTGGATTGAATTTGACTCTCCGAGTCAATCAAAAATTGACCAGAAATAACAATTTTTTGCCCTACTTCCAAACCCGATAACACCTCAACAATTCCTTTGGTTTGAATGCCTGTCGTAACCTCAACCACATCAAATTCACCACCGTCTAATTGACGAACCACTCTTTGCGTCTTTCCATCATCAATAACCGCTTCCAATGGAATCGCCAATACATTCGATTTCCCCCCCCCATAAATTTCAACATCCATAAACATGTTCGGTTTCAACAAATGCTGTTCATTAAGCACGGGCAAACGTACTTTTAACGCTTGGGTTTTTGCATCCGTTAAAGGGTAAAGATACTCAATTTGACTCTCCCAGCGTTGGGCTGGAAATGCTTGGCTGGTTAAATTTGCTGTCAGCCCTGTTTTAACCCAGCTTTGTTGCAGCGGTAAAATTTCCGCCTCCACCCATACAGAGGATAAATCAGCAATCGTCATTAACTCGGTTTGTGGCTGAATATACATTCCTTCCTGCACGGAAAGCGCCGTAATTACGCCATCTTGGCTCGCATAGATAGGTACTTTATTAAACGTTTTATTTTTACGTTGAATTTGTTTAATAACTCCACTACCCACACCCAATAGCTCTAAACGAGTTTTAGCTGAAGCCACCAAGGAATTTGCAGAGCTTCCTAATCGTTTTCGATTATGCCGCGCCAATAAAAAATCTTGCTGTGCTGAAACAATTTCAGGCGAATATAAACGATACAATAATTGCCCTTTTTTAACGGAATCACCCAAGCTGTGAACGCTCAAATCACTAATCCAACCCGATGCCCTTGGATGAATATGAATCACCTTTGAATCATCCAAAACAACCTTGCCAAACGTTGGAATATAGCGCCATAAAGTCGTTTTTTGAACCTCGGCGGTACGTATGGCTAAACCTTGCTTTAAACCATTTGCCCCCCCTCCTGCTGAAATTTTAGGCGCACCAACCGATGCTTGAATTTTTTGTTTTACCAAATCCATACCACAGATAGGGCAGGTTCCCTCATGATCACGAATAATTTGAGGGTGCATTGGACAAACATATTTATAGACCGCTGTAGATTCACTGTCTAAAATTGCGATTTCAGATGCATGATCTGATTCTGAATGAAGATCACCTTCCGCTGCACTCACAAAAGAGGAGAAAGAGATCACGAAAGAATAAAATAATAAGCTTAAAGCGAGATGCTTCATAATAAAACCTTTTAAAAACAAGATCGTTCCATATAAAAAAGAATCATGATCTTTAATAAAATTATACATAGCCCACTTACAATCGTAAGCTTTGTAATAAATCAAAAAGTAATATTATGAATATTTAGGGGGACGAAAATCAAGAAAAACAGGCGCGTTTTGCAACCGTGATGGCGCAAAAATGGGGGGTATGTTAGCAATACCTTGAGAACTCAAGCGATCTAAATCAACACCAACCAGTGACGAATTCATTTTATGGCAAATACTATTCTCACATTGACACTGATCAAAGCAGTTTGCACAATACTCATGATCTACTTTTTGAACCATATCTACTTCTAACTGCATAGAAGAACAATGCGAAATAGGCAGTGGTTTCTCTTGCTCTGAAAGAACTTGCTGTAGATAAACACTGTTATTTTGAGGTGCAGAAAACACAACAGCACCTACCCAAGAAGAGGATAGCGCAGAAAACAAAATAAAGAATGTCATAAAATAGTGTTTCATAATTCTAATTATAGCGCCATATAAACCAATCTTTAAACAAAATTATCATGACCTTATCTGCTTTAAAGATTTTCAGGGTCATTTTCAGAGTAAGCAACCACTTTTATATCCGTTGATTTTTTCGCAATGTAACTGGCCATATCCGCTTGCTCAACCACCTTTTGAACACTCGGCGAGTCTTTATCCATACTCGCCAGCCCAATACTTGCGCCAATGGTTAACACCTCTCCCTTCCAGTCAATACGAATAGACTCTATGTTACACAAAACTCTTTTTGCCACTAACATACCAACATCACGTGAACAATAAGGAAGCAATACGGAAAACTCATCCCCCCCTAATCGTGCCACCAAATCATACTCTCTTCGCTCAGCTCTCAAGTGTATTGCGACTTCTTTCAACACTGCATCTCCAGCGTGATGCCCATAAGTGTCATTAATTGCTTTAAATTTATCCAAATCTAAAAAGAGTAATGAATGCTCTTTGTCTTTGTGAACGGCCTCCTCCCATAAAGACTCTGCCTCTCTTTCAAAAGCACGACGATTTAATAACTCCGTCATGGGATCATGACTCGCCTCCCACGAAAGGCTGTCTAAATTTCGATGCAAGCGAGCATTTAAAAAATAAACACCTCCAATCAAAGCCAAACAGCCAGCAAAAATAGCAGAAAGCCATAACACCGCTCGATTAAGTTGCTCTGTTGCAACCTGTTCAATACGGCTCAATGGAATGGTAATTTCAAGCGCACCTAATAATTGATGTTGCTTCCATTCTTTTCCAAGCGGTGTACCCGCCTGTTCACGAAATTTTTTCACATTTTCTGTGGTTTCATAATGATTATGACACGCAACACAACTTGCAGACGTTGCGGAATCTGCCGTTAAATACCGAAACACATTCACGCCATTCTCTTGCTCAATACGAGAAATGGGTTGCCAGTTGATTGGACCGGTAGGATTCGCCTGATCTTGTGCCTCCAGCTGAGGCCAGGCCCACTTTAAAAAATCACTTGAAAGCCCCTGAGTTGGCTCTATATTCCAACGACTTACTGGACGATAATGAAATAAATTGGCGGTATTCTGTTCTGTAGCCCTTCCTAACTCTTTTAAAAACTGTGCGGGAATGGGAATATAGCCCTCATGAATTTCGGAATCCACATGCGAACCATAACCATCCGACTTTAATTTTGCTATCGCGACCTCGGTATACACAGAACGGGCGGTTTTTGCAAAAGTGCCTACAATTTTTGCCACCTCTTCCGCTTGCTTTTCAATAAAAAATTGCGTGGTATCACGCACAACAAAAATAGCCAATGCGCCTACAATAAAGAAACCCAAGACTAATATAATGACTGTTTTTTTTCGCTGCTTTATCACGTAACTCATTTACCAAAATCCTTTATGAGACCTTTGCGCGAGAGGGGCGCGAGAGGAAAATTGACGTAAGTACCCTTGAGGGTATAAAATTTGACTGATTGAGGCGGAAATCGCAGGGAATAGCTAGCTATTCGCAAGGTTTTCAACGAAAATCAGGCGTATTTTAGTCTTTTTCATCCGTGTATCCTTTCGTGCAAAGGTCTCTTTATAACCCAATCCGTCAGCATTCAACTACTTTAAATTCACACTGTTCGGCTTGCAATAATGACACTAAGAGTAACTTATCTTTCGATGGGGCTGAGACATTCATTTCCACTTGTTGAGTATAATCAATTTTTAACACCTTGCCACCCATATTATCAATCCAATAACGTATTTTTTGTTCTAAAGCAAAATCGCACGTTAATGAAATACAAACCATTTCAGTCCGTTCTTCGGTGCATAGCACTTCCATAACAGCCTGAGTTGCCTGACCATAAGCACGCGCTAACCCTCCTGCCCCGAGCTTAATGCCTCCAAAATAGCGAACCACAATCACCATCACATCCCCAATATTCTTATGGTTCAGCACATTTAACATTGGTTTTCCTGCTGTGCCTGACGGCTCACCATCGTCTCCCGTTCCAGCATTAGAGGCGCACTGAGGGTTACCAATTAAATAAGCCCAACAGTGATGGCGTGCATCTGGATAGCTTTTTTTAATTTCCACCAACCAGTTCATACCTGCTTCACGTGAAACAATAGGCTTAGCATAAGCGATAAAACGACTTTTTTTAATTACCACTTCTGCTTTCGCAAGCGCAACAGGAATCAAATAACTCATACTAAAATATTATTTTCCTATGCAAAAAGAGGTAAAAATACGCCCTAATAAATCATCCGAAGTAAAGCGTCCCGTAATTTTGGATAATGCTTGCTGTGCAAGCCGTAAATCTTCTGCTAACAGCTCACCCGCAGCAAAGCCTTCTAATTGCTCCTGTCCATTTTTTACCCACGAAAGCGCCTCTTCCAATGCATCTAAATGACGCTTACGCGCCATAAAAACGCCCTCTTCCGTTTGAGAAAAGCCCATTTCTGCTTTTAAGTGCTCTCTTAAAAGATTTAGCCCTTGATGGTGTTTAGCAGATAACCAAACGACGGTACGCTGTGTGTTTTTATCCACTTCAAGCATCGGTTGATGATCAATTAAATCAATTTTATTGCGTACAATTGTGACAGGAATTCGCTCAGGTAGCCGTCCTAGAATCATTTGATCTTCTAAATGAATCTCCTCACCTGCTTGCAAAATTACCAAAACTCTATCGGCACTGTCTAATGCCTGCCATGCGCGTTCAATGCCTATTTTTTCAACCTGATCCGTCGCCTCACGAACGCCTGCCGTATCCAAAATATGCAATGGCAAGCCATCAATATTAATCTCTTCTTTTACAATGTCTCGCGTGGTTCCAGCAATATTTGTAACAATGGCACTCTCTCGACCAGACAGTGCATTCAATAGGCTAGACTTACCCGCATTAGGTCGGCCTAAAATAACCACCGACATTCCCTCTCGCAGTAAAGCGCCCTGTTTTGCCGCACTAAATACCTTTTGTAAACGAGATAAAATGGCTTGTAAGTCGCGTGCCACCTTTCCATCAGATAAAAAATCAATCTCCTCTTCTGGAAAATCAATCGCCGCTTCCACATAAATACGCAGGCGAATGGTCTCTTCCACCAACGCATTAATTTCTCGTGAAAATTCACCCTGCAAAGAGCGCATCGCAGAACGCGCAGCTTGGTCTGAAGACGCTTCAATTAAATCAGAGATCGCTTCTGCTTGAGCCAAATCCAACTTATCGTTCATAAACGCCTGTTTTGAAAACTCACCCGGTTCAGCCAACCGCGCACCTAACTCAACCACACGATTCAACAACCATTGCAAAACCACTGGCCCACCGTGTGCTTGCAGCTCTAAAACATCCTCGCCTGTAAAGGAGTGGGGGGTTGGAAAATACAGGGCAATTCCACGATCTAATACCTGCTTATCTGAACCCAAAAAATCACCATAATAAGCATATCTAGGCTTTGGTAACTTACCTAAAATAGCCTGAGTAATCTCAACCACCTTTTTTCCTGAAACTCGAACAATCCCAACCCCTCCGCGCCCAGGTGGCGTTGCAATTGCCGTAATGGTGTCCGTATTATCAAATATCATTTTTTACCCTAATTTCTACCTGAATTCGTAGCGTCACTGTGACCAATAAAAAAACGCCCATTAAAGGGCGTTTTTAAAAGAAAATTCAATGCATATTCATTGCATGATTAAACAATCGTTTTATAAACCGTTGTTTTCATATCCGTAATAAACGCCTTCGCAGAAAATAAAGCAATTCGCTTGTCCAACTTCTTTTTAGAAGAGAACGTCATCTCTTCCGCTTCCCCATTTACCTTAAAGGAGAGGACATACAAAGGCTTTGAATCTACTTCCGTTGCTGTCGTATTGACAGCAACGGAAGCTGAATTACTTGACTCTAAAGGCAAGTACCCCGCTTTTGTTTTATAACAAATTGGGGTTGTGCCATCGGCAACCAAAAAGTCCACTTTCCCATACATAGGGTGATCCTGACCAAGTTTTTGATACGTTAACTGCATTGCTATTTACCTGCTCTCTCTTTTGCTTTTTCTTTCTCTTTTTCTTTCTCTTTGGCATCAATTTCATCAATTTTCTTAGTGATATACCACTGCTGAGTAACCGACAAAATATTATTAACCACCCAATAAAGTACCAAACCTGCAGGGAAGAAGATAAAGAAAATGGTGAAAATAAACGGCAAAAACTTCATTACCTTTTGTTGCATTTCATCCATCATGGCAGAAGGGTTTAACTTCTGCTGAATGAACATCGTAAGCCCCATAACGACAGGCAGGATATAATAAGGATCTGTTGCAGATAAATCTTGAATCCATAAAAAGAACGGTGCATGACGCATTTCAACGGAATACAACAATACCCAATAAAGTGCAATAAACACGGGCATTTGAATCAGTATCGGCAAACACCCCCCTAACGGATTTATTTTTTCCTCTTTATAAAGCTTCATCATTTTCTGTTGAAAAAGTGCTTTATCATCACCATAGTTTTCTTTTAACTGCTTCAATTTAGGCTGAAACTTCTTCAAACGTGCCATTGAACGGTAACTGGTTTCTGAAAGCTTATAAAAAACAAGCTTAATCAGTACCGTTAATAAAATAATCGCCACACCCCAGTTGCCCACCACACTGTATATTTTATTCAACAACCAAAATAGAGGCTCTGCTAAAATTGTCAATACACCATAATCAATCGTCAACTCTAGCCCTGGTGCAATCTCAGCCAAAACATCTTGTTTTTCTGGCCCTATGTACACGCTTGAAGAGAGTGTGCCAGACTGGCCAGCCTCAACAACCATCATTGGCTCAACCACACCCACGGCATAACGGTCTTCTGCTAAGGGTTTTGCATAATAGGTATTTTGAGCTTCCTGACTCGGCACCAATGCCGTTAAAAAATATTGCTGAATCATCGCCGCCCAGCCACCCGTTACCATACGACCCGAAACAGGCTGCGTCATCAAATCATCAAAGGAGTGCTTTACATATTTATCCTCCGCATGTGGGTCATACAAAACAGGCCCCGTATAGGTGTACATCATGAAGTTTTCATCAGGATTGTAGCGGTTACGCACAATTTGAGAATACATGCTTCCCGACCAAGGCTCGTTTGCTTGGTTCTCTACCTTATACGCGACATCAATCAGGTACTTTCCTTTTTGAAAGATATAGCTTTTTGTAACCGTAACCCCCCCTTCAGTCCAAGTTAATGGCACGGTTAATGTATCGCCCGTCATTACGTACTTTGTTTGGGCTGTTTGATATTGCGTTTTATGTGTGGGTGCTGCCAGCTTAGCATTTGGCTGAGTTGCCAGCCCATTTTGAACCATATAGACCAGAGGACCCGAATCACTCAAAATCTGAAATGGCTGAGAATGGTCATCAGAGGCTCCGTACTCTAATAATTTTGCTGAGCGAATATCGCCCCCAATGGTGTCAATAATCAGCTCAAAAGTATCCGTCGTAACATGAATTCGCTCCCCTTGAGAAATTCCATTTTGTAAGACAGGAACCGCACTGTTATCCACACTGCCAAGGTTAGCACCAGGAACATCCGATGCCGATGCCGCAGACACTGAACTCCTCGGTGATACCGTTGATGTGGTATTCGCAACAGGCACTTCTTGTGCGGCACTTGCCTGCACCGTTGCTTCAACTTTTGCTGACGAAAACTGCATCCACTCAAGCCACATCCACGTTAACGTAAATGCCAATGCCAACCACCAAAACGATCTCATATTCATTGAAAAAACCTTTTAAAATCTTACCTAAAAGCCTCAAATAAGAAGCTCTAATCCATTTGATTTACACGCGATCCTTTAGATCGCTTTTTTTAATTTTACGCACTAAGTGTAAAAAACTGTTATGCAAAGTCTTATTATCAATCTCTTGCATACCCTTTCGTCCTAAAACGACAATATCATACCCACTTAACTCTTTCTTATGTAACCGAAATGCTTCTCTAGCCAATCTTTTTACACGATTTCGCCAAACAGCATGTGACAATTGTTTTTTTGCAATCGCTAAACCAAGTCTAGGATAGGGTTTTTGGTTTGGCCGAACAATAAATGTCCAGTTACGGTTACCAAATTTTTCAGCGTTTGAAAATACGTGTTGAAAGTCTTTCGGCTTTAAAATACGTAAGGATTTTGAGAAACCATTCGCAGGTTTAATCAAAGGGGAAGGAAAAGAAGAAGGGGGTTCTGAGTGAGTTAATAACTCATTATTTAAATGCATTTATAACTCACCAGAAATTTAGATTTAAATGTACTAAAAGCACATTAAAATACTATACAGCTAAGCGCTTACGTCCTTTTGCACGACGAGCAGCTAAAATTTTACGACCATTTTTAGTCGCCATACGAGCACGGAAACCGTGCGTACGAGCACGTTTAATAACGCTAGGTTGAAATGTACGTTTCATGTTACTAAATCCTTAAAATATTCATTCCGACATCCGGAAAACGGAGAATTATATAGAGTAATTGACCAAAAAACAAGAATATTTAAAACATTTGCTAGAAGAAAACGATCTATCCTAATCGTTTACTGTCGCCACGTTGTCCACATGCCCTAGCTTTAAAATGGCTTCTTTATAAATTAAAGCCGCTTGGCTCTCTTTGCCTTCCGCTTCGTAGCACTTGGCTAAGGCATGAAACGTTTCTATTTCAGGGCGGATTTTTAGGCTCTCTTTTAGGTAGTTTTGTCCACGCCCCCACAGCTGTGAAGCACAAGCTAAACGCCCTAATGTGAGCAGTAATACGGGGTTGTTTTCATGGCCTTTTTTTAACCATGTTTCTGCCGTTTTAAGGCGCTCTACCGCCTCACCCAATCCAATGCGCCCGTATTGATACACTAAGCGATCATCCCACTGTTTTTTAATGGCTCTCTCTATTAGGCCTGATAAGGTTTTTTCTTGCCTCCATGCTAAGGATTTTTCGACGTATTCTGCTAAAATTTTAGGGAAAATTTTACGCTCGGAACTTATTTGATCCCATAAATGTTCCAGCCCTGCTTGGTCTTTCATTCGCATGATTTTGCCTGCAAACAGCGTCTCTTCTAGCTCGGCTTGTTCGGCCTTATTCATTGCACGAGATTTTTTAAGACGTGGCAGCAATTCACTTAACGCATTCCACTCTTCCAATCGCTGTAAAATATGCGCCAACTCAAGCAATACGGTGGTATTTTTAGGCGCTTGCTCAAGCAGCGATTCTAAAATAACCCATGCGACCTCTGGCTCCGATTCAGAAAGTAACCTTGCCTCAACCAAACCAATGGTTAAGCTGTCATCCAGATAATTTTCTCGTGCTTGAGCCAAGTAACGATCTCGGCGTTTATGGGCTTTTTGATTGTGTGCCATTTTCGCAGCACTCAGGTAGTGCATCAGCCCGTCTTCACTTTGTTTGGCGCTCTTAATCAGCTCTTTTTCAGCCTTACCCCAGTCGCCATATTCCAGTGCAATCATACCTTTTGCTAACGCCATTTCGGCTTTTTTGTACTGGCTTAAACGACGATTTCTACGCCAAAATTTAGGCATGTTCCACAAGGTACTAAACAGACGAATCGCAACATAAACCACCAAAAACAACAGCACCAACGCAACCAACACAAAACTAACGCTGGTTTCAATCACCCAATCGCCCCAGACCATAGATATCAAACCGCTATCGTAAATAAACAACGCAGCTAACCCTGTTCCAACTAAAAAAACTATAGCAAAAATTAATATTAAACCCATCTGAATTCCTTATGCTTGTCTAACTGGTTAACTATTTTTTACTTTGAACTCTTTAATACGTCCGTTCGAACGTCAGCATAATTCAAAATAGCAAGCGGCTTACGCGCTTCAAACCTATGGGTTAAAAAGGGGGTTAATTGTGTTTTAAATTGCGCACTGCTCTGTGGAAATGTTTGGTCAATGTAGGCTTGTAAATCGTGTGCAGAACGCGTCAACAGCTCTGAGGAGCTTGACACAACAGCCCAATCAATTCGATCCACCAATAAGAGCGCACGCTGAATCAAAACATCGTGCAAAATAAGTGACTCCACTTGGGTAATTTCCTGTTCTGCATCGCGCTTTTTAATGCTGACCATACTGCCTAATGCCTGTTTAAGCTGATCCAGTGCCGAATTAATCGTTAACGAAGTATCGGTTGCAGAGTCGGATGAAATATTCCCCCCCCCCTGTTCACTTGCAGGTGCCGAGTCATTTGTACTCAAATGTGAAGAGTCCAATGCTTGAATCGCTTGCTTTAAGCCAGTGGTGTCTAATACCCCCTGCGACAGCTGTTTGGCTTTATCGTGTTCTAAATACGCCAAGTCTTGCGCAATAAACCCATCTAAACGATTGGCCTGTTCAACTTGGCTGAGTGGAATAGAATCTTTTAAAGCCAACAGCTGTGTACGACTCTCTTCAACATTGCCACGCAAAAGCCATTGTGTATTAATCTCAACCACCCATTGCTTAACTTGAGTAGGCGCGAGCTTTTCAGTTGTGGCGAATTTTTTCTCACTAAGATTACGTTCCGCTGATAACACTTGTTGTGCCGTTTTAAAATCAAACAGTTCCGCAAGCTTGCCTGTAACGTCTTTTAGCTGAGCCTGTAAATTTGCTTCAATTTGTGCAAAGGCTTGTTTGGATTCTTCAGTTGGTTGCAAGGCTTTTTCGGTGGTTTCTGCCAAGTCTGTGGCACTTGAAATCACCTTTTGTACTTGCTCAACCGCTTGTGTACTCAATACCCCAAGCTTCTCTTGCAACTGAGCCATCTGCTGCTCAGTACGTTGTTGCAGTTGGTCTATATCCGCTTTCGTAACCACAGGCTGATGTTCAGGCTGTGCAAGGCTCTGTTTAACATTGGTGTTAACCGACGAGTTTAGCCCCTCTTTCATGGCCAATAAACGGGCATCCACCTCATTAATTTGTGTATCCAAACGCGCTTCTAAGGCTTGATTTTGCTGAGATAACTGGGCGACTTTAGATTGCAAATCGTTAATATGCTGAACTTGCCAATCCAAATCTTTACGAGTAAAAAACACCGCTGCGGCAACGGCGATCAACAACGTTAACCAAAAAAAAGTTCCTTTTAGTCTTGAAAAGAGTGAGGGCTTTTTTTCCGCCTTTTTAGAGTCACTGCTTTTTTGCGATTTATTGGCAAAGCTTTCTTCTGATTTTTCTGGCTTTGCATTTTGTTTTGCATCAAGCGATTTTTTATCTTTTTCTGCTTGTTTGGGCACTTGTTTTGATGCTTCTGCTTTTTTGCTCACTTCTTCTGGGCGCGGTAAACTCTCTTTACTTGCAACACCTTTAGCGCTTTCTGAAGCAACGTTTACACCGTTTTCTGTCTTATTTTCTTTATTTTTTGACATTTTATTTACCTAAATTATCATGCTTTACCATAGGCGGTTGCATCGTTAAAAGCGTATCAATAATACCCGCATTACTCTGTGATGACACCACTAAAATGGTTCCATGCCACCCCTGATTTTCCATAAACGTTTTAATTCGCTCACTAAAGACCACCGTTGCCTGTAAAAAAGACCATTTTGGATGATTTAACTGAGCATAGTCCGAATCAAATTGTATTATGTTTTTCAATAAATTTTTAACACTTTCAATACTCGTGATTAATAAAACTGGTGCGCAAGATGCTCTAAATTTTAGCCAATTTAACCTACAAAAAGGCGCTAAACTTCGACGATACACATCAAGAAATTGAACGTTTGCCCCACGATTTTTTAATGTATCTGCTAATAAAGCACGCCCACCTTGCCCTTTTACAATCAGAATCGATGTTTGATTCACTGACTGCATAACAGGGTGTGCCAATAAGCTTTCACTGTCGAATTCAGTATTCGACAACACCGTTAAAGGCAACTGATGCGAGATTCCATACTGCTGCGTTGCACGCCCAATGGCATACAACGTAATAGAAGTCGTTGGCGATTTTAATGCCTTAAGATAGTCGGAATAAAAAGGACTGTTTAAAAAACCTTGCACCGCATTGACACTAATAAAAATAATTTTATCAACGCCTGAACATAAGTCAATTACCGTATTTTCAAATGTACACCACTGAATTTCAATCGTCGGGCATAAAACAACCTGCCCACCCTG
>VAPF01004999.1_pt1 | contig 15782 bp, 9 predicted proteins | sample 3393931 | NCBI WGS metagenome assembly VAPF01 (sample SAMN08290437, study PRJNA428436) | hydrothermal vent metagenome | isolation source: Deep-sea hydrothermal vent chimney | place: Atlantic Ocean: South-mid Altantic Ridge | depth 2773 m m | reverse complement strand
CCATATATTGTATCTACCGCCTCTTTCTGTTTTGTATTAAGCTTTTTATATGCCTCTTCAAATGCCTCCGTTGTTATCATATACACAGTGTACACGAGCTCTTGGAAAACAGGAAAAGGCAACTTTCTATACAGAATATAAGCTGTAGAAAAAGGCGACCTTTAAAAGGTCGCCTAGCGTTACTTTATATTTGCGTGAAAATTACACTGACGCAACAAACCCGTCAATAATGACACGCCCGTCGTGCGGAGCAGTCAATTGCACAAGATCTGGATTGTCTTGTGTCGTCTTTAGTTCATCTTCATTTCGCGCCGCAACAACAACAGTAAAAGGGTTCTTTTTTGTGAACCGTTCACCGAAGCCATGGTGCCCGAGAGCAATATCAATAGCGACTTTTACCTGTGCAAGAACATTTGCGAACGAGACAACACCAGCATCTACTTGGAAACCTGTAGGAAAATCTGGAGCGTCCTTTAAACAGAAATGTTCCGAAAGAGTAACGTACACGAGCTGCTCATTATGGAAATCAAGAGCAACCGAGAGTGTTTCCGCTTGTTCATCAGTTCCTCCAAGAAGCAGAGTAAGCTCTTTTGCCCATTGCTGTGCATCTTCTTGTGCACGTTCCTGAGAAATACCCTTTGTTGCAGCATACAGACCAACTGCGCCGCAATCTTCATGAAGAAATACCTTATGGATACCTTGCGCACGAAGAGTTCGTACCAAAAGATCGCGAGCGATTGGGTCATTCTTTATCAAGATACCAGAACCAGCTATAGCAACACCGTTTTCTTTTGGTGCCACACGTCCATCCATACAAAAGACACATTCTCCTTCGTGAGATACTATCTCCTTTATTTCTTTTGGATATTCAGTGGCAAGTGCAGAGAAGCCTCCAGCACTACGGATTTCTTCCATACGGTTTGATGTACGTCTCCATTCTTCTTCTACTTTTTGCATGTGTTTTTCCTCTTCGTTAACGTTAGTTTGTATCTTTTCCATTGATTCTAAAGACATTATACAACAAAACTAATAACTCCTCAAGTGACGTGATTTTTCATGTACACGTATTTTCTCCAGCGCTTTTGCCTCAATCTGTCGAATACGCTCACGTGTTACTCCAAACTCTTTTCCAACTTCTTCTAGTGTGTGGTAGATACCATCAGAAAGCCCGTGGCGAAGCTCCAGTATTTTGCGCTCTTTCATAGAAAGGTCTCCCAATATGTCGCGTACTTGTGTAGACAATATACGTTCCGAAGATTCCTGTACTGGTGAGGGTACCTTATCATCAGCAATGAAATCACCGAGGGTGGAGCGCTCATCATCACCATCACCGACGGGGTTTTCTAGGGAAAGAGTATCCTGATTTATCTTTTCAATCTGATATATCTTTTCTGGTTCAACTCCCATCTCAACAGCTATTTCCTCTGGTTGAGCATCTCTCCCTAGCGTTTGAGCAAGTCTACGTGATACCTGTTTATATTTTGCTATAGTTTCCACCATGTGTACTGGAATACGAATGGTACGCGACTGATCGGCAAGTGCGCGAGTTATAGCCTGTCTAATCCACCATGTAGCATATGTTGAAAATTTATATCCTTTTTTCCAATCAAACTTATCTACAGCTTTAAAAAGACCCAAGTTCCCTTCTTGAATAAGGTCCAGCAAAGTAAGGTCTGGTGAACGCCCTACGTACTTCTTTGCAATAGATACAACGAGACGCAGGTTTGAACGTGCAAGTATGTTACGTGCCTCATCGTCTTCCCTCTCGATACGTTGAGCAAGTTCTCTCTCTTCTAGAGCCGTCAGGAGTGGGTACTGCCCTATTTCACGAAGATAAATCTGGATTGAATCATAAGCACCAGACTCACGACGTTTAATGTTGCGCGTAGCGAGGTATGCATCTGCATTGTCTTCGAGCATGCCCCCTTCTAGTACATCAACACCAGCAACAGATAGTCGCTCGTAAAGATCTTCAAGAAAGGTTACATCATTCTCTATATTGGGAAAATCTTTAAGTATTTCACTGTACGTAATGTATCCTCGTTCACGTCCCTTACTCATGAGTGCTGTAGCACGTTCGTCACGTTCACGACGAGTAAGATTCTTTTTTGACGACCTTTTACTAGTCTTCTTAGATACTTTTTTTGTTGCTGATTTTGTAGAAGCTTTTGTTACCTTTAATGTCTTTTTTGTAGTAGCTTTTTTAGCTATTATCTTTTTTACTGGTGCTTTTTTAGTAGAAATTTTCTTCGTCGAAGAAGCACGGGGAGACACAGTCTTCTTCGTGTTAATGCGCTTTGTTTTTGTAGAGATTGTCTTTTTTTTCGGTGTCGCCATAAAATAAGGGTATGAAAGGATAATTAAGAGATGAAGGATTTACGAACAGGCAGCAATCTTTTTTAAGAGCTCTCCGCAGCTAGACTCTGCTACATTTTCTGCATCTTTGTCGCCTGCAACTTGTGCTTTACGAAGTGCTGCAAGAGCAACTGCGTATTGCTCATTCAATACAGAAAGTTCAAAAGCTCTAATGAGGTCGTCCGCTGCATTTTCTGGTGGATTATCCTCAAACTCAATTTCTACTTCAAAGAGGGCACGTTGCGATGGTTCTCCGAGTGGTGCCCCAATTATTCGAGCGTACTCGCTTTGTATACGCTGCGCAAGTTCACTCTCTGGATAACTTGCTGCTGCTGCTGCAAGAGCTTGAGCACGCAAATCTGCCACTGAAGGCTTTTCTTCTTGTGCAGGTGCTTGCCTTGATGCTTTAGTATCATTATTATGTGTCGTTACCGTACGGTTGCGTGACAAAGTGGCGCGCACAGACTCAGGAGTTATTGCGAGCGCACGTGCCACAATTCCTACAAAGTGCTCACGCTCAAGCGGACTTTTCACCGAAGCAACAAGTGGAAGCACAGTTGTTTCAACAGCACGAACCAAGCGTTGCATATCTTTTTCTTGTGTGACTAACACCCCTAAAAAGAACTCAATTACTGACTGCGCTTTCGTAACACGCTCGGTAAATGCTGATGCGTCTTGTGAGATAAGGTCAGCAGGGTCTTGCCCGTCTGGTAACACCACAGCCTTAACACGAAAATCGAGACCTAGTGCGAGAATTGCAGAACGTGCTGTCGCGGCAAGCCCTGCGCGGTCTGCATCAAGTATCAACATTAGGTTATCCGCATAGCGCTTCATAAGCATTAAGTGGTGTTCAGAAAGAGCCGTACCCGATAGTGCCACTGCGTTGGTAAAGCCTATCTGGTGGCAGTGCAGAACGTCCATTTGACCCTCCACCAAAAGGACGAAACCTCTGGTACGAATAGCATTCTTTGCATCACTCATACCAAATATAGTCTCTGACTTTTTGAAGAGTGTTGTCTCTGGTGAGTTAAGATACTTTGCTGTTTCGTCTGGCGAGAGTGCACGTCCAGTAAAAGCAACGGTGCGTCCTGCAGAGTCCCGAATTGGAAATATCAAACGATCACGAAATCTGTCGTAGTAAGTCCCCTGTTTTCCTTGAGCCTCTTTTATGAGTCCAGCGTCAATGAGCTCTTTTGTTGTGAACCCTTTGGAACTTAATGCCTCTAGAAGAGTACGCCAACCCTCAGGTGCCCTACCAAGCCTCCATGCACTGATAGTGTCGTCTGTAAGTCCACGACTTTTTGCGTAAATATACGCACTACTTTCAGGAGTCATTTGTTGCACGAAGAAGTTCTCGGCACTAGCAAGAGCTTCACGCAAACGGTCGGTGTAAGAACGATTAGCATTACCACCCTTTTCGTAACGAACCTCAATACCTGCTTTTTCTGCGAGTATTTTCAACGCACCCTTGAAATCGACTCCTTCCATCTTTTCAACGAACGTGAACACATCTCCTCCTTGCCCACTTGAGAAACAGTAGTATGTACCACGCTCTGGTGAGACAAAAAATGAAGGCGTCTTCTCTTTGCTAAATGGTGATAGCCCACGCCAGTGTTTTCCTGCACGTACCAATTTTACATAAGGCTTCACTACTTCAAGAATAGATAGCTTCTCTTTTATCTCCTGAACCGTTCCTCGGTCCGCCATATATTAGTTAGGCTGCCGACTTACCTGAAGCTGCTTCATCACGGTCTGCTTGTAGTTTTGCAATTGATGCGAACTTCTTACTTCCTTCAAACCCTGTACCTGCAGGAATTAGACGTCCTAGAATTACGTTCTCTTTCAAACCGCGCAGACGGTCAAGACTTCCTTTCAAAGCTGCATTGATAAGAATCTTCGTTGTCTGCTCAAAGGATGCAGCGGAAAGGAAGCTACGACGTGAGAGAGCTGACTCTTTAATACCCAAAACAATATCTTTTGCTTTGGGAGGCATCTTCCCTTCGTTCTCCATAGTAGCTACTGCCTGTAGGAATTCCCAATTTTCCATGATATCACTCACAGAATAATCAGAATCGCCAACCTCAGTTATACGAACTCGAGAAAACATCTGCTTCACGATTACTTCAAGATGTTTGCGCGAAACTGTCGCACCCTGTAGCTCATAAATCTTGCTAATTTCAGAAATTATATATTCCTGAGTTGCAGAACGTCCAGCGTAAAGGAATAACTCATCGAGATCAATCGACCCATCAGTAAGTATCTGCCCTCTCGTTACAGTATCGCCAGCTTTGATAAATGGCACGCGAGGGTAAGGTGATGAGTACTCCATAGGTGCACCATTTTTCTTACCCTGCCCTTCTACTGGCATAACGATAATGACCTTGTCCTTGTCGCGCGTCTCAACTGAAGTAACTGTGCCATCCGTTTTTGATACAACAGCAGAGTTCTTTGGAGAACGCTTTTCAAAGAGTTCCTCTACACGAGGGAGTCCTTGCGTAATATCACCACCAACTGACGCTGTACCTCCTGCATGGAAAGTACGCATAGTAAGCTGTGTACCTGGCTCACCAATAGCTTGCGCGGCAACAGTACCCACTGCTTCTCCAAGATCGATTTGCTCGAGAGTCGTAAGGTCCATACCATAACAAGTTTGGCACAGTCCATAACGAGTCTCACACGACATAGGTGATCGCACAATAACTATATCTACGTCTGAGCCAGCAATTGTCTCAGAATCATCAAGAGAGATGAAATGACCTTTTTTAAAGAGAGTAAGATGGTCTTTGGTCGCAACCTCTTGTGCCAACTTACGTCCACGCAACGCACTGGCAAAGTTTACCTCCACACCCGATGCTGATACGCGTCCAATAGTCACTCCATTCTTCGTGCCACAATCATGCTCGGTAATGATAGAATCCTGAGCCACGTCAAAGAGACGACGAGTCAAATATCCAGCACGAGCAGTACCGAGTGCAGTATCTGTTAGTCCTTTACGTGAACCGTGAGTGGACATAAAATATTCCACTGGATTAAGTCCTTCAATCATTGAAGAAATGATAGGTACTTCTATTGTGTCGCCAGCAGCATTTTGAATCAGTCCTTTCATTCCTGCCATTTGAGTCAAGTTACCCAAAGAACCTCGAGCACCTGAAGTCACCATGTCAGAAACTGAACCCATAGGGTCAAGATTATCTGCAATGAGTTTTTCCACTTTCTGTTTTGTGCCGTGCCAGATTTCAATCATCATTCGACGTCTTTCGTCTTGTGATAGCAAACCATTCTTATAGTTTTCTTCTACTTGTGCAACTTTTGCACGAGCGTCGATTATAAGTGGTTCTTTTCCTTCAGGAACAGAAACATCATCAAGCGACCAAGACACTCCAGAACGCGTAGCGTACTCAAAGCCAAATCGCTTCACTTTATTGACTATGCTCGGAATACTGTCGATACCGTAATTAATGATACTGTCATTAACAATGCGTACCAATACTTTCTTGGTCACTGGCTCATTTATGAATAGATAACCAGACGGTAATACAGTGTTGAAAAACAGTCGCCCTACAGTAGTTTCAAACAATGAGTCATTGTACTCTTTATACTTTTCTTTTCCTGCTACTGGAAGCACTTGTATTTTTGCGCGTAGATCAACAGCACCATACTCGTACGCTAGGATAGCGGAGTTAGGTGAAGAGAAGTATTGCCCTTCGCCCTTTAGTCCGTCCACAGCCTTAGTGAGCCAGTAAGTACCGAGCACAATATCGAGTGGCTTCTGTGCCAAAACAATCACTTCACCAGAGCCTGGTTTTAGGATGTTTTTATTAGCGCTCATCAAGTTTTTGGCTTCCCATTGAGCTTCGTCGGAAAGTGGTACGTGCACAGCCATCTGGTCACCATCAAAGTCGGCGTTAAACGCAGGACACACCAATGGGTGAAGACGAATAGCATCACCCTCAATTAGACGTGGAATAAATGCTTGAATACCCTGACGGTGAAGTGTAGGAGCACGGTTTAGAAGAATGTATCTCCCTTTAATAACCTCTTCAAGTATTTCCCACACATCCGATACACTGTCTTCAATCAAGCGTCCAGCACCTCGTATGTTGAAAGCGAGCTCGCGCTTCAAGAGTCCAGCAATAACGAATGGTCGGAAAAGCTCAAGCGCCATATGCTTAGGAAGACCACACTCATCAAGTTCAAGGTCAGGACCAACGACAATAACAGAGCGTCCTGAATAATCGACACGCTTACCAAGAAGGTTCTGACGGAAATATCCCTGCTTACCTTTAAGATAGCCAGCGAGTGATTTAAGTGGGCGACGTTGTGAGGAAGTAAGTGCCCCACCATTTGCACCACCCTTTCGAATAGAATTATCTAGGAGCGCATCAACTGCTTCTTGAAGAATACGACGTTCATTGCGCAAGATAACTTCTGGAGCATGAATGTCGATGAGTTTCTTTAGACGATTATTACGGTTTATTACACGACGATAGAGATCGTTTACATCACTAGTTGCATGGCGACCACCCTCTAGCGCAACCATAGGTCGAAGTGCTGGAGGAATAATCGGGATACGTGTTAGGAACATCCACTCAGGTCTAACACCAGATGCAATCATGCTGGAGATAAGTGAAATACGCTTAGCTAGTTTCTCACGTTCAGCTGCACCTGCTACAGAATAACGTTCTTGCAACGTGTTACGTAGTTCTTCAAATTTAATAGCACAAAAGATATCGTATATTGCTTCGGCACCAATGCGTGCTTCAAATAGTGCTCCATATTTCACAGAGAAGCGATGATAAGAAAGCTCGTCTAGCACACGCCCGACACTAACACCGTCAATTTCTGCGCGTGTCTTGAGCATTTTTTCCTTAAGTTCATCACGCGCTGCATCAGTCTTTGTCTGCTGGTGTTTATTTTTGTACTCGGTATCGAGCTCACTGATTAGTCTCTTTTTAGTTTCTTCAGATACTTTGGTAATGATATACCCAGCAAAATAAACTACTTTTTCAATGTCTGCACCAGAAATACCAAGTATCAATGCCATACGGCTAGGCACACTACGCAAAAACCAAATATGTGCTACTGGAGTGACTAGTTCAATATGACCCATACGTTCTCGGCGTACGATAGAGCGAGTTATCTCAACTCCACACTTATCACAAGTGATGCCTTTGTAGCGAATACCTTTGTATTTTCCACAATAACATTCGTAATCCTTCTCTGGACCAAATATCTTTTCATCAAAGAGACCATGTTTCTCCGAACGTTGAGTACGGTAGTTGATAGTTTCCGGTTTTGTGACCTCTCCTGAAGACCATGAAAGAATGCGTTCAGGAGACGCGAGTGACAGACGCAAAGCGTCCCAATCAGCGCGCGGTGCGAAGTGTTTTCGTGAGTGTGAGTGTGATGGTACTGACATATGTGAGAAAGATTAAGCGTCCAATTCGGGCGGAAGGTCCGTTGGCTCGATATCAAGTGCGAGACCACGAATTTGGTTAGTAAGGACTGAGAATGATGCAGGTGTTCCTGTGTGACTTATAGGATCACCCTTAACGATAGCGTCAAAAGCAGCAGAACGACCTTGAATATCATCTGATTTAATGGTTAGCATCTCACGTAGTGTGTACGATGCACCGTAACCAAGAAGTGCCCATACTTCCATTTCTCCAAAGCGCTGACCACCGTTTTGAGCTTTACCTCCGAGCGGCTGCTGCGTAATAAGCGAATAAGGACCAATTGAACGCATATGAATCTTGTCTTCCACCATATGGTGCAGTTTCAAGATGTACATATATCCAACGGCTATTGTTTGCGCGAACCGTTCTCCAGTATACCCATCAAAAAGTGGCATTTTACCTGAGCGATCGAAACCAGCTTTCTCAAGCTCGTTACGAATTTCATCGACTGTGGCTCCAGAAAATGGAGGTATCACTGCTTGATAACCTAATTTGTGTGCAGCAAGTCCAAGGTGCATTTCCAAGATTTGCCCCAAGTTCATACGAGACGGAATACCAAGTGGAGTCAATATGATATCTACAGGATTACCTTCTTCGTCATAAGGCATATCTTCAACTGGCAATATGCGAGAAATAACACCTTTGTTACCGTGACGACCTGCAAGTTTATCTCCTACTGATACATTACGTGCTTCCGCTACTGTAACAATAATTTTTTTAATGACGCCGCTCTCTAGCTGGTCACCATTTTCACGGCTAAATACTCGTACTCCTATAACACGACCCTTCTTACCGCCGCCCATACGAAGCGAGGAATCCTTTACATCTTTTGCCTTATCTCCAAAAATAGAGCGGAGAAGACGTTCTTCTGGCGTTAGCTGTGTCTCACCTTTTGGAGTTACCTTACCTACGAGAATATCTCCAGGACGCACTTCTGCTCCGATACGCACCACCCCTTCTTCATCAAGGTTTTTGAGACGAAGTTCACCTACGTTTGGAATATCGTGAGTGGTAACTTCAGCACCGAGCTTTGTGTCGCGCACAGAACAGTCGAAGTCTTCAATATGTATAGTAGTAAATTTTGACTCTTCTACAATACGCTCAGAGATAATGATTGCATCTTCATAGTTTGCACCAAACCAGCTCAAGAATGCCACGCGGACATTTTGACCTAGTGAAAGCTGCCCATGGTCGGACGATGAAGCATCAGCAATCACGTCTCCCTTTTTTACCTTGTCACCCAAACGAACAATAGGACGTTGAGAAAATGCCGAGTTTTGATTAGTTTGCGTCAATCCCTGCAATTTGTATGTGTGTGGTTTATCATCTTTTGGAGTGATTGTTACAGTTCGTGCATCAACAAAAGTAACCTCACCTGACTCTTCAGCGATAACTAGACGACCAGTACAACGTGCGGCATGCTCTTCAATACCAGTAGATACAAGCGGTGCCTCGGGAATAAGACATGGAGTAGCTTGTTTTTGCATGTTCGAACCCATGAGTGCGCGAGTAGCGTCATCATGTCCAACAAAAGGAATCATAGACGGAGCTACAGAGAACATTTGATACGCAGATGAATCTATAAGAGTCACTTCGCTAGGTGCGACAATTGCTGGCTCACCATGACTACGCACTTCAACAACGTCTCCTTGTATTGCACCTTTTTCATCAAGCAAGGTAGCACTATGAGCAATAACTTGATCTGCTTCCTCAAGTGCATTCAAGTACACAACATCATCAGTTACAATACCTTTTTTCACAGATACATAAGGTGTCTCAAGTACACCAAATTCATTTGCGCGGGCATGAAGTGCCAAACGTAAAATAAGACCGATGTTCTGACCTTCTGGCGTGTGGATAGGACACAAACGACCGTAGTGAGAAGGGTGCACGTCGCGTACTTCAAAACCAGCACGCTCTCGTGTCAGCCCTCCTGGACCTAATGCTGAAAGTGTACGCATGTTCTCAAGTTCAGCTAGGATATTTTGTTGATCCATAAACTGCGACAACTGGTTTGCGGTAAAGAATTCACGTATCGATGCCTGATACGGACGTGGATTAACAAGTGTCATTGGGAGAGTTGTTTCACTTTCTACTGTCGACATACGCCCCTGTATGTTGCGCTTCATACGGCTCATACCTACACGCATGCGAGACTGGAGAAGTTCTCCTACAAAACGTACACGACGAAAACCTAGATGGTCTATATCATCAGGTCTTGAGTCAGGAGTAACGTTTAGGTGAGAAATCTCCGATACTACGTTAATAATATCATCGAGAGTAAGTAGGCGTTTTGTAAGTGCCTTTGCTTCCGTAGATAGTCCGAAACGTTGGTTCAACCTGTAACGACCGACACGATTCATATCATAACGTTCTGAAGTAAAGAGTGATTTTACATACTCTTTTGCATTCTCTGGAGTAGCGAGGTCGCCATCGCGCATACGGCGATGCACCTCAACAAACGCATCCTCTTCAGAAGAGGTTGTGTCATGTTCGAGTGTTGCTTTCAATGCAGCAGTTGCAACGTCGTTACCTTTAAAATGCTTCAGAATTTTCTCTCCAAAACCTGCGCCAAATATTGTAAGCAAGTTAGTAACTGGGAACTTTCGTTTACGATCAATCTTTACATAAATAGCTCCGTCAGCATCTGATTCGAGCTCAATCCATACACCGCGTGCTGGTATAATCTTCGCACCAAACAAGTTTCTTCCCTTAACAGACTCTGCGATAAAAAAAGCACCAAACGATCGGGCAAGCTGAGGAACAATGACTCGTTCAATACCAGACACAATAAAACTCCCATGAGGTGTCATCATAGGTAAATCAGCAAGAAACATCTCTTGCTCTTTTTCAGTGCCCAATGTTTTATTTGTAAGACGTACTGTTACCTTTAGTGGTGCTTCGTACGTACGTAGATTTTCTCGCGCGTACTCCTCATCATATTTTGGAGCACCCAACTCAAAACCTTCAAAACTAAGTTCAAATTTTTTCCCTGAATAATCTGAAATTGGAGAAAATTCTTTAAGAAGCTCTGATAGACCTTTCTTGATAAGCCATTCGAACGAATCGCGTTGATGTGCTACCAAATCTGGAAATGCGACTTTCGGTACACTAAATGCACCGAATTTTTTCTGTGGAAGTTCTTTTTTGTGCATGCCAATATATATGTCAAATGGTCTGAGGAAAATGTCAATGGTAACAGAGACAACGGCGCATACGCGCTTTCTTCAGACGCTAATAATTTGATTGTGTTTCTCCAGAGCTCCCCCAATACTCAATCTGCTTCTGGTATTCACCACTGTACCAGCACTAGCAAACATGCGCAAGTGTGTTTCCCACTACTTCAAATATTGTAAGCGGAGGCGGAGAGATTCGAACTCTCGGAGGGTTTCCCCTCACACGCTTTCCAAGCGTGCGCACTAGACCGCTATGCGACGCCTCCGTGTGTAAGATAATGACAAATCTTTACTATTACTTCTTTATCTTTTCCGTACTCTACCATATTTTTTTATACGCAGATGTACAGATTTTTTATTTTCCTTGATGGTGCGAAAGAAACTTCGTATAAAGCTCCTTATTTACATCATAATTTTTTGTGGCTTCAATATCAGAAAGAATACCGCTCTTCCCAGATGCTTTAACAACATAGACAGCGTAGTCTGCACGAGTCTCTACATCCTCCGCACTCGTATCATGTTCTGGGTCAAAAGCAGTATATCCTATGCTCGCAGAAACCATTCCTGCATCATTAGGGATATTACCTTTCTTAGTTTCCAATTCTTTCCTGGCTTGTTGTGCACCATTCAACACTGCTTCATGTATATGTTCTGTATTTATACATACATTATCTTCATCATAAGTAAGCAAAGAGAACTCGTCGCCTCCAACACGTGCAAGTGTATCTGTACCTCGTGCAAAGTGATGTTGCACTTCTTCTGTTATACGTTTCAAATATAAGTCGCCAATTGCATGCCCATAAGTATCATTTATTTCTTTAAAACCATCAAGATCAAAACTTATCACATGAAATATCTTTGGTTGGCTTTTATTGTGAAGTGCACGGAGATTAGTTGTTATCGCCGACTTTATGGCTTCGTCAAAACCACGTTTATTTGCTAACCCTGTGAGATGGTCTATACGCGCATCTTGTTGTGCTTCTTGCAACTTATGTACTAGCTCTTCCATTTCTACTTGTACATTATGTAATTGAACTTCAGCATGATGTAGTGATTCTATAGCATGGTCGGTGTGATTATCTTCTATAGAGCTTATGGCAGTCTTTACATCTAAAGAGATTCTGCTTATCTCTTTAAGCACAGACTGTTCTATAGTAGTTTTTGGCTGTTCCTTAGATTGTGTAGGTATTTTTTCTGACATAATGATTTTATTTTTTTGTTCCCAAAAGCGCGGCGACACGGTCCTTTACAGGTGGATGTGTTGAGAACATTCGTTCAATAAGATTAGACTTCTTGCTTCCGTATGGGTCGCCTATGAATAAATGAGCAGTTGCATGACTTGGACGTTGCATTGGTTTACCGTAAGCACTTATTTTTTGTAATGCTGATGCAAGTCCTTCTGGATAGCGTGTGAGCAGTGCACCTGAAGCATCTGCTACATACTCACGTTTACGAGAGATTGCCATTTTAATAAGCTGCGCCGCAAACGGAGCAACGATAATACCAACAACTGCGAGTATGATTCCCAATTGATTATTGTTGCCTTCTCGACTACTTCCTCCTCCAAATAACGACACACGCAAAAAGATGTCTGCCAGTATTGCAAGAAAGCCAGCAAGTACCACTGTGACCGTCATAAGTAAGATGTCGTTATTCTTAATATGTGATAGCTCGTGAGCAACAACCCCTTCGAGCTCTTTTCGCTCCATTATGGAAAGAAGCCCTGTGGTGGCAGCCACCACAGCATGTTTTTCATTGCGTCCAGTAGCAAAAGCGTTTGGTGAAGGGTCATCTATAACGTAAAGTTTTGGCATAGGTAGCCCCGCGGTGATAGCAAGATTTTCGGTTACTGTGTAGAAATCAAAGTACTTATCACGCGTTGCTGGATGCGCTTTTGTCATTGAAAGCACTACACGGTCACTATACCAATAGCTCCAAACATTCATGAAAAGCGCGAATACAATCGCAATGTAAAGAATGCTTGGTGAGCGAAGGTACCAAGACATGGCAAAACCTACCAATATAACCAACGCCAAAAATACTGCCATGAGAAACCATGTGCGATAAACATTTGCTGCTCGTGTAGTATAGAGTGTCATAACTTTTCTTTTGTAAAGTACCTATGCCGCACAAAAATAAATATGGGATTAAAACTTCACCGCAACAGGTTTACGTGCCTCACTTTTTTCTTCTAACTCAAAGAGTTCTTGCGAAGAAATATGGAACATGTTTGCCATAATACTTGTAGGGAATTGCTGTACCGCGATACTTAAGTCCCGCACGTTGCTATTGTAGAAACGGCGTGCGGCTTGTATTTTGTCTTCGGTATCACCAAGCTCTTTTTGGAGCTGTAGAAAGTTCTGGTTTGCTTTTAAATCTGGGTACGACTCGGCAACCATCATCAACTTACCCAATACACCTCCAAGAGTCGATTCAGCACCTGCCATTGCTGTCATTTGTTCTGCAGTGATATTTGTGGTATCCACATGAACCTGCGATGCTTGTGTCCGAGCTTGAGTAACCTCGTCGAGTGTTCCTCGTTCGTGGGCAGCATAACCCTTTACCGATTCTATTAAATTGGGAATTAGGTTATAACGACGTTTAAGCTGCACATCAATATCCGCCCATGCTTCTTTGGTACGATTGACACGAGTAATGAGTCCGTTATACATGAACACTGCCCATATAATGAGAACTGCAATAACAATAAGTACGATAAGTAATGTAGACATACACCAAGTAATTAGTTACTAATTATACATACTATCGTACCATAAAAACAAAACACTCGGGCGCGTCGCGCCCGAGTGTTTTGTTTTTAATTAAAGACGTTAGAAACCACCCATTCCTGGCATACCTCCCCCCATTCCAGCTTCAGGTGCTGCTGGTTTAGGTTCAGGAAAATCTGCAATTGCTGCATCTGTAGTTAGAAGAAGAGCAGCTGCAGATACTGCATTTTCCACGACACTGCGAGTTACTTTTGTAGGATCAATAATGCCAGCTTTTGCCATGTCAGGCACCATCTCATCTTTGAGTGCGTCATAACCAGCAAAACCTTTAGCATCTCCAATCTTATGCACAATAACTGAAGCATCTTCTTTCCCTGCGTTGAGTGCAATTTGTCGTAGTGGCTGTTCAAGCGCACGTGCAACAATATCAAAGCCTACTTTTTCATCAACGCTCATGCCAGTGTGCTTACCAGTAGCAAGTATACGCGATACTTTTGCAAGCGCAGTTCCACCACCTGGAACAATACCTTCTTCGAGTGAGACTTTCGTTGCCTTTACAGCATCGTCAATCTTGTCTTTGAGATATTTCATTTCCGTCTCTGTTGCTGCACCAACTCGAATAACGGCAACACCTCCAGATAGTTTAGCTATGCGTTCCTCGAGTTTTTCCTTATCAAACTTTGATTCAGTCTGTTCTGCAAGAGTTTGAAGCTGTGTTACGCGCTGCTCAATAGCAGTCTTCTTTCCCTTTCCGCCAACAAAGACTGTTGAATCTTTACTCGACACAACCCGACTTGCCTTTCCAAGCATTGTTAGTGTTGCGCTTTCAAAAGTATCACCAGTGTCGGAAGACACGACCTGTGCACCTACGATAACGGCAATATCACTAAGCATTTCTTTTTTGCGGTCGCCATACCCTGGTGCTTTCATAGCGAGTACGTTAAATGTCCCACGCAATTTGTTTACAACAAATGTTGCCAAAGCATCGCCTTCGATATCATCAGCGATAATCACAAGCTCTTTCTTGCCAGCCTGTGCAATCTTCTCCAACAAAGGAAGTATCTCCTGTACGTTTGTGATTTTCTTATCAGTGATGAGAATGTGTGCATCACGATATTCCGCCTCCATACGCTCTGGATTAGTGACCATATAAGGTGATACGTACCCTTTGTCGATTTGAAGTCCTTCGACTACATCACTTGCGAGTTCTGTACCTTGAGATTCCTCTACAGTTACAACTCCATTCTTTCCAACTTTATCAACCGTTTCGGCAATGATGCTGCCAAGCTCAACAGACTCTGCAGCTATGCTCGCCACCTGCTTCACATCTCCCTTACCAGAAATTGGTTTTGAGATTTTCTTTATTTCTGTAATTGCAACATCACGAGCCTTTTCCATGCCTGAGCGAATTGCCATAGCGTTGGAGCCTTTTACCAAATAAGCAAGACCTTCGTTCATCATTGCTTCAAGAAGCACTACTGTTGTCGTAGTACCGTCTCCCACGCCATCGTTGGTCTTGTTAGCGACTTCTTTCACAATTTCAGCACCCATATTTTCAAACTTATCCTTGAGTGTGATTTCTTTTGCGATTGATACGCCATCATTAGTAATGCGTGGACCACCATAAGAGCGGTCAAGGACTACGTTGCGTCCTCGTGGACCAAGCGTGACCTTTACTGCGTGTGCTGCTTGTTCAACACCATTATAAAGTTTGCGCCGTGCCTCTTCACCAAAAAGAATCTGTTTTGACATAATACTTATTTCTTAGGGATAATACCTAGCACATTTGATTCCGACAGAATGTAGTATTCCTCGTTATCTATTTTCACTTCATCAAAACCGTATTTTGAAAAAAGTACAATATCGCCCTCATTCACAGTCATAGGTTCGCGCGCACCGTTCTCAAACTTTCCAGGACCAACGGCTACTACTGTACCGCGTACTGGTTTTTCCTTGCTTGCGGAATCTGGAATGATAATTCCAGAAGGAGATTTAGACATATCGTCTTTGTTTGTCGGCTTGACGACGATACGGTCACCAAGCGGCATAATAGAGAAATTTTCTTT
>VAPF01002390.1_pt1 | contig 15793 bp, 14 predicted proteins | sample 3393931 | NCBI WGS metagenome assembly VAPF01 (sample SAMN08290437, study PRJNA428436) | hydrothermal vent metagenome | isolation source: Deep-sea hydrothermal vent chimney | place: Atlantic Ocean: South-mid Altantic Ridge | depth 2773 m m | reverse complement strand
TGAAGAAGTTGATGAATGGTGATTTCAGCCATCGCCTGTCCTATGACCGTGATGATGAATTCGGGATATTGATCAAAGGGTTTAACAAAACGATGGATGACCTGGGCGGCTTGATTACCACTGTGGAAAAGTCTGGCATTCAGGTGACAAGCTCTATTACCGAGATTGCCGCCTCGGCCAAACAGCAGGAGGCCACGGTAAACGAGCACGCCGCCACCTCAAACGAGATTGCCGCCTCTACCACGGAGATTGCCGCCACCTCGGAAAATCTTATGGATACCATGTCCAAGGTCACGGATATGGTACACAACACCACCATGGCCGCCTCGCAAAGCCATAAACGGCTGCAGAATATTAATCGAATTATGAAGAAGATGGAGAATGCCGTGAACTCCATTGTCGGCAAGCTCTCCATCCTGAATGACAAGGCCGATAATATTGCCTTGATTACCAAGACTATTAACAAAATTGCCGATCAGACCAATCTCCTTTCTTTAAACGCCGCCATTGAGGCGGAAAAGGCTGGTGAGTATGGTGCCGGTTTCTCGGTGGTATCCTCGGAGATCAGACGGCTGGCCGATCAGACGGCGGTGGCCACCTTTGATATAGAGCAGACGGTAAATGAGGTACAGGCGGCGGTTAACAGCGGGGTAATGAGTATCGAAAAATTTGCTGATAATGTCCATCGTGGTTTCTCCGATATCCAGATAAGCTCCAACCAGATATCGGAGGTCATCAGTCAGGTTGAGGCCCTGCGGCCTCCCATTGAGACGGTGAATGAGGGGATTGAGGCCCAGTTCATGGGAGCTAAACAGATCAGCGAGGCAGTGAGCCAGTTGAATGAGGCGGCTCAGCAGATTGCCGAGACGGTGGGGCAGAGCAGCTCGGCCATTGACCAGTTAAGTATGGCCACCGATACCCTGCGTAACAGTGTGTCGCAATTCAATCTCAAGGGCGGTTCTCCGTCGTCAGATCCGCCTGTCTTCTGAAAATGCTGCTGGTCTTATTCAATATAGGGGTAGAGCGTTTTGCTCTTTCCTGCCATGCCGTGGTGGAAATTTTGCCTTTCCTGCGCTTACAGGAGGCCTCACCCCGGTGCGAAGAGATAAGCGGCTTGATAAATTATCGGGGCCGGCCGCTACCGGTTCTGGATTTGTGCAGGCATCTTGCTGGTTCTCTCTGCCGCCAAAGCCTGAGCAGCAGAATTATTGTCATTAATTACCAGGATGAGCGTACTTCTGGTAGCCGGGAGAGACGTCTGGGGCTGCTGGCGGAGAAGGTCACCGAAACGGTTGTGGTGGCGGAGGAATTGTTGGAGGCCTGTCTCCAGCGCGGGGCGGGGGAATTAAAGGCCAAACATTACTTAGATGCCAACCTCGTGGGCCGGGAGCTGGTGCAGTGGTTTGATCCCCAGGTTGAAATCCTGGCCATTCTTGGTGATCGGCTGGATCTGCTGCCATGACGGAAAGTAGTCATAACAGTCTGGAGGATAAATTACGGCGGGCCATGGGGATTGATTTGCAGACCGTGGGTCATAATTCTCTCCGCAACGCAGTTGCCCGGCGGATGCGGGTTCTTGATATCAAAGAGAGGCGGCAATACTATGAACTGACCGACGGCAGCGCGGCGGAATTAAATGAATTAATTGATGAGGTAGCGGTTAATGAGACCTGGTTCTTCCGGGATAATACGCCATTTCTGGTTTTGCAGCGTTATGCCCGTAATTGGCTAAAGAGGGGGCGTGGTTCATGCTTAAAGATATTAAGCATGCCCTGCGCCAGCGGTGAGGAACCATATTCCATCGCTATTGCCCTGCTGGAGGCCGGGGTTAATGGCCCATTGTTCAAAATTGATGCCATAGATATCAGCTATCGGGCTTTGCGCCTGGCTCGCCGGGGTATTTACGGCCGTAATTCCTTTCGGGGCTGCGATAATTTTTTTCAACGGAAATATTTTCAAAAAACCAAGGCCGGTTATGTGATTGCCAAATACATAAAGCACCCGGTTAATTTTCTCAGGGCTAATATTTTAGATGCCAGTCTTCCTATTTTAAACAATCGATATGATATTATATTCTGCCGTAATTTATTAATTTATCTTGATAAGGATAATCAAAAGCTGGTGGTGTCAATCCTGGATAACCTGCTGGTTGATGAGGGCCTGATCTTTACGGGTCATGCCGAACCGGGGGCCTTTGCCGACAGCGTGTTTATCCCGGCTCCCTATCCAAAGGCCTTTGCCCTGACCAGGAGGAGTGCCGCTGTCTCTAAACCTGATCCGGCTGATTATAACTGGCAGGTTTTCCCGCCTCCTCTGCCGGTTCAGCCTTTATTATCCACGGAATTAGATGTCGTTCGAGATCTGGCCGATGCCGGCCAGCATGAGGAGGCCATGGAGTGTTGTGAGCAGTATATCCGTCGGCACGGCCTGGATAAGGAGGCCTATCTCCTTATGGGGATGATTCTAACGGATATGGATGAACCCCGGTTAGCCATTCGTATGCTGAAGAAGGTCGTATATCTTGATCCCAATCTTGTTAGGGCTATTGACATGTTAGCCCTTCTTTACAAGGGGCTTGGAGATGATAATAATTACCGGGTTTTTAAACAGCGGGCGGGGCGGGTCGCGGCCCGGAAGCAGTCCGCCGGGAAGGTTAGTGAGTGAGATATGCCTGAATTCGATATAGATGACTGCTGGAACCGCATTGGCGAGCGGGCGGATAAAAAAATCCGCTGTCAACGCTTAACGGAGTTATCTCTCTGTCGCAACTGTCCGCATTTTATTGCCGCGGCTCGTCTCCTCCTTGACCGGCCTCTGCCGGATGAATATCAGGCCCAGCTTACTGAGGAATATGAGCAGCCAATTGTCAGGCCGTCAAAACATGGTAAAACCACCTTTGTCTTCAGGGCGGGATATGAATGGCTGGGGCTGCGGGCCTCTTTGATTAACGAGGTGGTGAATATGGGCCCCATACATTCCATACCTCACAAGAGCAGCCGCATATTCAGGGGGATTGTTAATGTCCGGGGCCGTCTTGAAATATGTGTATCCGTGGGCGGGGTGCTGCGTCTGGAACCCGCTTCTCAGCCCCCGAGGGCGGCTTCACCGGAGCGCCTCGTTGTGGTGGTTAAGGGAGGGCGGAGTGTGGTTTTCCCGGTGAGTGAGGTTCTGGGGCCGGTACAGTATGAGCAGGACGATATTTTGCCCCTGCCCATTACCATATCCGGTTCCAAGGCCGTTTATACCAAGGGTATTCTCCATTATGATGGCAAGGAAATAGGCCTTCTGGATGATGTCTTGCTTTTTCGTATTTTGATCAGGAATCTGGCATGAGCGGCGCTGAGAACTTAAACGATATATCTCTTCTTGATCTTTTTCTGATGGAATGCGGCCATCAATGTGAGATATTAAACGAACAATTGGATCTGCTGAAAAATAATGCTAATCCCCAGGCTGATTTCAGTGCCATGCAAAGGGCATTGCACTCAATCAAGGGTGCCGCCCGGATAATTGATCTAAGTTTGATTATTGAACTGACCCAAGCCCTGGAGAATGTTTTTCGACGACCATGGGGGTCGGTGCTTCCCTGGAATATTATTGAGGCCGCGGTTGATGAATTAAATATTTTAAGCCGTCTGTCGGGAGACGGCCTGCGCCTCAAGGTCAAAGAGCGGCGCAATATTATCAGTCAGTTGATTGAAAATCTTGGCGGGGAGACGAAAGCGGAAGGGCTGAAGGTGAGTTTTAACGGTGAAATTGAAAATCAGGCAGCTGAACCAAAACCGGAACCGTTGCCGCCCCTGTCCGCGGATCTCTTTGATATCTTTCGGCAGGATGCCGGTCAGCATTTAACCATGCTAAGTGAGAATATCCTTAAATTAGAGAGTAATCCCCATGACAGCCTGTTACTGACCGAGGGCATGCGAGCAGTTCATTCAATTAAGGGCGCGGCCCGTATCATTGAGTTGCATGATATTGTCGGTCTTACCCACGCCATGGAGGATGTGCTGGTCGGAATACAGGCGAACTCCAACTCTCTGTCACATTCCACCGTTGATATTCTGTTAGGAGCCTGTGATCTGCTGCAGGCGCTGATCAACAGCCGGGTCGCTGAGGTTGATCAATGGCTGACGGAGAACAGGGAAGTCGTGGCGGCCTGTATTAAGCGGCTAAGTGATGAGGGTTCTGGAATCACCGCCGCTGGGCCAGTACCAGCTCCTTTGCAAATACCGAGCAGTAAAGAGAGCGAAACGACAGACAAGGCTCAGAGCTTAAGGGTGTCGGCCCAGGGTATGGATCGGCTGATGAATTTGGCTGGAGAGGCCATAATTGAGGCCGACTGGCTACCATCAATGTTAACTAACGCCTTGCGCTGGCAGCAGAAGGAAAAGGAAATATGGGCGGCTGTTGCCGGTATCCGTAAGCATCTGCAGGAGCAGGGGATGCCGCAATATCTTGAAGATTCATTCAGTTATCTGCATGATAAGATGAAACTATGCGCTCATTTGTCTAATATCAGTCTGACGGATATTGACGATCACGTGCAGAACGCCGCGACTATTTCTCATCGTTTGCGGCAGGAGGTGGTGAATAACCGGATGCAGCCCCTGGCGGACGGCACCAGGGGGCTGTCGCGTCTCGTCCGTGATCTAACCATTAAGCAGGGGAAAAATATACGCTTTACGATTACCGGGGCGGAGACCATGGTGGATAGAGATATCCTGGAGAAATTGGAGGCCCCGCTTATTCATCTCATTACTAATGCCGTGGATCATGGCATTGAAAGCCCCGAGGAGCGGCAGCGGGCTGCTAAACCCCCTGAGGCGGTGGTGAGCGTCAACGCCCGGCATATGCATGGCTGGCTCTACATAACCATTGCTGATGATGGGCGGGGAATTGATCTTCCAGCCTTACGGCGCAGGATTATTGATAAACGCTTAGTTTCAGAAGAGGTGGCGGAAGAGCTTAGTGAGGCGGAACTGCTGCAATTTGTTTTTCTGCCCAATTTCAGCACCAGGGAAACGCCGAGCCAGACCTCAGGGCGCGGAGTGGGACTGGATGTGGTGCGTGATATAATCACCCAGGTCAGAGGTAGCATTGATCTTACCTCCATTCCGGGTTATGGGTGCTATTTTGAACTCTGTCTGCCCCTGACCCTCTCTATTATCCGAGTTCTTATTGTCGAAATAAATAGTGAACCTTATGCTGTTCCCCTGGTTAATATTGATCACACGATTCGTCTCAAACGCTCTGAAATTAAGGCCATGGAGGGGCGGCGTTATATAATTTCCCAGGCAAAACGGGTGGGTATTATTGCTGCCCAGCAGGTCTTGGATCTCGATGATAACGGGATGGAAGATGATCCGATCTCCATCATTGTTCTGGAAAACGAGCGTAAGCCCTACGGCCTTATTGTCGATAAACTGCAGGGGATTCGTGATCTCGTGGTGCAGTCTTTAAATGATCGGCTGGGTAAGCTCCGCAGTATCAGCGCCGCGGCGGTGGCTCCGGACGGAACGCCGATCTTGATCTTAGATGTTATGGACTTGATTAATACGATGGATCATATGATATCCGGCAACTGTTTGCGGCGGATGGAGAGCGGCAGTGAGATGAGTAGCCAGCTGCGCAAGAGGGTTTTAGTAGTGGATGATTCTGCCACGGTGCGTGAGGTGGAACGTAACATCCTGACCCGGCATGGTTTCCTGGTAGACACGGCTAATGACGGGCTGCAGGCCTGGAATAACGTCCGGGAGAAGGATTATCAACTGGTGATTACCGATGTGGATATGCCCAATATGGACGGTATTGAGCTGCTGTTTCAGATTCGGGAACAGGCGGAACTGGAAGAACTGCCGGTGATAATTGTCTCTTACAAAGACCGGGAAGAGGACAGGCAGCGTGGTCTTACTGCTGGAGCGGATTATTATCTCACCAAGGGCAGTTTCAGCAATCAGAGTTTCATTGAGGCGGTGGAGGATTTAATCGGCGCCGCCGACGATGTCGAAGGGCCTGCCTGAGGAGCGGATTTCGCTTTTTACGCTTGAAATAACCGGGCCAATATTAAAAATGGGGGAGTTGCTTGAAGATAGGTATTGTTAATGATTCTATGATGGCAGCGGAGATTCTGCGCCGCATTGTGGAAGCTGAGCCCAGCCTTGAGGTTATGTGGATGGCGGAGGACGGATTTCAGGCGGTGCAGAACTGCCGGGAAGCACGTCCCGATTTGATCTTGATGGATTTACTTATGCCGGTTATGGACGGGGTAGAGGCCACCCGCCGGATAACGCGGGATACGCCCTGTGCCATTCTCATTGTTACCTCTTCGGTTAACGACAATGCCTCTTTGGTCTTCGAAGCCATGGGGGCCGGGGCCATGGATGCGGTGGCCACGCCGGTGCTTGGTGACAGCGGGAATGGCAGGGAGGCGGCTGGTTTATTGCATAAGATTCGGATAATCGCCCGTTTGATTAATTATCCCTTAGAGCTTATCTCTACAGAGAGCCGGAAGGAGCTGAACTATGACGACACTGACTCGCTGGTGGTTGTCGGCGCTTCCACCGGCGGCCCTCCGGCTCTGGCCGCTATTCTGGCGGATTTGCCCAGCTCCTGTAATGTCCCGGTGGTTGTGATTCAACATATGGATAAAAAATTTACCCCCGGTCTGGCCACCTGGCTCAATCAACAGATTGAGCTGCCGGTTCAGTTGATTAACGAGGGTGATATGCCCCAAAAAGGTATTGTTATGCTGCCCAATACCAATGTTCATCTGCTGATGACGAAACAGGGGCGTTTCAGCTATTCTATTGAACCAGAGGCAAATTTTTATCATCCTTCGGTGGATGTATTTTTCGAGACCCTTGCTGCTAACTGGCGGGGTAAGATTATCGCCGCTCTGCTGACCGGTATGGGGCGTGATGGGGCGCGCGGCTTGTTAACGATCAAAAATAAGGGCGGATACACCATCGCCCAGGACAGGGAAAGTTCGGTGGTCTATGGGATGCCTAAGGCGGCGGCGGAAATTAATGCTGCCTGCGAGATTCTGCCCATGAAGGAAATTGGCAGCCGGATTCGACAGTTGCTTAGAGGATAAAAAATAAAAAAATAAAAAAATGCCGCCGCTCAGGTTGTGTAAGCAGAAAAAGGCAATAACAACTAACGAACGAACCAACGAACCTTGAAGAATAAAGAAAAAGATAAGTTGCTTGAATCTCCGCCCGCTGACGATTATCAGGCCTTAAAGTCGTACAGAATTACCGTCCTCCTGATTGATGATCAGCCCATGGTGGCAGAGGCGGTGCGCCGCTCCCTGGAGGGCGAAGGTGATATAGATTTTCATTACTGCGCTGACCCAACCAAGGCAATTCAGACCGCTAATAGTATTCAACCAACCTTGATTCTCCAGGATCTCATTATGCCGGAGGTCAACGGCCTGATGATGGTTAAATTTTTTAGGGTCAATCAACAGACCGCCAAGGTACCGATTATCGTACTTTCCACCAAGGAAGAACCAGAGGTCAAGAGCGAGGCATTCAGGGTCGGGGTCAATGATTATATCGTTAAATTGCCGGACAAGATTGAATTAATTGCCCGTATCCGTTATCATTCCCAGGCCTATATAAACTATATGCAGAAAGAGGAGGCCTTTTGCGCCCTGCAGGAGAGCCAGCGTCGTCTGCATGAGGCCAATTTGACCCTTGAAAAATTATCATCCCTTGACGGCCTGACTAATATTGCCAATCGCCGGAAGTTCGACCATACCCTGCGTCAGGAGTGGAATCGGGCCATGCGCAATTTATGCCCTATATCACTCATTATGCTGGATATAGATTTCTTTAAACTGTATAACGATACTTACGGCCATCAGGGCGGTGACGAGACCTTAAAGGCTGTGGCCGAGGTTTTAAAGGAGATGGAAAAACGTCCCGGAGATCTTGCCGCCCGTTACGGCGGCGAGGAGTTTGCGCTTATTTTGCCGGAAACTGATCCGACCGGGGCCTCGGATGTGGCCTATAGTATTATCGAACAGATACGGGCTCTGGCCATCCGCCATGAGTCCTCCAAGGTCAGCGATATTCTGACGGTAAGTATCGGCACCTCGACCATGGCTCCGGTTCGTAAAAGTAAGCCGGACAGCCTTGTTACCGTGGCAGACAGGGCGCTTTATCAGGCCAAGAACAAGGGCCGTAATCAGGTGGTTATCTCTAAGGCCGGGCAGGACTGAAAATTACCCCTGAATTAATATAATACAATATGGAAAGGATATGACAAAGCCAATAACAACAACTGATTTTGGAGATTTGAACCTCATCCATCGTGGAAAAGTACGTGATTTGTATGAGTTGGATGATGCTCTGCTGATGGTGGCAACGGATCGGATATCCGCCTTTGATGTGGTAATGGCGGAACCCATTGATTCCAAGGGGGCTGTTTTAACCGAGATGTCGCTCTTCTGGTTTGACTATTTAGGTGATGTTATCCCCAATCACCTTATCAGCGCCAGAGTGGAGGATTATCCAGCCATCTGCCGGCCCTACGCCGCTGATCTTGCCGGTCGCAGCATGTTAGTTAAAAAAGCCGAACCTCTGCCCGTGGAGTGTATTGTGCGTGGTTATATCTCCGGTTCGCTCTGGAAGGCCTATACCAGGGGCGAAGACCCCTGCGGACTTTCTCTGCCCGCTGGTCTTCAGGAGTCGGAAAAATTACCCCAGGCTATATTTACCCCTTCGACCAAGGCCGAGGCCGGGATGCATGATGAGAATATCTCGGTGGAGAGAATGCGGCAGATTGTTGGTGATGAGGAGACGGAGCGGATTATGGAAGTCAGTATCCGCCTCTATGAAAAGGCGGCGGCCTACGCCCTGGAGCGGGGCATAATCATTGCTGATACAAAATTTGAACTGGGTTGGTACGAGGGGGAATTGATCTTGATTGATGAGGTGCTGACCCCCGATTCATCCCGTTTCTGGCCTCTGGCAGAGTACGAAACGGGCCGTGGCCAGGCCAGCTTTGATAAACAATTCCTGCGCGATTATTTATTATCCATCAAGTGGTTGAAGAATCCGCCGCCCCCGCCTCTGCCGACTGATATTATTGCTAAGACCAGGGAACGCTATCTTGAGGCCCTGAAACGGATTAGGGGCCAGAAATCAGTGGTGTAGCGGAGAGGCCGGATGTCTGACGTCCATCCCCTTACCCGCAGTTTAACAGCTGTTTTTTTTCTCTTGACCCTGAGTTTCGTCAGCGGTTGTGTCGGGGAGGCTGTTATCCCCACCGGGGCCGGAATATTTCATTATCATATTCAGGAGGACAGACGGGATCTGGAAAAAATGATCCGCCGCCTTTATGCCAAAAACCCCAAATATCAACCTTCCCGTGTCATGCGGCATAAAAGGATTGCGCAGATATTCCATGGCCGGCCGTTGTTGGATAAATACGCCGGTATGCCCTCTAATGAGGTTCTGAGTGCTGCCTTTGCCCCTGATACCAGTGAACCGGACAGGGTGTTTTTGTTGGGGCTGGGGATGATGAAGAGTATCAGAGAGGCTTATGGCGTGGATCATAAACAGATAATGATAACCGCGCTCCAGGTGCCGTTGGAACGTCTACAGCGTCTGTATCGTAATTTAAATCAGGTGAACTGGCGGTTAAAGACCTATAAGGACAAGCAGGGCCGCTTATTATTTTTAACTAACGAAAAAGGGGCGGACGGCTATCTTAATATGGGCTATGAGGTTATCATGACTGCTATTCTCACCAGGGTGCAGGACGATATCTATCTGCGGGGTGGGCTGCCGGGTAAATATATATTTGATATGTCCACCATGTTTGTCTCGATTATTTTATAAGTCGTTGGCCGCCAGTTCTTTAATCAACTCCCGCTGCCGCTCCGAAAGCTCCTTGGGCCTGGGTACTGCCACCAGTACCTTGACGATGAGATCTCCTCTCGGCCCGTGGGGGCCGCTCGGCAGACCGTGGCCCTTCAGACGCAACTTGGCCTGGGGCTGAATGCCGGCCGGAATCTTGACTTTTAAGGTCTTGCCTTCCAGGGTGGTTACCTCAGCCTTGTCACCACGCACTGCTGTACTGAAAGGAACCTGCTTCTCGTGAATCAGGTCATTACCGTCCCTGATAAACTCCGGATCAGGTTGTATCCTTATTTTTATATAGAGATCGCCGGGAGGCCCGCCAGTCGGTGAAGGTGAGCCCTTACCGGTTACCCGCAGCTTTTTACCGGAATCGATTCCGGCCGGGATCTTTACCGATACCCTTTCCGCCTTGCCGCCCCGGCCTAAAGCGATGGTCTTCTCGGCCCCGTGCAGTACCTCACGCAGATTGATGACAAGTTCCATCTGCAGGTCGCCGCCCTTAACGACCTGACAACTCTGGCGGCCGTTGAAGTTAGCACTGTTGAACTGCGTGGCGCCGCCGCCCATTCCCCCAAAAATTGACTCAAAGGGGTTGCCGCCGCCCATGCCGGTATTCATGCCGCCGCGCGGCCGGCCGCCGCCCATGCCGCCCAGATTGATGCCGAATTCGCGGAAGATATCCCCCAGGTCGGCGTTTTTGAAAATATCTTCCTGGGTGTAGCGTTTCTGAAAATCGGCGGAGCCAAAGGTGTCGTATTGTTTCTTTTTCTCCGGGTCGGAGAGAACGGCGTAGGCCTCGCTGATTTGTTTAAATTTTTCCTCCGCCTGCTTATCGCCTTTATTGCGGTCGGGATGATATTTAAGGGCCAGTTTACGGTAGACCTTTTTAATTTCATCCTTAGTAGCCTGCTTGTTTACGCCTAATACTTTATAGTAATCCATGCTTTTTTTATGTTGTATAATTTAAATCCGCCAATCATTATTTTGAGTCCGCGGGGTTTATTTTTGCTATAATAAGTCGACTGCTCTGATTTGGCAAGGTTAATGACCCTATGTTTCTTTATTAAAAACGTTATTTTATAGGGTAAACAAGGATTATGGAAATAATTATTATCGCTGCCATGGCCTCTAACCGGGTTATCGGCCGGGCCGGCACTGTTCCGTGGCATAATTCCCATGAATTGTGTTTTTTTAAAGAAACCACCTGGGGAGCACCGTTGATTATGGGGCGTAAGACCTTTGACTCCATAGGCAGACCCCTGCCGGGGCGGGAAAATATTGTTGTCAGCCGCAGGCAGGGGCTTAAAATAGCCGGTTGCCGGACGACTTTAAGTTTAAGGGAGGCCTTAAATATATGTGCCGGGGCTGCCAGGGTCTTTATCATCGGCGGGGCGCAGATATTTCAGGAGGCAATGCCCCTGACGCATACGATTATGCTCTCGGTGCTGCCCGATGCTGTGCCTGGTGATACCCTGTTCCCCGACATCGGTGTTGACTTTAAATTACAGTCATCGTCAATGGTGCCGGGTGATGAACCATACCAGCTGGAAATTTACCGGCGCCCATGATTTTTTTTATTGAAACGCCTGACCTTTTATGTATAGAATTGAGTAACTGTTTAGTTGCACTCCATATCGGAGTCTACGCTTACCTCGTCTTGAGCGCTTACGGACGCAGGATTGTATTACATATTTTTGAACATACTGCCAGCGATCCTTATTTATGGCACGGATGTAGGGGCGTATTGCAATACGCCCGTGTTATCTAAAAAATAATGAAACAGGGGGAAAAATGACAAACAGTGTCTATCAGATGGTGGAATTTGTGGGGACGAGTAAGGTCTCCTGGGAGGACGCGGCCAAAAATGCCATAGCCAACGCCAGGAAGAAGTACAGCGACCTGCGGGTAGCGACGGTGAAAGAACTGGATATGACTATTGAGGGAGAGCTGGTTTCTACCTTTCGCGCCAAGGTGATTATTTCCTTTAAATCTCATAACTGACGGCCGTTAGTTGACCATAATTAATGCCTTAAAAATATAACCGAGGATAATTAGATGACCGTACCGGCAGATATCAAGATAGTTCTGGCTGAAGATGCCGTGACTATGCGCAAAATCGAGGTTAAAACCCTTAAAAAGCTCGGCTTCGAGAATGTCATGCAGGCCAACAATGGTAAAGAGGCCGTGGCTATTATTGAGGAAGATAATGGTGTTGATCTAATTATCAGTGATTGGAATATGCCGGAAATGGGTGGTGATGAACTGGCTGTCTGGCTTCGAGGACAGGAAAAATTTAAGGATATACCATTTTTGATGGCCACCGGTCAGTCTGATCGTGGTCAGGCTGAAAAGGCCTTGAGTCATGGAGCCAACGCCCTCATTGCCAAGCCCTTTACCCCCGATGAATTACGGGACAAGATTAATGAAGTCATGGGTGAAGGCGGCAAAGAGGACAAAATCGCCGCCGGGCCGCAGATGGGGGCCTCGGGTAAGGTTAAGCTCCGGGTAGCCCATATCCAGATCACCGATCATCTTGTGCTTGGCGTGCTTAAACATTGGATAGACAAAGGCCAGGTAACGCCGGAACATTTTGAGCTGGAGACCCATTGTTTAGCGGGCTGGAACCCGGTGCAGAGCGGTCTTGAAAAGGGTACGGTGGACGCCGCCTGTATTCTGGCACCCATTGCCATGGATCTTTATAATTACGGGGTACCGGTGAAGCTGGTACTTTTCGCTCACCGCAGCGGCAGTATCTTCGTGCGCAGTACCCAGGGGAATTATCAGCCGCCATATCCGGATTTCTTTAAACAGCGTACCGTTCTTATCCCCCATAAGATGTCCATTCATCACATGCTGGTGCATATGTTTTTTGAGGGGATCGGCCTTAAGGCCAGTCTTCATAAGGGTGACGATGTTGATGTTAATCTGGAGATTGTGGCGCCCATAAACATGCCGCCTTTTCTGAAGGATAATGCCAATGCCGCCGGTTTTATGGTGGCAGAGCCCATTGGCACCAAATCAATTGCCGCTGGTATTGCCGAGCAGCAGTTTCTTTCTAATCAGCTCTGGCAGAATCATCCCTGCTGTGTGGTAACGGTGCGGGATGACTTTTCGGCCGCTCATAAGGAGGCGGTTTATGAGTTTACTGATCTTCTTGTCAAGGCGGGGAAATATATTGCTGAACGGCCGGAGGCTGCGGCAGAAATCGCCGTTAATTTTCTCGATCCGGACGGTAAACTGGGCTTGAAAATGCCGGTATTGAAGAATGTCCTCACCGATCCGCAGGGTATTAAAACCTCTGATCTCTACCCATCCAAAGAAGATCTGAATAAGATGCAGCACTATATGCATGACACCATGGAGGTTGGTGGCCTGGTTGATCTTGATAAATTTATTGATCCCCAGTATGCCGATGCCGCCTGTGCCGGTATGCCGCGCACCTCCTCGGCGCTTGACCTGACCCCGGAGATTCTGGAAGGTATATTAAGGCCGCTGGCCGAACAGCATGATGCCGGCGCCAAAGCCATGCTGGAGCAGGAAGGCCGCTATCTCACCTTTATACTTAATAAACAGGAATTCGGCATAAATATTTTCAAGATCAGGGAAATTATCAAGATGATGGAGTTTGTTCAGGTTCATCAGGCGCCGCCCTATGCCAAGGGGGTGATTAACCTGCGGGACAAGGTGATTCCGGTAATTGACATGCGGGCCAAGCTCGGGATGCCGGAGGCCGATTATACTGACAGAAGTTGTATCATCATTGTCGAGACTACTGCCTTTGGCGGTGATACCAAGCAAGTGGGGCTGGCGGTGGATGCCGTCTCCGAGGTAATCAGTTTTAAATCAGCCGATATTGATGATCCGCCCCGGCTTGGGGCGGCCATTGACACTAATTACATTCTGGGAATGGCCAAGACCGATGACAGTGTCAAGATTCTTTTAGATATTGACCGGGCTATTAATTATTAACTTGTAAGGACTGATAAATGAGTAAAATTGAGTGGCAGGATGAATTCTCTGTCCGTAATGAGGAAATTGACCGTCAGCATCGGAAATGGCTGGCCATTTATAATAAAACGCATGTCACCATGATGGAGGGAGACAATGAGGCCCTTGATACTCTGGGGCAGAAGGCCCTGGATGAAATGGAGGAGTACGGCCGCAAACATTTTGCCTTTGAAGAGGATTATATGCGGCAGCTGGGCTATACCGATCTAAGCGCCCATCTGCTTCTGCACAAGAATTTTTATACTATGCTTAATAAGTTTCGGCAGGATATGGCCGATGGTGAAATTGTGCTTAATTCTCATATTATCAAGACGGTCAAGAACTGGTTGCTGAGCCATATTCTGGTGGAGGATCAGAAATACGCCATTTTTGCCGACAAAAATAAGTAAGCACTCCATGAACACCCCGAAACGCTTGTCTACGATTGTAGTTGTATTGCTATATTTCGCGAGGGTGCAAGATGAAAACGCGACAAATTAAAATCAACACAATATGGAACTTTATTAGCTTTTTTGTGGTCAGGACATATTTTTTTCTCTGGTTTTCTCGAAAGTTATCTCCGGCCATTGCTCCATACAATAATTAAGATGCCATTCACTCTGGGCCAGATAGGTCAAATTACCCTCGGCATCGGTATAGAGGCTGGCCTGGTTGGCGGCCCTGAAGCGGTCTAATTCATGGCGCTCTGCGCTTATCCAGCGGGCGGCGGCCAGATCCACAGTTTCATAAATTGCCTCCACCTGGTATTCCGCCTGCAAACGGGCCATGGTAACCTCAAATTGTAACTCACCCACCGCCCCCAGCACTAAGCCGCTGCCTAATATGGGCTTAAAAAATTGTACTGCCCCTTCTTCCGCCAACTGAGTCAGGCCTTTATGGAGCTGTTTAAGCCGCAAGGGGTTTTTCAGTAAGACCCGTCGGAAAAGATCGGGGGCGAAACTGGGAATTCCGGTGAAGCGCAGGGGCTCCTTCTCGGAGAAGGTATCGCCTATTTTGATGGTACCGTGATTGTAAATTCCTATAATGTCACCGGGGTATGCCTCTTCAATATTAGTGCGGCCCTGGGCCATGAATATGGTGGCATTGGCTAATGGAATCTCTTTACCAAGGCGGTTATGCAGAACCTTCATCCCACGGCTGAATTTGCCGGAGCAAATACGCAGAAAGGCGATGCGGTCGCGGTGGGCCGGGTTCATATTGGCCTGGATTTTAAAGGTAAAGCCCGAGAAGGCCTCTTCATCCGGATAAACCATCCGGCTTGCCGCCTGCCGGGGGCCGGGAGGCGGGGCATTTTCCACAAAGGCGTCTAATAGCTCCTGAACCCCGAAATTATTGACCGCGCTACCAAAGAATACCGGAGTTTGGGAGGCCGAGAGATAATCATCGCGGTTATAGGGGCTGGCCGCTCCCTCGAGAAGTTCAATGTCATCTCGTAATTCTCCCGCCTCCTCGGCACCAATCAATTCCGCCAACCGCGGGTCGTTGAGATCCTCAATGGTTATACCTTGCCTGCTCCTGGTTTCCTGACTGGGACTGAAGAGATGGAGCTTGTGGTTGTACAGGCTGTATACCCCCTTAAATGATTTGCCCATGCCGATGGGCCAGGTGAGGGGGGCGCATTCAATCTGCAGTTTATCTTCAATATCCGCCATGACCTCGAGAGGATCCATCCCGGCCCGGTCGAGCTTGTTGATAAAGGTGATAATGGGGGTGTTGCGCATGCGGCAGACCTCCATCAGACGTTCGGTCTGGTTTTCCACCCCCTTGGCGCTGTCAATAACCATCAGAGCGCTGTCCACGGCGGTCAATACCCGGTAGGTATCTTCGGAAAAATCCTGATGGCCCGGAGTATCTAAGAGATTTATCTCAAAGCCCCGGTAGCCGAATTTCATCACCGAGGTGGTAACCGATATCCC
>VAPF01077436.1_pt1 | contig 15824 bp, 12 predicted proteins | sample 3393931 | NCBI WGS metagenome assembly VAPF01 (sample SAMN08290437, study PRJNA428436) | hydrothermal vent metagenome | isolation source: Deep-sea hydrothermal vent chimney | place: Atlantic Ocean: South-mid Altantic Ridge | depth 2773 m m | reverse complement strand
GCGCGTTATCCTTTTACAACTCCCAGGGGTCTAAGGCGTGCGACTTTCTTCGATATGCCTGCTTTATGCACTACATCCACCACATTTGAGACATCCTTGTATGCCTCGCTCATCTCTTCCGCGAGTGTCCCTCTGCCTGCGGACCGGACTATTATGCCTTTATCCTCCATTTCTCTCCAGATTGCGCGGCCCTTGGCCCTCTTAATCGCCTGGTGTCTTGACATGAGTCGCCCTGCCCCGTGACAGGTGGAACCGAATGTCTCCATCATTGCCGTTTCAGTCCCAAGCAGCACAAAAGAAGCCCTTCCCATGTCTCCGGGAATCAGGACAGGCTGACCTAAATGCCTGTATATCCCTGGAAGCTCCGGATGGCCGGGGGGGAATGCCCTGGTGGCGCCCTTTCTGTGGACTATCAGCTTCCGCTTTTTTCCGTCTACAACATGGTCTTCGACCTTTGCGATATTATGCGCAACGTCGTATATCAGGCTCATCCCGAGAGAGCGCGGCGTGGCCCTGAAGACCTTCATGAACGCCTCTCTTGTCCAGTGCATTATGCATTGCCTGTTCGCCCACGCGTAATTCGCCGCAGCCCGCATCGCGGAGAGATAATCCTGTGCCTCTTGACTGCTGAACGGGGCGCAGGCGAGTTCCCTGTCGTACAGCGGTATCTTATATTTATCGGCGGCCCGTTCCATCACTTCCAGAAAGTCCGTGCATACCTGATGTCCGAAACCCCGGGAACCTGTATGTATCATTACAGTCACATGGTCCATGATCAATCCGAGAGTGTTCGCCGCCTTTTCATCGTAAATCTCATCAACATATTGTATTTCAAGGAAGTGATTGCCCGAGCCGAGCGTGCCCTGCTGCGCCCTGCCCCGTTCATAGGCCTTTTTGCTTATAATGGAAGGGTCGGCGCCTTCAATCCTGCCTCCGGATTCTATCTTCTCGATGTCCGACGCGCTGCCAAGGCCGTTTTCGACCGCCCACTGCGCGCCTTTTATCATGATCTTTTTTTCATCATCAGGCCCGAGACGTATCCTGCCTTTTGACCCCACTCCCGAGGGGATTTCATTATAGAGAAGGTCGACGATCTCCTTAATCCTCAAGAGAACTTCATCTCTCCTGAGGTTACTTCTGAGCAGCCTTACGCCGCAGTTGATGTCATAGCCGACGCCTCCGGGTGAAATAATCCCTTCCTTTATATCAAATGCCGCCACTCCTCCTATGGGGAATCCATATCCGGCGTGAATATCCGGCATTGCCGCGGATTGTTTTATTATCCCCGGCAGGGTCGCAACGTTCGCGACCTGGTCTATGGAGCGGGCATCAAGCTCCTGCTCAAGTATGCTGTCTACATATATAATTCCAGGAACGCGCATACCCTGTTTATAATCCACAGGTACTTCCATCCTGGTCTCATCAATCCTCCTGAGTTTATCGATTGACATGCTTCACCTCCTTCTAAATAAGCCGGCAGACAGCTTTTCAGATATCGAAGATAACATCTGCCTCCCATATTCCGTTGATTTTCTCTATCCTGAGTCTGTGATAGGTGGCAGCCTTCAGCAATAAATTAGCTTCATGCCTCTCCGGATCAAAGACCCCGCCGGATAAAAGAGCCTTGAGAGAACAGTCCTCCATGCCTGTAATCCGGCAGGCCGCGTTCAGAAGTGGGGAGTCCAGGGCGGGCGTGGTTTCGGTGATTACGATCTCTTTCCCTATAAACCCTGACGTGTCAAAGAGAAATATGAGTTCATTGAGCCAAGCCACCAGAAGCCCGTCTATTGAATGGCCCATTACAGAGACTTCAATGCTCTTTTCCGCTTTTATACTTACCGGATCGGTTATAAGGCTGTACATCCCAGCGGCGGCATTGACAAAGACTTCGGGCAGGTCTTTTCCGAATACCCTGATGCCCGCGTCTGCGGATATATCAAGTATTTCAAACCGCTTCATATCCTAAGCATACCAGCTTGCAGGCAAAATAAGAATATATATTATTCGAAGAGCGCCTTCACAAAATCGGCCGGAATAAAGTCCTGGAGATCATCAATCCCTTCACCAACCCCGATCAGTTTTACCGGAATGCCAAGCTCTCTTTTAATCGCGAAGACGATTCCTCCCTTGGCCGTCCCGTCAAGTTTTGTCAGTGCGATGCCGGTTACTCCCACGACTTCATTAAACATCTCGGCCTGCCTGAGGGCATTCTGTCCGTTTATGGCGTCAACCACAAGCAGAACTTCATGAGGAGCGCCGGGCATCGCCTTCCCGCATACCCTTTTAATCTTCTTCAGCTCTTCCATCAGGGGACTTTTGGTATGTAACCGGCCGGCGGTATCTATGATCACAACATCGATCCCCCGGGACTTCGCGGCCTCAATAGCGTCAAAGACGACTGCGGAAGGGTCCGACCCGCTCTGATGCTTAACCAGTTGCGAATCCGTTTTTTCGGCCCAGATTTCGAGTTGCTCTATGGCGGCAGCCCGGAATGTATCGGCGGCAGCCAGCAATACTGAATGACCCTGGTCCCTGAGCGAATACGCCAGTTTCCCTATCGTGGTTGTCTTGCCGACACCATTGACGCCTACCGTCAGTATTACAAAGGGCGTTTCACCGTAGACAACAAGTTTATGAGGCGAGCCGAGTATGGATGACATCTCCTTTTTGAGGACTTCCTTGACCGAGCCCGCCTCCCTGACTTCACCTTTTCCGGCTTTTTCCTTCAGATGCTCCACTATCTCCGATGCGCTTCTCGCGCCGATGTCTGATAGGATGAGCGTCTCTTCAAGTTCTTCAAGTGTCTGCCCGTCAACAGCGCGGCCTGTGAATATCGCCTCGACTTTTTCCGTAAAACCATGTTTTGTCCTGCTTAATCCCTTTTTAAGCTTGTCAAAAAATCCCATTTATTCACCTTTTTAAGTTTTATATTATAAATTTTTCCATTGAAAAAAAGATTCCGTCTGCATGAATTTTAAATTTTTATGATTATATTTATCAACATGTATAATATATTAATGAAAAATTTTTACCGGTTTATTATCCCCCGCCTGAACGCCGATGAAATCAGAAAAAACTTCAGCCATTATCTTTTCCTTGTAAGAAAAGGGGTTGCAGGTTTTATAGTCTTCGGAGGCCAAATCGAGGAACTCAGAGAATACATTAAGAAACTCCAGGAAGAGGCCGAACTCCCACTGGTGATCGCCTCGGACCTTGAGCAGGGACTCGGGCAGCAGGTAAAAGGCGGCACGCTGTTTCCACCCGCAATGGCACTGGCGTCCGCAATCAGGAAAAGTCCGGAGTTCAACGTTCAAGGCTCAAGCCCCGGGCTTCTTGGGGACGTGTTTAAGGCTTTTGCGCTCGAGGCCGGGTATGCCGGAATTAATACAATTCTGGCGCCCGTGCTTGATATCAATACTAATCGCCGGAATCCGATAATATCTGTCAGGGCGTTTGGAGAAGAGAGCGATACGGTCTCTTTCTTTGGGTGCGAGATGATCAGAACGATTCAAACCCATGAGATAGCGGCATGTGGAAAACATTTCCCCGGACATGGGGACACGGAGACGGATTCCCATATCATGCTCCCAACGATAAAAAGAGATCTGGACCACCTGAGAAAAAATGAACTACAGCCTTTTAAAAGAGCGATAGAAGCGGGGGTACGCATGATCATGCTGGGTCACTTGAGTGTGCCCGCGATCGACCCTTCCGGAATTCCCGTCTCTCTTTCTGAAAAGGCCGTGAAGATCCTCAGGGAGGAGATGGGATATAAAGGTCTGCTGATAACGGATGCCCTGAATATGGGGGGGCTGGGGGGATATTCAGAGGAGGAGGCCGCTTTTACGGCCCTTAATGCCGGCGTTGACATAATACTTCATCCTACAGATCCGGAAAAGACCGCCTCATATCTCAAAGGGAAAAATGTCTTCTTTGATGCAGACCGGTTAGAGCGGTTCCGCAAGGGGCTTATCAGTATGCCGACGCCCGACCGTCCTGATTTTGACGGGCATGGCCGACTATCGAGTAAACTGGCGGGGGAGGCGATAAGGACGTCAGGTCATTTCAGAATCACGGGCAGACCGTTTCTTATTATCCTTAACGATGATGAGAATGACCCTTCCCGTAACCCGGTCTCCAGGGGTGAAATGCCGGAAGAAAGGAATGACGATCTGTTTCCGCCTGAAAAAGGCCGCGCCTTTGCTGAAAGACTCAAGGAATATCTGCCTGGCCTGGAATCGCGGTTTGTAAGCCACGGGTCCGGGAGCCGGGAAATAACTCTTCCGGACGAAGCATGCGTAATTGTCGCCATATTCTGCGAGACAAAGGCATGGAAAGGTGGGGCGAGCGGATGGCTCCATGACAAAATAGCTTCACTCGAAAACAGCGCTGATCTGTTCATCTCATTCGGGAGCCCATATCTCCTGGATGACGTCCCTCGCCGTCCGGCGGTCGCCAGACGTAAAAGCGTAGCGAAGATATTCGCGTACTGGGATGCCGTACCCGCACAGGAAGCGGCAGCCGGATTAATTGCGGGAGGATTCTCCTAGCGCCCTTCCACGTTTCCGTTGTCCATGGCGCTGTTTATGCAATATTTGGATTAATTATTGTATAATTATTCAGGACTGCACTAAACTATTTAGTGTGAGAATCAGGGAAAAGCAGCTAAACTCACACCCTGAATATGATTCAGGGGGTTTTTTTTGTTATTAGCGCTGGAAGCGGCGCACGGCATTAAAAATTATAATCGGAAGGAAAAGGTTGTTTTAACAACTAGAAATAACGGCTGTAATACAAAATAATGTCAAAGCTATATCTTATTCTCGCGTTTCATAATCATCAGCCCGTAGGAAATTTCGACCATGTTCTGGAAGATTCCTACAATAAGTCGTATCTACCGTTTCTGGAGGCCCTGCTCAGACATCCCAATCTCAAGGTGGTACTTCATTATTCAGGCAATCTTTTATCATGGATAGGGAAAAGGCATCCCGAGGCTATCGATATTATAAGAAATCTTGTGTCGAACGGCAGGGTGGAACTACTCTCCGGCGGATTTTATGAGCCGGTCATCCCGGTATTGCCCGAAGAAGACAGACAGCTGCAGATAGAGGAGTTTTCACTGTACATAAAGAAAAATTTCGGCTATACGCCGAAGGGCATGTGGCTTGCCGAAAGGGTCTGGGAGCCGCAGATGCCTAAATGCATCTCAAAGGCGGGCATAGAATACCTGCCCGTGGATGATTACCACTTCAAGATGACCGGTCTCGAGGAAGGGGACCTTCTCGGCTACTATATTACGGAAGACGAGGGTTATAAAATCAGCGTATTTCCGGGCAGTGAAAAACTGAGATATTACATCCCGTTCAGGACTGTTGAGGACACGATCTCTTATTTCAGGGAAATTCATATGAGAGGTGGGAACCCCCTGCTCACTTTCGCCGATGACGGGGAAAAGTTCGGGGTCTGGCCCAATACTTACAAGCATTGCTATGAAGACGGGTGGCTCGATAACTTTCTGGCCGCGCTCGAAGATAATTCCGACTGGATCGAAACCACTACTTTCAGCGAATACAGCTCGAAATTTCAGTCACTGGGCAGGGTATATCTCCCAACTGCCTCCTACAGGGAAATGGGCGAATGGGCGCTTCCGTCCGAGGTTAGCCTCGAATATGAATACGTGCTTGAAGAGCTGGGGAAATTGGTCGGTGAAAAATCAAAACATCTCCTTAGAGGGGGCATATGGCGGTCATTCATGGTGAAATATCCTGAATCAAACCACTTGCACAAAAGGATGTTCATGATAAGCCAGAAGGTACAGGAAGCCTGTGTTATAAACAGCCAAAAAGGCCGGGAGGCACAGATCAATGTATGGAAAGGCCAGTGCAATGACGCGTACTGGCATGGTGTCTTCGGAGGCCTTTATCTTCCGCATCTGAGATCAGCACTTTACAGGCACCTGATTAATGCCGAGGCATTAGCCAATGAAATCCTGAAGGAAAAGACGGAAATCAAACGTTTTGATTTTGACTGCGACGGGTTCGATGATATCATAATCAATACAAAAAATATAGCACTTACAGTATCCGAAAAAGGCGGCAGCCTGACGGAACTTTCCTTATACAGGCAATCGGTGAATATATTCGATATACTTTCGAGGAGACCCGAGGCATATCATTCAAAGCTGACAAAGGTGAACAACCAGGATCCGGATGCAACTAAAACCATACACGATCAGTTATCGGTCAAGGAAGAAGGCCTCGCGAACTACCTTATCTATGATGAATACAGGAGGTCATCGCTTCTGGACCGCTTCCTGCCCGTGGAAACAGGGCTTGAAGATGTAAGGGCGTCTAAATATGAAGAGCTCGGGGACTTTATTGATGGAGTTTATTCCATGGATTACTCAAGGGAGGGTGAAAACATCATACTGTCCTTATCAAGAGAAGGCGTCGTGCAGGGAAACAGCTTCAAGCTGGAGAAATCATTAGAGATCGGACCGTCAGGAATCAGGGCGGACTATCTGCTGGAAGGGGCTTTTTCCGGACTGTTCGCCATGGAAATGAATATATCCCTGCTCGGGTCCCCATACGCCACGATCACGACCGGCGACCTGACATCACAGATCAGAAGCATGGCCACGCATGAAAAGATAAGGGAATTCAGTATTGAGGACAAGTTTTTAAACCTGATACTGGATTTCAGGTTTGACGAAGCAGTTGATATGTGGCACTATCCCGTTGAAACCATCTCACTCTCCGAACAGGGGGTGGAGAGACTTTACCAGGGAACGGCGTTTCTGTTTGTCACCAATTTAAACCTGCCGGCCCCTGAGACCCAAGAGGGTATGAACAGCAAAAAAAAGCTGGGGTTCAGTCTGAATTTCGAGGAGAACAATAGATGAAGCGTATTGCGTTACTGATAATCCTTTTCTTTACCATGGTCCCTGCCGCCCAGGGAGGGGAAAACCCGATCACAAGGTTTAAGGACGAAACTTTATCATATTTTGGACCCCTGACCGGAACCATCACCGGAGTGGAAGACGACAGGGTGATCATGAAGGCGGAAGAAAAATATCCGGTCAAGCCCGGCATGAGAATGAAGGTTATGAGGGAAGGCGCGGAATTCATACATCCCGTGACAAAGGAGCCTTTGGGCAGGAGCGAATCAACCGTCGGAAAAGTGGAAGTAACCGACGTACTGCCAGACTCTTTTACCGGCATCATCGTCGAAGGCGAGGCGAAAGAAGGCGACAGGATACGGATATCCGGAACAAAAGTGAAGCTGCTCTTCTGCCAGGACAAAAACATGGACTGGCGGCTGGCGGATGAATATTACAGGACACTGAAGGAAACCGGCAGGATGGAGATGATAGACACCAGTCTCGAAACCGGCGATCCGGCTGTAATGCTTGAAGAGGCGAAAAAACTCGGCGCGGAGGCCGCCCTGCTATTGACAGCCGGAAAATCCGGTGACGGGTCGGTTATAAGGGAACAGCTGTTCTGGGTCGCGGACGGTTCAAAGTTTTTTGAAGCCGAAGCAGAGATCGAGGCATCATACTCGAAGGAGCTGAACATCGGCGAAGAGTTTTTTACTCCCAGGGGTAAAGAAGCGATTCTTGTCTACGACCTTCCACTTGGAGCGAAACTCGTATCGACCGGCGACTTTGACGGTGACGGAAAAGAGGAGATCATCCTCGGCACCGGAAGAGATATCAGCATATACACGCCTTCAGTGGACCTGCAATTCCTGTGGGAAGTAAAGGGTTCTCTCAAGGATGACAATATATGGATCGACTCGATAGACCTGAACGGAAACGGTCGTGACGAGCTGGTCGTTACTTCCATGAGACATAACGGGGTGATATCAACGATATACGAGCTTTCAGGTTCGGAATTCAAAAAACTCTGGGAAGGCGGATACTTTCTCCGCGCCATTGGTCCGGTACTTCTAGCGCAATCTTATTCAAACAGCAGGGGATTCGCGGGGGATGTCTTCGCCATGACATGGGACGGAACTTACAGGACAGGCGAAAAGATCGACCTGCCCTCCGGGATTAACATATATGACTTTGCTTTTATCCCCGGCTCCGGAGACGCCCGGCTTATACTGGCCTACGACGAAAGCGGATTTTTAAACCTCTATCAGGATGGTATAAAGACATGGAGGAGCAGCTCGAAGACGGGAGGATTCACCAGTACTTTCAAAATAAAGTCCGAGGTGAGTTACCTGAGTGGGAGTGAGTGGTCGGTAAAAGACAGGCTTGTCCCGATAAACAGGGATATCCTGGCCGTTGAAAGGGTCCCTTTCGTTAAAATGGCGCAGGGAATGGGATACAAAAGCTCAAAGATCAGATACTACCGGTGGAACGGTCTGTTGATGGCGGAGGGCGTTCTGATAGACGATATAATAGGGTCGGTGCTGGACTACACGGTTTCCGGAAACAGATTAATTGTTCTGACCAGCCCGTTTCTGGGTATAAAGTTTAAAAATATCCTCAAAGGTGAAAATCCTCTTGGAAAAATGCTGTTAATATATTCATTGTGAGGGGAGGTGGATAGAGTGATTTTGTCAGGCAGGATACCATCTCATGTGGGTATCATCATGGATGGGAACGGAAGATGGGCCGAGCTGAGAGGACTTCCAAGGATAGAAGGACACAGAAGAGGCACCGAACGTGCAAAAGAGATAGCCGGCGTCGCCATGGAACTGGGAATAAAATGCATAACACTCTATGCCTTTTCAACTGAAAACTGGCAACGGCCCCAGACAGAAGTCTCGATGTTAATGAAGCTTGTCGAGTTCTATCTGAAAAATGAACTCTCGGCACTGATCAAAAAAGGGATTGTGTTCAAGACAATAGGCGAGACATGGCGTCTCCCGAAAAACATACAGACGATTATAAAAGAGACAGAGGAAAAGACCGCCTCCAATGACGGGATGACTCTTGTCGCCGCGCTCAGTTACAGCGGCACAAATGAGATTATCAGGGCGGTAAAGAAGACTATGAATTCCGGAAAAAGGGCGGAAGAGATTACTGAAGACTTCTTTAACGCCCAACTTGATACCGCCGGGCTGACGTCTCCCGACCTCATTATAAGGACCAGTGGAGAAAGACGTCTGAGCAATTTCCTGCTCTGGCAGAGCGCGTATGCCGAACTCTTTTTTACGGACACGTTGTGGCCCGATTTTGACAGGGAAGAGTTTATAACCGCTATTCATGATTTTCAGGGCAGGGAACGCCGCTTCGGTAGTATTTCCGCAAGGTCGAATGCATTTTAAGCGTCTTATTATCTCCATAATATTCGTTCCGGTTTTATATCTGTACATTATGTATCTTCCTCCTGAATATTTTCTGCTTTTACTCACCTTTTTTTCGACGATCGGCCTTGCTGAATTCTACACAATGTGCAAAATTAAGGGGCTGATGAAATATTCGGGTATTTTGTGGGGGGCCGTTCTGATGTTCGTATTTTTTGCGGCGGAGGGGCGCTTTCTGAACATCCTGCTGCTGGCGGTGCTGACTACCACCGGCCTCAGACTTTTTATAAAAAGGGACGCGCGATCTTCCATTTCAGACAGCTCGACTTCGCTCCTGGGTCTGTTATATGTCCCGGGGCTTCTCACCTTCCAGATAAGCCTGATGAAGGCTGAACCGGCATGGATAATTTTGCTTTACGCCTCTGTATGGGCCGCCGACAGTATGGCCTATTATGTCGGCAAGGGCATCGGCAAAAGGAAACTGTACGAAGAAATGAGTCCTAATAAAACAGTCGCGGGAGCGGTCGGGTCTGTCATCGGTGGTATTCTCGGAGCAGGATTAATAAAGGCGGTACTGATGCAGCAGATCACGATTCAGCAGGCAGTCCTTATAGGCGCGGCAGTCGGGTCAGCTACCGTCATCGGCGACCTGGTTGAATCCATGTTCAAGCGCGATGCAGGGGTCAAGGATTCAGGCAATCTTCTGCCCGGACACGGCGGAATCCTTGACAAGCTTGACGGCGTAACCTTTGCCGGCCCCGTGCTATACTGGTCATGCCTCGGACTAAAACTTATCAGCTGACTACCGCGTTCTTATCAACGAATTTCACGCGGTTGCGTGGTTAACTGACCCCGAAAGGATTCGGGATCGGCAAACCCACGGCGGCGCTTCAGCCGCTCAGTATCCCGGTAAACAAATCCATATATCTCCGGGCAGCAAGATTAAGATCAAACTCCTCTTCAACTTTCCGTCTCGCCCGGACTGATAATTCTTTATTCCTCTCTTCATCTTCAAGCACCCATTCGATTCCATCGGCCAGGCCCCCTGCTCCGAAAGGTTCGGCTAACCAGCCATTGCTTTTATGTTCTATCAGGTCCGGCATGCCGCCGATATTGAACGCCACACAAGGGGTCCCGCACGCTAACGCCTCCATTATCACGTTCGGAAGGTTGTCCTGTGTCGACGGCAGGACAAAGACATCCGCGGCCGAATAAAGAACCGCCAGACTTATATCATCCTGGAATGCGCCGAGATATGTCGCCTTCAGCCCCAGGTCAGGTGGTTCCGTGGGCTTTTCAGAGCCAAAAACCACTAATTCAGCCTTGCCGGACCAGCCCTTTTCAGCAAGTCTCCGCAAAGCGGGCCCGAAAAAATGAAACCCCTTCCGTCTGTCGACAACGCTGTTCTGCGCGCCAAAAAGGACAAGTTTTTTATCTTGAGGTAAAGAGAGAATCTTCCGGGCGGTCCGCCTGTCCATCGGGCTGAAACGCCGGATATCCAGCCCGTTCGGGATAACTTCAATCCGCTTGCCTTTAAAAAGCAGGCTTTCGCGCGCGCGGTCCGCCAGCCACCTGCTCGGCGCCACAATAGTAAGGTCGATATCACTGAAGACCTTCAGCTTACGCTTTATCTGCCAGCGGGAGATGTCCATGTCGGAACCGGACCCGAGATGTGGACACCTGCCGCAATAGCCGGTATATTTTGTGCAATCGCCGCTGTAATGACATCCGCCGGTAAACGCCCACATATCATGGAGCGTCCAGACAATCGGCCTTCTGAACTTTCTGATCGTCTCAAGCCTCAAAAATCCCATTGCGATCCAGTGCAGATGGACTATATCGGGATTGTGTATAGCAACTTCCCTGCCGATACAGTCGGGCAGACAGGCGGGAGAAAATATGACGGGGTTTTTTGACCTGTAAAATTTCAGGGCCAGGGAATCCAAGCCGGGCCTGAACGCAACGGTCGCCTTTGCAAGCCTCCCGCGCCGCACGATGACGGATGGATCGTCACCGGCTTTGTCCTGAACCAGCATCGTGCTCGCCACTCCGGCTGATTGCAGACCTTTATGCAGCCTGTAGGCAGCACGGGCCGCGCCACCCCTGATATCAGAGGTATTGAGGAGAAGTGTCTTCATTATGTATCAAGCCAGTCGTCAAAAAAGATGCCCGTCAAATTGGACAGTTTTCTTATATCGTCGGCGTACCCTTTGATCAATCTTTTTTTGACATCTTTTTTCAGGCGCGGCGGTCTCTGTTTTTTCAACCCTAACTTCAGCAGCCGGTCCCTGGATTCTTTTGTCGGAAACCTCATCGAAAAAAACCTGATACCTATTTTATTCAGGTTGATATTCATCTTTCTTAATACGAATTGAAGTTTAGCGGAATAAACACTTTTTGATACATTATAAGGCCTGACGTCCAGTTCATTCATCTTTATTCCCAGAAAGGAGCAGACCTTCCCGTATGAGGCATTTAAATCATTAACAAAGTCTTCAAACTTTATTACCAGGAGATTACTACCGAACAGATCATTATATCTTTTAACCTGCTCATAATATAAGCCCGAATGGAAATAGAGGTAATTATAATAATATTCTGGTTCGAGGAAATTCGGTATCTTCCTGTTGATTCTGGAAGCTTCCAGCTCTAAGGCCCTCTCGAATGTGCCGGCATATTCATACCCGTCCTGGACCATCCAGCAATAAAGTGAATAGGCCCTCTCCGCGGGATTTCGTAATAATATTATAATTTTAGCAGCAGGATTAAAATCATGTATAAGTCCGGCACTACCGGGGTCGGTCAGATACGCAGTTGACGACTCGCCTATCCGTTTATGCCTTTTATCGGCCTCCTTAAAAATCTCTGAATATCTCTCAAGGTTAATCGCGCCCCTGTTTTTTATTTCGGAAAAAAAGGCCGGCTCTTTATGCAGTTCATCAGCAGGCATAAACACTTCTTCGTTCGCCTTCAAATATTGCCACAAGGAACTGGTCCCGGATTTTGCAGCGCCCGCTATAAAAAAATTCGGTAATTTCTGATTATTCATTGGACAGTCCCATACTCATCGGGAAACGAGCCTGGCCCGCTTGCCGAGCAGGTTTATTATATATTTATCTTCATCATCCAGGATAAATAACCGTAAAAAAATCGCGTAGGAAACAAAGAAGAGCAGAATATATCCCAGCGAAAGAAATATGCTTTCTTCATAAGGGAAGAACCGCCCGAGCGTAAAGACTATAACAGCCGACAATATTCCGGCGACAACCGGTTTTATAAAAGTCTTCTTATAGGGATGAATCCTTTCGAGATAATACACCTCGACCAATCTCAATATATTTATAAATATAATGGAAAAGGCCGTGCCAATCGCCGCGCCCGTTATGCCATATCTCGGTATCAGGATAAGATTCAGCGTAATCGTTACAACACACAATGTCAGCGTATTAAGCAGATTTATTTTTGGACGGCCGGTCATCACGAGTATATATCCGACGGAGCCGGCGGCGGCGTCGATCAGCCTGCCCAGTGCAAGAATCACGAGCACAAGGTTACCGGCTATAAAGTCCCGGCCGAAGATATTTAATATGGGTCGGGAAAAAAGCGCGATAACAATGAAGAGTCCGAAACTGATAGTGAATATCCATTTTGTTACCGTCTTGAAAAGCCTCTCAAGAACCTCTTTTTCATTTCTGTTGTAAAGATTAGAAATCATCGGCGCGAATATCATATTAAAGGCTGTTAAGGGAAGGAGCACCATAAGGCCGACCTTAAGGGCGATAGCATAAACTCCCACTTCGGATGACGGCAGAAAATAGCCGAGCATTAATATATCGATTGTACCGATTACAGTATAAAAAAAAGCATCAAAAAACAGGGGAATGGAAAAGTTCAGAATCCGCCTGTTTTCAAAAATCGCCTGTGTGCTTCTACTGATATAATGATGACTATTCTTTCTGAAAAAATAAAAGGCCACGGCAAATCCGGCGGCCTGGGAGACGACCGTGGCCCATAAAACGCCAAAGAGCCTTAAGCCGAAAAGGAAAAGGATTACAAGAAGGAGAACTCTGAATAACGGCTGTAATATTTTTTCCGCGAAAACTCTGAACTTAATAAGCTGAAGCCCCTGCAACGCAGTTAAATACATACCCGCGAGGGTAGAAAACGGGAGACCCGCGACCAGGACTTTCAGCGCCACTGAAAGCTCCGGCTTATGAAATATCTCTTCCGACATCACGGGAGAAAGCAGAAATATGACGATTCCAACCAAGAGGCTCCCGATAAAAGTCGCTCTCAGACTGAATATAATACTGCCTTTCATCCGGGCCGGATCATGTTTGCTGAAATACATGGAGACGTATCTGAGCAGACCCTGGTTTAACCCGAACATCGCGAAAAGACCGCCCACACCCAGGACTGTACTGGCAAGAATAAAAACTCCGTATAGCTCGGCCCCTATTACCCTCGCAACCAGGGCGCTCGAAAAATAAGCTATAACACTGCTGACCAATATACCGATTCCGCCATAACCGGCGTTCTTCGCTACCTTGGATAATTCCTTTTCAAATAATGTTTTTTCCAAATGAGACCCTTCTCTCGATAAAAGTGTCTTTTGCTTTGTACTAAGCAGGACATTGCAGGGTCATCTCAGGACCCTTTTTTAGTGATATGCTCCACAACAAGCCCTGGATTGCGATAGGTACGGGAAAGTTCCCTGAAATATTCGTCACTAACGGCCTCGGCGCCGACAGCTTTTGCCACCAGACAGACCCGGGAGATATTATATTTCCCGTCAGAGGGAAAATACCGCCTGTACGCCGCCCTGATCGTGGCTTTCAATCTGGCCGACGTGCTTTCATCCAGGGAATGGAAGGTCTCTTCAATCGGTTCGAACAGTGAAGCCTTCAGCATCTCCTTCAGACACGGGACCGTCGGGGCCCACCAGGTGGTTCGATCGTGGTAAATCCGGCCGGGCGCGTCCGGTTCTTCAGGCGGCGTTCCGTTAAAGACCATAAAAGAGCCGTTTTCGTTCATCACGGCCGCCGTTTCTATCAACAAATATCCACCAGTCCGCATAACGCTGCGACTCTGCGACAGTGTCAGCAGAGGGTCCCGGAGATGATACAACAGGCCGGTATGGTGTACGATATCGAACAGGCGATCATATGGTTTCTCCGGATTCCAGTTCTCCTGCAGATAAACATCGAGGCGATTCCATAAATCGTAAGGGGATGTATTAAAGTAAGGTATGACATTGCTGTCCAGCACTCCCCTGCAGAAGAGAAATTTGTTGTAAGTCGCAAGGTCCCAGTGGCAGTCCGAGGCAATAACGGTCTCAGCCCCGAGCTTCTCAGCTTCAAACGCCCACATTCCATCCCAACTGGCAATATCCAGCACCTTCTTCCCTTTATAGTCAATGTATTTTCGTGTCTCCCTTATCATATCCCAGATCGCGTCATAATCCCGTCCGGGTGTCACTACTCCTCCGCCCAGATCTATTTTATGGTACCAGAATGGAAATCTTGCTACTTCTTTTCTTAGTTCATCAGGTGTCATTTTTTTGGTCATTCTTCAGTCCCTCTTTCAACACTTTTTGGTTTTTTCGGAAATCCTCGTTGCGGACTCTTGCAATCTCACCTTATACCCAGAGAATAAATCAGCCCGAGTTTCCACGGCAGATGTCTGTTTTTAAACTTGGGGCACCCGGTACAGACTATGTCGTTCCTCGGCTTCCGCTTCCCAAGCAACATCTGCTTCGCGTAGCCATACTTTTCACTTTTCAAACATGCTGTTAAACCGGATTTAAATACATTTCCAAAATCAGAATATATATTGAGACAGCATCCAAGAAACCTGCCGTCCCAGTTAATCTGCGGGTCGATCCAGAGCTGATGGCAGGGATTTTCGTAATTCCTCTCGTATTTTTCTTCAAATTCCGTTACCGAGGCGATCTCCTGACCGATCTCCTTCATCACGAATTCCCTGTTTTTAACGGGAGCGTACGCAGGGTCCCAGTTCTGGGCGTTTAACTTCGGCCTGAAAGACATCTTTAATTCACCAGCCGTCCGCCTTGCGGCAGGCAACTCATGTTCATTATGGCCGAATATTATAAATTGCCACTGAAGCTCCGGGTAGCCGCTATTATACTTTTGCTTGTAACCGTTTATTTTTTTTATATTTTCTATTACTCTTCCGAAGTTACCCCCGGCCCGGTAAATTTCATACGTCTCATTGCTCGCTCCATCCAGCGAAACAGACATTGACCTGAACCTGTACTTGACCAGACACTCCAGCATCTCTTCATCGGCTGAATTCAGATTAACCCCATTATTCGCCGTCAAAGAGATATTTTTACCGTCGGCATACGCTATTATCTCCTTCAGTTCGGGATTCAGGAATATTTCACCCCAGTTTGAAAACTCTATCTTCCTGATCCAGGGATTTTCATCGACGAACTTCCTGAAATTTTCGAACCTCAGATAACCCTGGCCGATTCCACGTCCAAAGGCATCTTTGCTATCAGCGCACATTCTGACACACGCGGCGCATTTAAGCTGACATATGCT
>VAPF01027885.1_pt1 | contig 15857 bp, 11 predicted proteins | sample 3393931 | NCBI WGS metagenome assembly VAPF01 (sample SAMN08290437, study PRJNA428436) | hydrothermal vent metagenome | isolation source: Deep-sea hydrothermal vent chimney | place: Atlantic Ocean: South-mid Altantic Ridge | depth 2773 m m | reverse complement strand
GATTAACCCGATTGCGATGGAAGAAGGCCTACGCTTTGCGATACGTGAAGGTGGTCGCACAGTGGGTGCCGGTGTGGTATCTAAAATTATTGAGTAATTAATTCTCTGTTTTGAGCTGTGCGCTGAAAACAGATTACTCAGATGAGTGTATAGTGAAGAATATTTATTCTTCGCTTTCACGGTTAGGCCAGTGGCTCAATTGGTAGAGCAGCGGTCTCCAAAACCGCAGGTTGGGGGTTCGAGTCCCTCCTGGCCTGCCATTATTAAGGCAGGTGGAAAATAAATGGTCTCCAGGACCGAAGAAGTTGTTTCAAATAAGCTGGACACAGTCAAGTTAGTACTGGCTATCCTGGTTCTTGTGCTGGGTATTGTCGGTTTCTATAAGTATGAGGCTGAGTCACTTTTATACCGTGTATTAGGGATCGTTACTGCGGCAGGTATTGCTCTTGCTATTGCTTATACAACAAATATAGGGCAGGCAGTGGCTGGTTTTGCGCATGAAGCGAGAATGGAGGTTCGGAAAGTAGTATGGCCGACGCGACAGGAAACCATTCAAACCACAATGATGGTTATTGCTGCTGTCGTTATTATTGGTCTATTTCTCTGGATTGTTGATATGATTTTAGCCAATGCCATTCATCTGTTAACCGGAATGGGAGCATAAATCATGGCAAAACACTGGTACGTGGTGCATGCGTATTCAAATTTTGAGGCGAAGGTAAAGGCATCACTGGAAGAACATATTCGTCTTGCCGAGATGGAGGATAGCTTTGGTCAGATCCTGATACCAACGGAAGAAGTAGTGGAAATCAGAGATGGTGCCAAGCGTCGCTCTGAGCGTAAATTTTTTCCGGGTTATGTTCTGGTTGAAATGGAAATGACGGACGAGACCTGGCATCTGGTAAAAGATGTACCGAAAGTTATGGGTTTTATCGGTGGTACAAAAGATCAGCCCGCACCTATTACAGATAAAGAGGCAATGGCGATTGTTAACGCTATTGCGGAAGGTGTTGAAAAACCCAAGCCTAAAGTTCTGTATCAACCGGGCGAAGTAGTTCGAGTTACAGACGGCCCCTTTAACGACTTTAATGGCGTGGTTGAGGAAGTGGATTATGAACGAAATCGGCTTAAGGTGGCTGTATTGATTTTTGGTCGTTCAACACCGGTGGAGCTGGAATTTAGTCAGGTTGAAAAGGGTTAAACGAGTACCAGATTTTAAGTTTTTGAGTCTATAAAAATACGACTTAAAAGCTGTGGTTTTTTAAAATATAGAATGGGGAGCCCGAAACTGAGTACGGCGTTTGCACCCGGGAGAGTAAGATGGCGAAGAAAGTTGAAGCATATATAAAATTGCAGGTACCTGCTGGTGCTGCAAATCCTAGTCCACCGGTTGGTCCTGCTCTGGGTCAGCACGGCGTGAATATTATGGAGTTCTGTAAGACGTTTAATGCTAAAACACAGGGCATTGAAAAAGATCTGCCGATCCCGGTTGTGATTACTGTTTATAGTGATAAAAGTTTTACCTTTATTACAAAAACACCACCGGCTTCAGTATTGTTGAGGAAGTCAGCCGGAATTGCCAAAGGTAGTGGTGAACCACATATCAATAAAGTGGGTAAAGTTAATCGTGCTCAGCTTGAAGATATAGCAACGACTAAAATGCCTGATTTAACTGCAACAGATATGGATGCAGCCGTTCGCACGATTGCAGGTAGTGCGCGTAGTATGGGCATTGAAACAGAGGGTGTGAAATAATGGCTAAGCTATCGAAGCGTGTGAAAGTAATCAACGAAAAAGTGGACAGAGATAAAGTTTATCCACTTGAAGAAGCGCTTTCCTTACTGAAAGAATTGTCCACAGTTAAATTTAACGAATCTGTTGATGTTAGTGTGAACCTGGGTGTTGACCCAAAGAAAAGTGATCAGGTTGTACGTGGTGCGACAGTGCTTCCAAATGGAAGCGGAAAAGAAGTACGTGTTGCAGTATTTACCGATGGTGATAACGTAAAAGCAGCACAGGAGGCCGGCGCAGATATTGTCGGTATGGATGATCTCGCTGCTGAAGTTAAAAAAGGAAATCTAAATTTTGATGTGGTTATTGCATCGCCTGATGCAATGCGTGTTGTTGGTCAGTTAGGTCAGATACTTGGACCGCGTGGTTTAATGCCTAATCCAAAAGTAGGCACGGTAACACCAAATGTAGCGCAGGCAGTCAAAAATGCGAAATCCGGACAGGTGCGCTACCGCGTTGATAAAGCCGGTATTGTGCATGCATCGGTTGGTACGGTTAAGTTTGATGTGTCACAGTTAAAAGAAAATATTGACAGTCTGCTTGCCGATTTAATTAAGGCAAAACCAACAGCTGCAAAAGGTATTTATCTTAAAAAGATTTCTGTTTCAACAACGATGGGACCCGGTCTGGCAGTGGATCAGTCTGTTTATGCCAGTTAGTTGTTGAGATGATGTATTTGTTACTGCCTGGCAATTTACCAGGTAGTAATAATAAATTTGACAGCCGAGCGATCGGTGTCGTCAGAGACCGTAGGTGCAGAGGCGTTTATATTAAATGCCACTGCTTAATGTCCTACGTAGATGGTGAATCTCTCAGGAGAGCACCGTGAGGATCATATATGTTGTATGGTCTGTAATATCCGGTCGGGGTTGTAATGCTCCCGGCTTTAACTGGAGAGCTAAAGTGGCACTATGTCTTGAAGACAAGAAATCAATTGTTGCTGAGGTTTCTACAATTGCCGCCAGTGCGCTTTCAGCAGTTGCTGCTGAATATCGAGGGTTAAGCGTTGATGAAATGACTGATTTACGTGTTAAAGCGCGTAATGAAGGTGTTTATCTACGTGTTATCAAAAACACACTGGTAAAACGTGCAGTTGAAGGTACTGAGTTTGAGTGTATGCGTGATTCACTTGTGGGACCGCTGATTATGGCGTTTTCACAGGATGATCCCGGTGCAGCCGCTCGACTCGTGAATAACTTTTCAAAAGACAACGACAGGCTTGTCGCGAAGGTAATTGCAATTGGTGGCGAAATACTGCCTGTTGAACAACTTGACACTCTGTCAAAATTACCGAACCGTGACCAGGCTCTGGCTATGTTAATGTCGGTAATGAAAGCACCGATCGAAAAATTTGTTCGCACCCTCAACGAGCCACACGCGAAACTGGTTCGTACTGTGGCGGCTGTGCGTGATCAAAAACAGGCCAATGCTTAGGCGGGCTTGATGTTCAGGCGGACACGTAGTAACCAATACTACTTTATAATTTTAACTATATATTTTAAATCTGGAGAAAGTCATGGCTGTTTCTAAAGATGATATTCTGGAAACTATTTCCAATATGTCTGTAATGGAAGTTGTAGATCTAATATCTGCAATGGAAGAAAAATTTGGTGTATCAGCGGCGGTTGCCGTTGCTGCAGCACCAGCTGCTGGTGATGGTGGTGGTGAAGCTGCTGTTGTTAAAGATGAGTTTGATGTGGTATTAACTGGCTTTGGTGGCAACAAGGTTTCTGTTATTAAAGCGGTACGTGCAATAACAGGGCTAGGTCTGAAAGAAGCAAAAAGTGCAGTAGAAGATACACCAACAACAGTTAAAGAAGCTGCAACAAAAGACGAAGCTGAAGATATTAAAAAGCAGCTTGAAGAAGCTGGCGCATCTGTCGAGCTTAAATAGGCACTGCGCTGATTATCGTAATCAGCAACAGCTAAGGCTGGTGATTCTGTTCGCAGTCGATGTGAACAGAATTAACCGGCCTTTGCCCGTTTCCGTTACAAACTTCTGATGGAAACTGCTGATAGAAAAGTTATTTATTAAACGTCTAACAAGACAAAGTTCACACGAGGAATACTGATGGCATATTCATTTACCGAGAAAAAACGACTACGCAAGGATTTCGGTAAACGTCCACCTGTGTTGGATGTTCCCTATCTACTGTCCATGCAAATAGATTCATTCCGTTCTTTTTTGCAATCAGATAAAGCTCAGCAGAACCGTGAAGAAGCAGGTTTGCAGGGTGCGTTTAAATCAGTATTCCCAATTGTCAGTTATTCTGGTCATGTGAAGCTGCAATTTGTTCAATATAATTTGGGAAAACCGACTTTTGATGTAAAAGAATGTCAGTTACGTGGGATGACCTACGCTGCCCCTTTGCGCGTCATTTTGCGACTGGAGATTTTTGATAAGGATAGCAAGAAAAAAACCACACCGAAAGAAGTAAAGGAACAGGAAGTTTATATGGGTGAAATGCCATTGATGACCGATAATGGTACTTTTGTTATTAATGGCACAGAACGTGTAATCGTTTCCCAGTTGCATCGTTCCCCTGGTGTTTTATTCGATCATGACAAGGGTAAAACCCATTCCTCTGGAAAGATATTATATTCAGCGCGTGTCATTCCTTACCGCGGTTCATGGCTTGATTTCGAATTTGATCCAAAAGACAGTCTGTTCGTGCGTATCGACCGTCGTCGTAAGTTGCCTGCATCTATACTGCTGCGTGCGCTGGGCTATAATAACGAAGAGATTCTCGATATTTTCTTTGCTAGCGTTGAATATACATTTACCAAAAATGGTCTGAGTTTTGAGCTTTCTCCCGAGCGCCTGCGTGGGGAAACAGCCGGCTTTGATATTAAGGTTGGAAAAGACGTTATTATCGAATCAGGTCGTCGTATAACCATGCGACATATAAAACAACTGGAAAAGAAAAAAGTTACTACATTAAATGCGCCACTGGATTACCTTGTCGGCAAGATTCTGGCACACGATCTGATCGATACAGAAACCGGTGAGGTCATGGTGCCGAGTAATACCGAATTCACTGAAGAATTGATTACCTTTGTACAGGAAAAAGGTATTAAAAGTGTACGTGTTATTTATACCAATGATCTGGATACAGGCCCATTCATTTCCAATACCTTGAATGTAGATAGCACAACGACACAACTGGAAGCACAAATTGAAATCTATCGTATGATGCGCCCGGGGGAACCCCCAACAAAAGACGCGTCTGAAAATCTGTTTAATAACCTGTTTTTTTCTGAAGATCGTTATGATCTTTCTACCGTTGGACGGATGAAATTTAATCGTCGTTTACAACGTGATTCATCAGAAGGCCCCGGAATACTTTATGACTACAAGCATTTTAATAAGAAGAAAGATGAAAAATCAAAGCAGCTAGTTGAAAATAATGCGGAGTCATCGGATATCCTGTCGGTGATGCTGGAGTTGATTAACATCCGTAATGGTAAAGGTACGGTAGATGATATTGATCACCTCGGTAATCGTCGTATTCGATCTGTTGGTGAAATGGCTGAAAATGTTTTTCGTGTTGGTCTGGTGCGTGTTGAACGTGCCGTGAAGGAGCGTTTGACGACAGCTGAACAAGATGGTTTGATGCCGCAGGAATTAATCAATGCAAAACCGGTAGCTGCTGCGGTGAAAGAATTTTTTGGCTCCAGCCAGTTATCTCAGTTTATGGATCAGAATAACCCCCTGTCTGAGGTAACGCATAAACGTCGGATTTCTGCACTTGGACCGGGCGGCCTTACCCGTGAACGTGCCGGTTTTGAAGTACGGGATGTACACCCGACACATTACGGTCGTGTCTGCCCGATTGAAACACCTGAAGGCCCGAATATTGGTTTGATTAACTCACTGTCGGTCTATGCCTGCACTAATGAATATGGCTTCCTTGAAACGCCTTATCGCAAGGTTATTGATGGTGTGGCAACCAGTGAGATCGAATACCTGTCGGCAATTGAAGAAAGTAATTTTATTATTGCCCAGGCGAACGCTACCATGAATGACAATGGTAAATTGCTTGACGAACTGGTTTCCTGTCGCCACATGAATGAGTTCTCACTGGCCTCGCCGGGCGATGTGCAATATATGGATGTATCACCAAAACAGATTGTCTCGGTAGCCGCGTCCTTAATTCCCTTTCTTGAACATAATGATGCGAATCGTGCGTTGATGGGGTCGAACATGCAACGCCAGGCGGTGCCGACCCTGCGTGCTGACAAACCACTGGTTGGTACCGGTATGGAACGCGCGGTTGCGCATGATTCCGGTGCATCAGTGATAGCAAAACGTGGTGGAGTAATTGATTCGGTTGATGCCGCACGTATTGTTATTCGTGCACACAATGATGAGGCGGCTGACGGCGCAACTGGTGTTGATATCTATAACCTCACTAAATATACCCGTTCTAACCAGAATACCTGTATTAACCAGCGTCCGCTAGTACGAGTGGGTGATGTGGTACAACGGGATGATATTATTGCTGATGGGCCTTCTACTGATATGGGAGAGCTGGCACTGGGGCAGAATGTGCTGATTGCCTATATGACATGGAATGGCTATAACTTCGAAGATTCCATTATCATTTCCGAACGAGTGGTTGAAGAAGACCGTTATACAACTATCCATATTCAGGAACTGAGCAGTGTGGCACGTGATACCAAACTGGGCTCTGAGGAAATTACTGCCGACATACCAAATGTTAGTGAAGGTCTGTTGTCAAAACTGGACGAATCCGGCGTGGTTTATGTTGGCGCTGAAGTGAAACCGGGTGACATCCTGGTTGGTAAGGTAACACCGAAAGGTGAGACACAACTGACAGCGGAAGAAAAGCTGTTACGTGCCATTTTTGGTGAAAAAGCCTCTGATGTTAAAGATTCATCATTGCGTGTGCCAGCAAGTACTTTTGGTACCGTTATTGGGGTACAGGTGTTTACCCGCGATGGCGTAGAAAAAGATAAACGGGCCATGGAAATCGAAGAACAGGAAATCGCATCAGTGAAGAAGGACGTGGATGCACAATGGCATATTATTGAGGAGGATATGTATGCTCGGATGAAATCTATTTTTGTTGATAGTCAGGCCTCTGGTGGGCCGGATGGGCTTAAGGCCGGTGACAAAATAAAAGAGTCATATCTTGATGCGCTTGACAACTCGTCCTGGTCACAGATTCGCCTTAAAGATGAAGAAGCAAATGCCAAGATCGAAGAGTTAACCAAACAGCACAAGGAACAGCGTAAGCTGCTGGATGCCTACTTCGATGAGAAAAGGGCTAAATTAACAGCAGGTGATGATCTCGCTCCTGGCGTGTTAAAAATGGTAAAAGTGTATCTTGCGGTTAAACGTCGTATGCAGCCAGGTGACAAGATGGCGGGACGCCATGGTAACAAGGGTGTGGTATCAATCATTGTGCCGGTTGAAGATATGCCGCATACCGAAGATGGAACACCAATTGATATTATTCTTAACCCACTGGGGGTGCCATCACGCATGAATGTGGGGCAGGTTCTTGAAACCCACCTTGGTCTGGCCGCAAAAGGGCTGGGTGATGTGATCGCCAAAATGCTGGATGACAATGCGCCGGTTGCGGATATTCGTGGGTTCCTTGAAAAAATTTATAACTATAAGATTCATAAAGTTGATCTGGATTCTTTCAGTGATGAGGAAATTCTGCATCTGGCCGGTAATCTGCGCAAAGGTGTGCCGATGGCAACACCAGTGTTTGACGGTGCAAATGAAGAGGAAATTCATTATATGCTCAAGCTGGCCGGGTTGCCGGTAAGCGGGCAGACTACTTTGTATGATGGGTGTACTGGTGATGCATTTGACTGCCCGATTACGATTGGCTACAAGTACATGCTGAAACTCAATCACCTGATTGATGACAAAATGCATGCACGTTCAACCGGTCCGTATAGTCTGGTTACCCAGCAGCCATTGGGTGGTAAGGCACAGTTCGGTGGTCAGCGCTTTGGTGAGATGGAAGTCTGGGCCCTGGAAGCCTATGGGGCGGCCTACACCTTGCAGGAGATGCTTACCGTGAAGTCAGATGATGTGGCCGGTCGTAACAAGATGTATAAAAATATTGTTGATGGTAATCATCACATGGAACCGGGTATGCCGGAATCCTTTAATGTGTTACTCAAAGAAATTCGTGCGCTGGGTATCAATATTGAACTTGAGCAGGAGAATGAATCCTGACGCAGGATTCGGCAAACACGTAGCGACTGATTACATAACTATCAGATTACATACTATTAGACAGGATTAAGGGCAATGAAAGATTTACTTAAGCTCATCAAACAACAGGGTCAAAATGAAGATTTTGACGCGATTAAAATCAGTCTTGCATCGCCACAACAGGTGCTGTCATGGTCATTTGGTGAGGTAAAAAAACCTGAAACCATTAACTATCGTACCTTTAAACCGGAACGTGACGGGCTTTTCTGTGCCAAAATTTTTGGCCCGGTAAAGGACTATGAGTGTTTATGTGGTAAATACAAACGGCTGAAGCATCGCGGTGTCGTGTGTGAAAAATGTGGTGTTGAAGTTACCCAGTCTAAAGTACGCCGTGAACGAATGGGGCACATTGACCTGGCTAGTCCGGTTGCCCATATCTGGTATCTGAAGTCCCTGCCATCACGCATTGGTCTGCTGCTTGATATGACCCTGCGTGAAATTGAACGAATTTTATATTTTGAAGCCTTCGTTGTGATCGAGCCGGGTCTGACGACACTGGAAAAAGGCCAGTTACTAACTGATGAAACCTATCTCGAAGCGATTGAAGAGCATGGGGATGAATTTGATGCACGGATGGGCGCAGAAGCAGTTCATGAAATGCTGAAAGCGCTGATACTGGAGGAGGAGGCCATTAAAATTCGTGAGGATATGGGGGCAACCAAGTCGGAGACCAAACTTAAACGCCTGGCCAAACGCCTGAAACTGGTTGAGTCATTTATTGCTTCCGGTAACCGTCCGGAATGGATGATTATGACCGTACTACCAGTTTTGCCACCTGATTTGCGCCCACTGGTACCTCTCGATGGCGGTCGTTTTGCCACCTCTGATCTGAATGATTTATATCGTCGTGTGATTAATCGTAACAATCGCCTCAAGCGCCTGCTTGAGCTGTATGCACCGGATATCATTGTACGTAATGAAAAACGTATGTTACAGGAATCAGTGGATGCATTGATGGATAACGGTCGTCGCGGACGTGCTATTACCGGTACTAATAAGCGCCCGTTAAAATCCCTCGCGGATATGATTAAAGGCAAGCAAGGTCGCTTCCGTCAGAATCTGTTAGGTAAGCGTGTTGATTATTCCGGGCGTTCTGTCATTGTGGTTGGACCAACGCTTAAGTTGCATCAGTGCGGGCTGCCGAAAAAAATGTCACTGGAGCTGTTCAAGCCTTTTATCTTTAACAAATTGCTCCGCCGCGGACTGGCAACCACTATCAAAGCGGCAAAGAAAATGGTGGAAAAAGAAGGCCCGGAAGTCTGGGATATTCTTGAGGAAGTTATCCGCGAACACCCGGTTATGCTTAACCGTGCGCCTACTCTACACCGTCTGGGTATTCAGGCTTTTGAACCAATGCTGATTGAAGGCAAGGCCATTCAATTACATCCGTTAGTCTGTACCGCTTTCAATGCCGATTTTGACGGCGACCAGATGGCGGTACATATACCCCTGTCGATTGAAGCACAACTGGAAGCACGTACCCTGATGCTGGCAACGAATAATATTCTATCACCGGCATCCGGTGAACCTATTATCGTCCCTTCACAGGATATCGTACTGGGTTTGTACTATATGACGCGTGAATCAATTAATGTTAAAGGTGAAGGTATGGTCTTTGCCGACATTGATGAAGTGTACTGTGCCTTTAATAATGATCAGGCGCATCTACAGGCTAAAGTTAAAGTACGTATTTGTGAACGGCTCTTCAATGATGACGGTGAACTGGAAGAGTGTTATAAAATTGTTGATACTACAGTTGGGCGTGCCATTCTGTCTGAAATACTGCCCGCTGGACTGCCCTATGAACTGGTGAATCAGAATCTGGATAAAAAAGCCATTTCTAATCTAATTAATTCCTGTTACCGCCAGGTAGGTTTGAAAGAAACCGTTATTTTTGCTGATCAATTGATGTACACCGGGTTTCGTTATTCAACCCGTGCCGGTATATCTATTTGTATCAGCGATATGGTTATTCCTGATGAGAAGGTACCGTTGTTATCAGCCGCCGAGGCAGAAGTGAAAGAGATTCAGAATCAGTATACCTCCGGTCTGCTTACCAACGGTGAACGTTATAACAAGGTGGTTGATATCTGGTCCCATGCAAATGAAGCGGTTGCCAAAGCAATGATGGACAAACTCAGCGTGGTTGAAGTGGAAGATGCTGAAGGAAATATTGTGAAGCAACCATCGTTTAATAATATTTTTGTTATGGCAGATTCCGGTGCAAGGGGTTCGGCCGCTCAGATCAGGCAGCTTGCTGGTATGCGTGGTCTGATGGCCAAACCGGATGGTTCTATTATCGAAACACCAATTACCGCCAATTTCCGTGAGGGACTGAACGTATTGCAGTATTTTATTTCTACTCACGGTGCCCGCAAAGGTCTGGCAGATACCGCATTGAAAACTGCAAACTCCGGTTACCTGACACGTCGTCTGGTAGATGTTGCACAGGACATGGTTATTTTGAAGGAAGATTGTGCTACTGAAAAGGGAATGTTAATGCAGTCCATGATTGAAGGTGGTGATGTCATTATGCCACTGAGTGAACTGGTACTCGGTCGTGTGGTAGCAAGAGACGTACTAAATACCGATGATGAAGTGCTGATTCCACGTGACACACTACTCGATGAGCAGTGGGTTGAGCAGCTTGATGAGCTGGGTATTGATGAGATTTTTGTACGCTCGGTCATTACCTGTGAGAACCTGCATGGTGTCTGTTCCATGTGTTATGGCCGCGATCTGGCGCGGGGACATCGGGTTAATCACGGGGAGGCAGTAGGGGTTATCGCCGCACAGTCCATTGGTGAGCCGGGAACACAACTTACCATGCGTACCTTCCATATCGGTGGTGCTGCCAGCCGGTCTGCAGCAGCTAATAGTATCAGTGTGAAGACTACCGGAATGATAAATCTGCATAATATTAAAGTGGTTAGACAAAATGCCGGTGGACTGGTTGCCGTATCACGATCCGGTGAGCTTGGCATCGTGGATGAGCAGGGGCGTGAACGTGAACTGTATAAAATTCCATACGGTGCTGTTATTTCTGTGGAAGAAGGTGGCGAGATTACCGCCGGTCAGGTGGTTGCTACCTGGGATCCTCACACCCATCCGATTATTACCGAGGTGGAAGGCCACGTTAAATTTACTGATTTTGCTGAAGGCATCAGTGTGCAGAAAGAAACGGATGAAATTACCGGACTGTCTTCCATTGTGGTGATTGATCCCAAGCAACGAGCAACAGCCGGTAAGGATATGCGGCCATTGATTACGCTGGTCGATGATACCGGGGCAGAATTATGTATTGCTGGTTCTGATCAGCCTGCACGCTACTTCCTGCCAACGGGTGCCATTATTAATATTGAGGATGGAGGCAGTGTCTCCATTGGTGATGTACTGGCGCGTATTCCTCAGGCATCCAGTAAAACCCGTGATATTACCGGTGGTTTGCCTCGTGTGGCCGACCTGTTTGAAGCACGTAAACCCAAAGAACCGGCCATTATGGCGGAAGCATCCGGTATTATCAGTTTCGGCAAGGAAACTAAAGGTAAACAACGACTGGTGATTACCAACGATGAAAATGAAGCAATCGAGTCACTGATTCCTAAATGGCGGCACATTAATGTGTTTGAAGGTGAACGTGTTGAGCAGGGTGAAGTGATTGCTGACGGTGAACGCAGTGCGCACGATATCCTGCGATTGCTTGGTGCAGAGGCCCTGGCAGAATATCTGGTTAACGAGATTCAGGATGTTTACCGGCTTCAGGGTGTGAAAATTAATGATAAGCACATTGAAGTGATTATTCGACAGATGTTGCGTAAATGTGAAATTATCGAAGGGGGCGATTCAGTTTACCTCAAAGGTGAGATTGTTGAGCGGGTTCGCGTCATTGAAGAATGTGAAAAATTACAGGCGCAGGGTAAAGAACCGGTGATATTTGAACCGATACTGCTGGGGATCACCAAAGGTTCACTGGTGACAGAGTCCTTTATCTCAGCGGCGTCCTTCCAGGAAACAACCCGTGTCTTAACGGAGGCATCGGTTCGCGGTAGCAGTGACCCACTTCATGGTCTGAAGGAAAATGTTATTGTGGGGCGTCTGATCCCAGCGGGTACAGGCCTTGCTTACCATGAAGAACGTCAGCGCCGTCGCACAGCAGATATAGATGATGCCTTTATTTCTGAAGAGGAAGCTAAAGCAATCGTGAACGACAATATCGCGGCCGAGGTGGAAGAAGAGCTTGCTGTGCAGATTGCTGAAGGCAGCGATGCGCAACAGGGTGAACAAACCGAGCAGGATGCCTGACATTAGTGAGACCGATGATCCTTCTACTTGCTGAGGAAGGTAAGGAGTTGAGGAATGGATCTGAACGTGTTGTGAAACAATAAAACTGCGTGATTTTCATGCTCCATCTGCTTGACAGTTTCGGGTAGTGGGCATAGAATTGCGCCTCTTTTGACAGGCTTCAGGGTAGTACCTGGGCCTGTCGTTTATTTTTGCCTGCGGGATTATCGTAAAAAAACAACCGCGGCTACCGCTTTTACGGGCGGGACTGGAGTGATTTAGATGACAACGATTAATCAATTGGTACGTAAGCCACGTCAAAGTAAAGTGGTGAAAAGCAACGTACCAGCGCTTGAGGCTTCACCGCAAAAGCGTGGAGTGTGTACCCGTGTTTATACGACGACACCAAAAAAACCAAACTCTGCAATGCGTAAAGTTGCACGTGTTCGGTTAACAAACAGTTATGAAGTAACCAGTTATATTGGTGGTGAGGGGCATAACCTTCAGGAGCACTCTGTTGTATTGATACGCGGTGGCAGGGTGAAGGATTTACCGGGTGTGCGTTATCACATTGTACGCGGTAGTCTGGATACCCAGGGTGTTGATTCACGTCGTCAGGGTCGTTCCAAATATGGTACTAAGCGTCCTAAGGGGTAGTACGTGGAGCTTTGTAATACATCTGCTGATCTACGGAAACAAACAGAAAGCCTGTCACGGACACCAAAGTGGTTGTGATTTAACTATTTAGAGAATACATCGATGCCAAGAAGAAGAGAAGTTCCCAAAAGAGAAGTGTTGCCAGATCCGAAATTCGGTAGTACGCAAATTACAAAATTCGTTAATATGATCATGAAATGTGGCAAGAAATCGGTGGCTGAAATGATTATGTATAACGCACTTGACCGTATTAGTGAAAAAGGTAAATCAGAACCGATGGAAGTGCTGGATAAGGCGCTGGAAAATGTTAGTCCCATGGTAGAAGTGAAGTCACGACGTGTAGGTGGTGCTACTTATCAGGTTCCTATCGAAGTGCGTGTCAGCCGTAGGCAGACGCTGGCTATGCGCTGGTTAATCGACGCAGCAAGAAAGCGTGGTGAAAAATCCATGCAGTTAAAACTGGCTGGCGAATTAATGGATGCATCAGAAAATCGGGGTAATGCAGTGAAGAAACGCGAAGACACACACCGTATGGCTGAAGCCAATAAGGCCTTCGCACATTTCCGCTGGTAAAGTGGCGGCTTAATAAAATATTACAGGAAAAGTTGTGGCTCGTACAACGCCAATCAGTCGCTATAGAAATATTGGCATTATGGCGCATATTGATGCCGGCAAAACGACAACCACAGAACGGATTCTTTACTACACTGGCATTTCTCATAAAATAGGTGAGGTTCATGATGGTGCCGCTACCATGGACTGGATGGAACAGGAACAGGAGCGGGGTATTACGATTACTTCAGCAGCCACAACCTGTTTCTGGTCGGGCATGGAAAAGCAGTACGAACAGCACCGTATCAATATTATTGATACGCCCGGACACGTTGATTTTACCATTGAGGTAGAGCGTTCATTGCGTGTTCTGGATGGAGCCTGTGCTGTATTCTGCGCTGTTGGTGGGGTTGAGCCGCAGTCGGAAACAGTGTGGCGCCAGGCAAATAAATATCATGTCCCACGGATGGTCTTTGTTAATAAAATGGATCGGGCCGGTGCGGATTTTCTGCGCGTTGTCGAACAGATAAAAGACCGTCTTGGCGCGAATTCTGTTGCGATGCAGGTTGCGATTGGTGCCGAAGAAAAATTTGAAGGGGTCGTTGATCTCGTCAGAATGAAGGCGATTTACTGGAGTGAGGAAAACATGGGTTCGGTGTTTACCGAAACAGATGTTCCCGATGAATTGCAGGCCCTGTGTGAAGAACGCCGTGAGCTGATGGTTGAAGCCGCCGCTGAGGCAAATGATGTATTAATGGGAAAATATCTGGAGACAGGTGATCTTGATGTGCAGGAAATTCGCCAGGGAATACGTGAACGTACACTGGCTAATGAAATTGTGCCGGCATTCTGTGGTTCTGCGTTTAAGAATAAAGGCGTGCAGGCAATGCTTGATGCCGTAATCGACTATATGCCATCACCAGTAGATGTGCCACCAATAAAGGGCCATCTGGATGATAAAGATGAGACGGTAGCGGAGCGCCAGCCTGATGATAATGTTCCATTTGCTGCGCTGGGTTTTAAAATTGCGACAGATCCGTTTGTAGGGAACCTGACGTTTTTCAGGGTTTACTCTGGTGTGTTAAAATCGGGTGACACGGTTTATAACCCGGTGAAAGGTAAAAAAGAACGTGTTGGTCGTATTGTGCAGATGCATGCGAACAGCCGTGAAGAAGTCTCAGAGGTTTGCGCTGGCGATATTGCGGCCGCGATTGGGCTCAGAGACATTACCACCGGTGACACCTTATGTGATCCGAAAGCGGTTATTACGCTGGAAAAGATGGATTTTCCCGATCCGGTTATTTCGGTTGCTGTAGAGCCGAAAACGAAAGCGGATCAGGAAAAAATGGGTGTTGCGCTGGGTAAGCTGGCACATGAGGATCCTTCGTTTCGTGTCTATACGGATGAAGAATCGGGACAGACCATTATTTCGGGCATGGGCGAGTTGCATCTTGAGATAATTATTGACCGGATGAGACGTGAGTTTAATGTAGAGGCTAACGTTGGTAATCCACAGGTTGCCTACCGTGAGGCAATTAGCCGAACGGTAGAGCATGAAGCCAAATTTATACGTCAGTCTGGTGGTAAGGGTCAATATGGGCATGTGTATCTGCGTTTAGAATCGCGAACACCAGGCGATGGTTATGAATTTGTCAACAAAATTGTTGGTGGCACCATACCAAAAGAGTTTATTCCTGCTGTTGATAAAGGTGTGCAGGATCAGATGAAAAATGGTGTGCTGGCAGGGTATCCGATTGAAGATGTTTGTGTGACTCTGTTTGATGGTTCGTATCATGATGTTGATTCGAGTGAGCTGGCGTTTAAAATTGCCGGTTCAATCTGTTTTAGAGAAGCGGCACTGGAGGCCGGTCCAAAGTTACTGGAACCGATAATGAAGGTCGAAGTGGTTACTCCAGGGGAATATATGGGCGATGTCATGGGTGACCTGAGCCGACGACGTGGTATTGTCAGCGGTATGGAAGACACTGTGTTGGGGAAGAATATTAGAGCGGACGTGCCGTTGTCAGAAATGTTTGGTTATGCAACAGCGTTGCGTTCGGCTACGCAGGGTCGGGCAACCTATTCAATGGAATTTGAAAAATATGCGCAGGCGCCAAAGGTCATTGCGGACGCGGTGATTAGTAGTAAAACAGGGTATTGAAGCAACTTTATTTTTATTATTTTTATTATTTAAGAATTCAGAGAGGTAATAACAGTGTCCAAGGAAAAGTTTAAAAGAACCAAGCCACATGTAAATGTAGGCACAATTGGTCACGTAGACCACGGTAAAACCACACTGACAGCCGCGCTGACGAAG
>VAPF01008107.1_pt1 | contig 15864 bp, 12 predicted proteins | sample 3393931 | NCBI WGS metagenome assembly VAPF01 (sample SAMN08290437, study PRJNA428436) | hydrothermal vent metagenome | isolation source: Deep-sea hydrothermal vent chimney | place: Atlantic Ocean: South-mid Altantic Ridge | depth 2773 m m | reverse complement strand
TTGTAGAAAGCGCCAGCCGCCTTGGGCGGCTCATGGTTTTATGGCGCCTTTGAGGCGCTCACCCAATAAGCCCCCGGCTTTGCCGGGGGTGATTTAACTTGCCATTGGAATTCGAATACTCTGTGCTCCAGTCCAGCGACAAGTCTGTATTTAGTTTTTGCACAGTCAGCATGTGAGTGTTTCGGCTAAGTATAGTAGCGTAGATTTTGTCATCGGCTACTTTAATAGCCCCTGCCGCATAGCCGTTTGTTCCATTTAAGATAGTGCTATTTGTCGTATTGCCGTCTGAACTAAAGTGTACGACGAATGATGTTATGCAGTATAGGCAAGAGTTTTCATAATTTATGGATTGCACAAGGAGGTAAACATTATTATTGGCATCCAGCTGCAAACCATGGACGGTTTTCCCTTGAGTCCCATCTCCTTCCGCATGCCAAAACCGGCTCCAGATAATATTACCCAGGTTATCGTATTTTACGGTTAAATATGTGTTTCCGAGACTGCTGCCCGTGAAATACATATTCCCATCTATATCCACGGTAGCTGAGCCGATATCATCCATCTGGCAATTTCGGTTGCTGGGTAGTTATGGGCTTTTCTTTTTGAAAACAATCGGCTGGGACGCCAGGCGTTCTGAACATGATCTATATTGTTACCAGGTTAATATTCAGTGGGGAAACAACTGATTGGCTTGTTTTTGTGCTGGTAAAGACCATCAAAAAGCCCACTAGAAGGGTGGGCAGGCTGTTCATGTCCACGCGGAATGTGGGGCAGCTGTGAATGAATAGCAAGTTGAACCGGTTTCTTTGTGCCCGTATTCAGGGAAAGCTGATAGCTCTTCGTTTTTAAAGGTATTTTTCCTGCACTACTCGTGACAATATTTTGACATATCGGAAATCAGGTGTTTTACTTAGCGGGCTGGGAAAATTGACGGAGCCTAAGCACTCCGTCAAGGTACATATGGATAGAGTGCTCGATTGGTGCACGGAGAAAAAAATGCCTGATTCCATGACTATCTTGCTGGTGGAAGACGATAAGCTGCAGCGGGACAAGCTTGCCGCAATACTCGAATTCGTTGCCCAGGAACCGATTACCATCATCGACTACCAGGCGGCCAGCAATAAGCTGGACGACGGGGTTGAGGCCATTATCCTTGGGGGCTGCAGCTCTGCGGAGGCGCGTAAGACAACCTTTGATGCGTTGCACGAGACGTCTAAAAATATACCTATTTTGGTGCTGGTGGCGGAAAATAGTGAGTGTGATCTTGATAAAGATATGGTCAAAAATGCCTTCAGTCTGATCAATCTCCCCATGCGTTATGCCGAGGTCTCTGATGCCTTGCATCGCGCCCAGGTCTATCGATTGAGTCAGAAGCGTGGTGGTGGCATGAACCTGGAGCTTTTCCGCAGCTTGGTGGGTAATAGCCGCGGTATTCTTGAGGTGCACAAGCTCATTGAACAGGTGGCGAATACGGATGCCACAGTGCTGATTCTGGGTGAGTCCGGTACCGGCAAGGAAGTGGTGGCACGCAACCTGCATTATCATTCCTCCCGCCGCGACAAGCCGTTCGTCCCCATTAACTGTGGCGCCATTCCCGGCGAGTTGTTGGAAAGCGAACTCTTCGGTCACGAGAAAGGTGCCTTCACCGGCGCTATTAGTGTCCGCCGCGGCCGCTTTGAAATGGCCGAAGGCGGTACCCTGTTCCTCGATGAAATCGGCGATATGCCTATGACCATGCAGGTCAAGCTATTGCGGGTACTGCAGGAACGCACCTTCGAGCGCATCGGTGGCAACAAAGTGCTGATCGCCGATGTGCGTATTGTCGCCGCAACGCATCGCAATCTCGATGAGCTGATCAGCGCGGGTAAATTCCGTGAAGACCTGTATTACCGTCTGAATGTCTTTCCCATCGACATGCCTCCCCTGCGTGAGCGCATTGACGATGTGCCTTTGCTGGTGAATGAGTTGATCGCACGCATGGAAAATGAAAAACGTGGTTCGGTGCGCTTTACGCCGGCCGCCCTGATTGCCCTGTGTCAGTACCGCTGGCCGGGTAATGTGCGTGAGCTGTCCAACCTGCTCGAACGGCTGGTCATTATGCACCCGTATGGGATTGTCGATATGGGTGATTTACCGGCCAAGTTCCGTCCCGCCGGCAGTGGTGAAAATCTGCCACAGGTCACACTGGATCCGCAGTTGACATCCATGATGCCCCTGCAACCCTCCCGGCTGCCGCGTGAGGGGCTGGATCTCAAGGAGCATATTTCCACCGTCGAGTGCTCGCTGATCAAGCAGGCACTGGACGAGGCGGGCGGCGTGGTGGCCCATGCCGCCAAGCGGCTGAAGATGCGTCGCACCACCCTGGTCGAAAAACTGCGTAAGTATGGTTTGCAGCGCAGTGAGTCTGTGACGGGAATTTGACTCCTGCTTTTTCTTGGATATCCTAACCAACTGAATAAAAAGGAAAATATTATTTAGGCACGCATTTTGCTCACTCATGGCTGTCAAGGTACCGCCTGCAGGAAAACCTGCGGCGGACAGCAACAGTCAGAACGAGGCGTGACTATGGCCGTACAGCAGACCCCACAGATCCAAGCCCTGGAGCACTCTTTTCAGGTCTTCGACCTGACTTCTCCGCAGCGGGAATCCTCTTACCCGCTGCATTCCGTCAGTCAAGTGTCACCACCCGTACCGGATAAGACGCGGCACCTGCAAGCCATCTTTAATGCCCTGCCCTCCGGTATCGTGGTGTTGGATGCTTCGGGGTGTGTGCAGGAATGCAATCCTGCAGCGATCGAATTGCTTGGTGAACCGCTGACAGGTGAGCGATGGACCGACATCATCGGTCGTGCCTTTTCTCCCCGCAGCGACGATGGTCATGAAATCTCTTTGGCCGATGGCCGTCGTGTCAGCATCTCCACCTGTCCCCTGGGGGATGAGCCGGGCCAGCTGCTGCTACTCAACGATGTCACCGGAACCCGTGAATTACAGCAGCGCTTGAGCCAGCACCAACGGCTTTCGGCGCTGGGTGAGATGGCCGCCGGCCTCGCCCATCAAGTGCGCACGCCGCTGGCCACGGGCCTGTTGTACGCCTCCCAGCTCAAGCGACCCCATCTTGATGTGGCATCCCGTGCCGAACTGGCCGACAAAGTCGTCACCCAACTACGGCAATTGGATGCACTGACTAATGACATGCTGCTATTTTCACGCAGTGGCTATGGTGGGGAAGACGTCATTGAATTGGATTCTCTGCTCGCCAGCCTGGCTAGTGCGGTGGCGCCACACTGCGAGGAGCGGGGTACTGAATTGCGGATTAGCAATACCTGTGAAGGTGCCCGTGTGCAGGGGAATCCACGTACCCTGCTCAGCGCTCTGTTGAATATTACCAACAATGCCATGCAGGCCATGGGACAAGGTGGTGTCCTGCAACTGGGACTGCGCCAGGGCGCCTGCGACATGCTGGAAATCACCATTATCGATACCGGTCCCGGTATTCCCACCGAGGTGCGGGAGCATCTCTTCAAACCTTTTTTTACCACCCGCGCCAACGGTACCGGCCTGGGCCTGTCCGTGGTGCAGGCCGTGGCCCAGGCCAACGGCGGGGGCGTGCGGGTCAACAGCCGGCCGGGTGAAGGCAGTGAATTCATCGTGCAATTGCCACGTCTGGATGGTAGCCAATGATGCGTCCGTGGCAACAGATTTTGTTAGGGCCTGTTAACACTTATTGCACCACCGCGTTGCCGCCCCAAAACGGGCCATGCAAGGCGCGAGGAGAGAAGTTTGGTGGTTCCAAATGAACGACGAGCAACGCTGCATGGCCCGTTTTGGGGCGCAACCCGAAGGGACGGGGCCATTTTTCCGCAGGGCGGTGTTGCATTTCGCTTATGTACATTCAGTACACGGTGCTCAATGCGCCTTGCCCTACAAAAAAATAGCCACCGTCGCGGCGGTGCAATAAGTGTTAACAGGCCCTTAGGAGGTTATATGAAACAGGCAATTATTCTGGTTGTGGAAGATGATGCAGAGCTGCGTGGCGCCCTCTGCGACACGCTGACTCTGGCGGGCTATGCCACGGAAACCGCCGATAATGGCTATACGGCGCTGGATATTCTCGAGCGCAAGACGGTGCAGATGGTGATTACCGATATCCAGATGCCGCGCATGGACGGCCATACCCTGTTGAAACAGATCAAACGGAAATGGCCGCCATTGCCGGTGATGCTGATGACCGCTTACGGCTCCATTGAAATGGCCGTCGAGGCCATGCGCGACGGCGCGGTGGACTACCTCACCAAGCCCTTTGAGGCCGAAGTGCTGGTGGCCAATATGGCGCTGCACATCGACCCGCTTACCGGCACGGCGCTTGCCGCTGGCGGCTCCGTCGATGGTGAAATGGTGGCGGTAGATGTGCGCAGCCGCCAACTGATGGAACTGTCAAAGCGCGTTGCCGCCAGTGACGCCACGGTGATGCTCACCGGTGAGAGTGGCGTCGGTAAAGAGGTGTTGGCGCAGTACATCCATCGCCATTCGGTGCGTGCCGATCAGCCCTTTATCGCCATCAACTGTGCGGCGATTCCCGACAATATGCTCGAAGCCACTCTGTTTGGTTACGAGAAGGGCGCTTTCACTGGCGCCTATAAGGCCTGCCCCGGCAAGTTTGAACTGGCCCAGGGTGGCACCCTGCTGCTGGATGAAATCTCCGAGATGGATGCCGCCCTGCAGGCCAAGTTGCTGCGTGTGTTGCAGGAGCGGCAAGTGGAGCGTTTGGGCGGCAACAAGCTTATCGAACTGGATGTGCGTGTGCTCGCCACCTCCAACCGCGACATGCGCAAAGAGGTCAAGGCCGGTCATTTTCGTGAAGACCTATTCTACCGCCTCAACGTTTTTCCGATTCGCATTCCTGCACTGCGTGAGCGTGCTGACGACATTGTGCCACTAGCCGAGCGCCTACTGCGAAAGCATTTCCGCATTGTCAGCGGCACACTTTCTGCTTCTCTTTTATTGAACAGCCCGGCCAACAGTCCGTCGAAGGCACCGCTGCTGAGTGAGGCGGCGAAGACACAACTGCAGAACCACCACTGGCCCGGCAATGTGCGTGAACTGGACAACGTCATCCAACGTGCGCTGATTCTGTACAACGGTGACTGTATTGCCGCCGAGGACATTCAGTGCGAGCTGGTCGATGAGTTGTCAGCGCTGCCGGATGGCGACGACGAAGGCCCCAAATCGCTGTGTGATGAAATGAAGGGTCACGAATACAGTCGCATCCTGTCGGTACTCAAGGCCGATCACGGCAATCGCAAGACCGCTGCCGAGAAGCTGGGCATCAGCCAGCGCACCCTGCGTTACAAATTGGCGCGGATGCGTGAAATGGGCTTGTCGGTACCGGGCCGTTACGGTGCGGAGATGTCATGAGCCGTTGTTTTTTGATGGGTAATGATTTGCCACAGAGGCACGGAGTGCACAGAGAATTGCCTATAAATTTACCAGCCTCTGTGTACTCCGCGTCTCTGTGGCGCAATGAATGGTTACGGTTGTTACCAGGTTTTACAGGAGAGTTCCATCATGAATGAAATCGATACCAGCCAGTTGTTGGTGCAAATGCGTGCCATGGCCGCCGCCGCGCAGGGGCAAGCCGCTGCTGCCCCGCAGCAGGCCAATGGCACCGCCGGGGACTTCAGCGCCTTGCTGAAACAGAGCATCGACGGCGTCAATGGCTTGCAGAAAAACTCGGGCAAGCTGGGTAACGCCTTCGTCATGGGTGATCCCAATGTGAGCCTGGCCGAGGTGATGATTGCCAAACAGAAATCTGGCATTGCCTTCCAGGCCACGGTGCAGGTGCGCAACAAGTTGCTGGAGGCCTATAAGCAGATAATGTCGATGCAGGTCTGACATGACATGTTTTTGCGCAGTGATTCGATGAGAGGCAACGAGCTGAAATGGCACGGGTAAAAGCAGAAGAAATGTCGGCCTCTTTTTCGGGGCTGAACGGGTTGGATGCACTGCGTCAGATCGGCCTCATGATCGGCCTGGCGGCGAGCGTAGCAATCGGTGTCACGGTGGTGTTGTGGTCGTGGACGCCCAACTATGGGGTGTTGTACGGTGCGTTGGCGGAGCAGGACGTGGGTACGGTGTTGGACGCGTTGCGGCAGAGTGGCATCGATGCCAAGCTGGATGAAACCTCCGGCGCGGTGTTGGTGCCGGCGTCTGATATTCATTCAGCGCGCATCAAACTGGCGGCCATGGGGTTGCCGAAAGGTGTCAGTGCCGGTTTTGAGGCGCTGGACAAAAAGAATACTTTTGGTATCAGCCAATTCATGGAAAAGGCGCGCTATCAGCGAGCGCTGGAAATCGAACTGGCGCGCACCGTGCAAAGCCTCCGTAGCGTGCAATCCGCGCGCGTGCATTTGGCGGTGCCGCGGCAGTCGGTATTCGTCCGCAACCGGCAGAAGGCACGCGCCTCGGTGGTGGTGAATCTGTACCCGGGCCGGGTGCTGGAGAAAGGGCAGGTCACGGCTATTGTGCACATGGTGTCTTCCAGTGTGCCAAATCTGGAAACCGCCCAGGTGACGGTCGTGGATCAGAAGGGCAATCTGCTCACCCAGGGTGATATGGACAAACGGCTGGCCCTGAGCAATTCCCAATTTGAATATACCCGGCGTCTGGAAAAGAGTTACATCGAGCGCATCGAGGGCATTCTCGGCCCGCTGTTGGGCAGTAACGCCCTGCGCGCCCAGGTGACGGCAGACCTGGACTTCACCGCCAGCGAACAAACCCAGGAAATATATAACCCGGATAGCGCCGCGCTGCGCAGCAATCAGACCACAGAGGAATCATCCAATGGTGCGGCCGACGGTGGTATTCCCGGCGCCCTGACCAACCAGCCGCCAGGCCTTGCGCAGGCGCCGGAAGTCCTGCCGCCAGGTGATGCGGGTGCCACGGCTCCCGCCTCGCCCACACACAGCCGCCGTCGTGAGATTCGCAACTTCGAGTTGGACAAGACTATCAGCCACACGCGCTATGCCATGGGCAGTCTGCAACGCCTGTCGGTGGCGGTGGTGGTGGATGACCGGGTCAGTGTCGATGAGGCGGGTCAGCTGACCCGCCAGCAGCGCAGCCCAGAAGAACTGGAGCGCATGACCGAACTGGTGAAGAAGGCCGTTGGTTTCAATACCGAGCGCGGTGACAGCGTGAATGTCATCAATTCTGCCTTTACTTTGCCCGCAGAGCCGGCTCCTCTGCCAGAGGTGCCTATCTGGGAGCAGGCCTGGGCGCAGGATCTGGTGAAGAAGGGCATAGGCGGTCTGCTGGTGCTGCTGTTGGTCTTCGGCGTATTGAAGCCCGTGATGAAGTCACTGGCCGCGCCACAGATGCAGGAATTGGTGGTTGCCAATGGAGAAAAGGAAGGCGATGCCGGGGGGATTAGCGAGGACACCGTAAGCCTGAGCCAGGAGGCGGTGCAACCGGCACTGGGTGGACCGCCTGGTTCCTACGAACAGAATCTGGCCACGGCCAATGCGGCCATTGAGCAGGATCCGAAACTGGTGGCGCAAGTGGTAAAAAACTGGGTGAAGCAGGATGGCTGAAGCAGGAGAAAAGGCAAAAGAACTCAATGGAGTTCAGCGTTCCGCCATTCTGTTGATGACGCTGGGGGAAAAGGCGGCCTCTGAGGTACTCAAGCACATGGATCCGAAAGAGGTGCAAAAGCTGGGTGTGGCGATGGCGCAGATCGACAACATCACTCGCCAGCAGGTCGAGGATGTGCTGCATAAATTTTGTTCCATGGTTCAGGAAGAGACGGGTCTCGGCCTGGGTTCCGATGAATACGTGCGCAAGGTGCTCATCAATGCCCTCGGGCAGGATAAGGCCGAGGGCCTCATCGATCGTATTATCCAGGGTGGTAACACCAAGGGGCTGGAAACCCTGAAATGGATGGATCCGCGCGCGGTGGCGGAGATCATCCGCCTGGAACATCCACAGATCATGGCGATTGTGCTGTCCTATCTGGAGCCAGATCAGGCTGCAGAAGTGTTGGCATTGTTCCCGGATCGGGTGCGCGTGGACGTGACCCTGCGCATCGCCAGTCTCGATGGCATTCAGCCCAATGCCCTCAACGAACTCAACGATATTCTCGAAAAGCAGTTTTCCGGCAATTCCAACGTCAAGTCCTCCAGCGTGGGCGGCATCAAGGCCGCAGCCAATATTCTCAATTTCATGGACAGCAGCATCGAAGGCGAGATCATGGACGGCATCAAGGAAGTGGACACGGATCTGGGGCAGAATATCCAGGATCTGATGTTCGTTTTTGACAACCTGCTGGAAGTAGAGGATCGCGATATTCAAACCATCCTGCGCGAGATTTCCTCCGAGTCGCTGATACTGGCGCTAAAAGGTGCGGAGGATGCGTTGCAAGAGAAGGTATTCAAAAACATGTCCAAGCGCGCTGCGGAAATGTTGCGCGACGATCTCGAGGCCAAGGGGCCGGTGAAATTGTCTGATGTGGAAGGAGCACAGAAAGAAATCCTTTCCGTTGCCCGACGCCTGGCCGAAGCCGGTGATATTTCGTTAGGCGGCGGTGGTGGCGAAGAATATGTTTAGCCCTGCATGGTGCATCTTTAAGTTGGAAACACGATCATTCCGGGCGGAATGCGGTGAAAAGCCAGGATTCAGCGTGCTTGAAACCGTGGCTGTTTTCACTATCAAGGGGTGGTGAGACGTGGGATCCAAACTGATCGACAAGGCGAAGGCGGACGAGGGTTATCAGCGCTGGGAGTTGCCACAGGTGGCGGAACTGCCCGCTGCGGATATCGAAGAGCTATCGCCGTCTAGCCTGCTGACGGCCGAGCAGCTGGAGAATATACAGACCCAGGCCTACAAAGAGGCCTGGGACGACGGTTTTATCAAGGGTCGGGAAGAAGGTCTGGCGGCGGGGCAGGCGGAGATCGTCCGGCGTGCCGCCTTGCTGGATGGACTGGCGCAGGCACTGGGCCGGCCCTTCGAGGCGATGGATGCGGCTGTGGAACAGGCCTTGGTGGATCTCTCTGTGACTCTCGCCCAGGCCTTGGTGCGGCGCGAGTTGCGCAGTGACCCTGGCCAGGTGGTGGCGGTGGTGCGCGAGGCCCTGGCAGCGTTGCCGGTGGCCTCACGCCATGTGCGCGTCTGCCTGCATCCGGATGACGTTGCCGTGGTGACTGAGGCCTTGGTGGCGCGCGATGCCGGCAGCGATACCCACCGTGACTGGCAGCTGCAAGAAGACCCCGCCCTGATACGCGGCGATTGCCGCATTCTGAGTGAAAACTCACAGATCGACGCCACCATGGAAAAACGTCTGGCGGCAGTGGTGGCGCAGCTCAGCGGTGGTGAGCGTGAGCAGGATGTCGCTGTCGTTGATACATCTGCCAACGGCGATACCGTGGCCACGGATGCCGCCTCGCCGTGAGCGCCACCGAGCCGCCCGCGTTGCCCCGCAGCCCGCGCTGGATCCGTCACCTCAGCGCTGCCCGTGAGCGGGTCGAAAAACCCCGCCTTATCGTCGAGGGCCGGCTTACGCGCATGGTGGGTCTGACCCTGGAGGCCGTGGGCTGCCATGCCCCGGTCGGTGCACGCTGCCTGGTGGAGGGTCCGGAGGGGAAAGACATCGAGGCCGAGGTGGTCGGTTTCTCCGGTGAAAAACTGTTTCTGATGCCCATTGGCCGGGTTCAGGGCATCGTGCCCAATGCCCGTGTCACGCCCACCGGTGAGGCCTATGACGTGCCCGTCGGCCCGGCCTTGCTGGGACGGATATTGGATGGCGGCGGCAACCCCCTCGACGGCAAGGGCCCCATTACCCACACCCACCGCACACCACTCACGGGGCGCAGTATCAATCCCATGGCGCGGCAGCCCATCCGTGAGCCGCTGGATGTGGGCATCCGCAGCATCAATGCCCTGATGAGCGTCGGCCGCGGCCAGCGCATGGGCCTGTTCGCCGGTTCCGGCGTGGGCAAGAGCGTGCTGCTGGGAATGATGACCCGCTATACCACGGCGGATGTAATCGTGGTGGGCCTGATCGGCGAACGTGGCCGTGAGGTGAAGGAATTCATCGAGAATATCTTGGGCGAGGAGGGTATGGCGCGCGCCGTGGTGATCGCCTCGCCGGCCGACGACTCGCCGGTGATGCGTCTGCACGGCGCGGCGTTGGCCACCAGCGTGGCGGAGTATTTCCGCGATCAAGGCCAGAACGTACTGCTGCTGATGGACTCCCTGACCCGTTATGCCCAGGCGCAGCGTGAGGTGGCCCTGGCCATCGGCGAGCCGCCGGCCACCAAGGGCTATCCGCCCTCGGTGTTCGCCAAAATTCCACAGCTGGTGGAGCGCGCCGGCAACGGCGACAGCGGCGGCGGCTCCATTACTGCCTTCTATACCGTGCTTACCGAGGGCGATGACCAGCAAGATCCCATTGCCGACGCGGCACGCGCCATCCTCGATGGCCACGTGGTCTTGTCGCGGGAGCTGGCGGAGGCTGGGCATTACCCGGCCATCGACGTCGAGGCCTCTATCAGCCGTGCGATGACCGAGATCACCTGCGACGAACACCTCAAGGCGGCGCATCGTTTTAAGCGGATATACACTATCTATCGCCAGCACCGCGACCTCATCAGCGTCGGTGCCTATCAGGCCGGCAGTGATCCGCAGGTGGACGAATCCATCGCCCTCTATCCGCAGCTTACCCGGTTTCTACAACAGGGCATGAACGAGCCCGTGTCACTGGTGGAAAGCATCTCGGCGCTACAGGGATTGTGTCCGCCGGAGCCGGAGCCCGAAGTTGTCCAAAGTGCCCCTGTGCCTGCCGCTGGAAATCCGTATGCAGGCGGGGGATAGTGTTGGGGAAGGCTGCGGGAAATCAAGGAAAGAATTCCCATTTCAGTCAGCTACTGTTCAGTTTCAGGCTTTAGACTGGCGAGCTGTGTCCGATCTAGTTGAAACATATTGACGAGCCGTTGTCATACCAGACCGGCAACAGACCCCAAACCATGAGTTACACTGCAAAATGCCCACCAAAATGTGTTTTCGACGACTAATATTAACGATCCTTCTGATGGTGATCAGTGGGTCGCTATTGGCCCAGGATTGCGACCTAAAGACCTATGCGTCGACCCCCAGCGAGCAATTCCGGGAACATGCCAATGGCACCGTGACCGATACCAAAAGCAAACTGGCCTGGATGCGCTGCCCCCTGGGCATGCAGTGGCAGGGCGGTAGTTGCGTAGGTGTGGCGGCCCAGTATGAATGGAAGGATGCCGGGCGCCTCATCAAACGAATGAATGGCGGTGCTGGCTTTGCCGGCTACCGCGACTGGCGTCTGCCGACCCTGAAAGAGCTTGAGGGCATCGTTGAACACCGTTGTATTAGCCCGGCCGTCAATCTTGAAATATTCCCTGCCATGCCGCCGACTGGTTTCTGGTCAGCCACCCCGGAGCGGGACTATGAGAAGGGTATCTGGCTGGTGTACTTCCTACATGGCAAGAGCTACATGGGCAACACGCAACAGGAATGGAAGGTGCGTTTGGTGCGTGACGCGCGTTAAGCCGTTTTTTTGCCGATATAAGCCGGTAAAGGCCTGTCCCCCAGGGGGCGGGTCTTTTGTTTTTTTGGATCCTTCATAATTGCTATTACGCCAGAACTCCATGTCTTAGTGAGCAGGGGTCGGTCGGATCACAGCAATTCATTGAGAAAACGTATTAATTCAGCTAAATTCAGAAGCCTTAAACAGCCTATTTCACCATTTTGATGGAAAAATGGCCACTCTAAGTGAGAATAAAGGCAGATTCTCGTGGGAATAGTTATTGAAGTCAGTAGGTCAGCTTGGTCTGGCCCCCGGGGCCACGAAGGAAATTTTTTAAAGGGAGTATGACACATGAAAACATTATTGATCTTCTCGGTGGTTTTCTTTCTAATGGGTTGCAGTGGTAAAAACCAGCCCGTAGACAGCAGCAATAGCGGCAAGTTGAAAGAAGCGCTCATAATCGGCAGTGCAGAGTCTCCTGACCCTGTCTTACAAAGAGTGCGGGTACTGGAAAGGGAGGGGGTCGTGAAAGATGTGGTCGTTTTGGAGTCATTTCCAGTACAGATCCACTTGAAGGCGTCTCAATCTATTATAGATGAACTCAACAGTATATCTCGTGTGAAGGGCACTTTACGCTAAGTCTGAATGTTTCCAGAAAAGATGGCCTGCCGAGCTTCCCTCTAAAGAGAAATAGAGAGGAAGAATACGGCAGGCCGACCTGCTTTTAGTTATGTCAACATCACTTACTGGTAGGTGGCTATCCAGTTTTTTAGGGTGTTGAAAACGGTGCCAGTCATTCTGGTGCCACAGTTTTGTGTCCGCGATCCTGTGGTATGAATACCACGGACATGGCCAGATGTATCTGCGATTCCGCTACCACTTTGCCCGCCCGCAGTGTCAATGGTGTAACAAAGACGCATGGATCCACTTGTCCAGGGAGTGCCGAAATGAGTCCACATGGTACCAAAAGGCTTATCACCTGGATAACCCGTTATTCTATGAGTACCGCCGCTGTAAGTACCCCAACCTGCATTGCCACCATGCGGAGCCGCAGCCAGAACGATCATGCCATAATCATAATCGAAGTCCCGATTATTGAACCATCCGTTAGTAGTAATCGCCCTGGTCCATCTTTCACTTCCCCAGGGTTTATGAGAACCATTTTGTGCAACAGAGAAGTTGAGATTGTTATACCACTGGCCCGAGCCATTTGCGAGACAGTGACCCGCTGTTAACACATGTCGTGGACTGATTAGCGTTCCAGTACAGCCCACATCAATACGCCCGATATGCCAATTGGGTGAAGTGACGGTATTCGTGATTCGAATACGGTTATCTGAGCCAATAACCACCTCTATGCCAACATCATTGTCAGACCCATAACCAATACCACTGTCGGCCCCATGAGAATCTGTCATGATCTTGTTTATGTTTCGTGGGCTGACACTCGGATTACTAAATATTGAAGCAGAGTAACCGGCTTGTTCCAGAGCGTTAATGGCTTTTTCGAATATGGCTGCATCTCCTGGATCTATTTTTGATTCAAATTGCTCGCCATCTGACGTAACCATTACAGCGCTCAACCCTGCAGCACGTTGTTCAGGAGTGCGCTCAGTGGATGCTGCTTCGAGATCGCTTTCCATCAATACATCTGTTACCAGATTATCACCATAGATGAACGAGGCTGGTTGATCAATTTTTACAAAGTTTAGCTTGTTGTTCGCAATGCCACTGTTCTGCTCAGCTTGCGCTACAGATGTGATTAGAACAGCTACTACTGAAGCCGCAGTAAAAAATGCGAATTTACTCATATTGTTTTCCATTTCTAATTTCCTTATTAAAAATTGAAATTTCATGGCTTTCTGTAATGTTGCGTATAGAGAAAAGTCAATTTCAATTTAAGTGGGGGTTGCTATCAATTGTATAATTTTGGCGAATAAAGATCATGTCTTCGTCTTGTCATACGATAGCTAGTGGGTTCCAGTTCAGAAAAAACTGTGAAACGTCAGTAAAGAAATGCGCGCACAATATATTTTTTCCAGACTGACCCGGCAGTAATACAGAGCACATATTCATTACTAATTAAAACGAATATGCGCAGAACAATTTAGAATAATTTTTTTTACAAGTCAATTCAGGATTTTATTCAATTAGTAAGGTAATCCCCCGGCTCTGCTGGGGGGGGCAAAGGTTTGACCTATACTGCGGTCATTGTAAATCTCTGAACTCGACCAAGAGAAGAAAATTTACAAATGAACGAATACCAGAGTTATGAGTCATACGAGATGGGGCTGTAAGTATCACGTTGTATTTATTCCGCAACGTAGGCAGTCGCGGATACTTGGGGAGTTACGGAAGCATCTTCATGTTGGGGTTCACAGAAAAACGCTCACCCCTATTTTTCTTCTCTAAGTAAACATCCCCGCCCCAAGCGGCGGGGAATAGAACTCCAAGAGATTAAAGAGCCAAGTAGGGCGGGCGCCACCAAGCAAAGAGTTGCGGAAAAATTTGCTCGGTGGGCAGTGCCCACCCTGATTAACCCCGGTTGCGCAGATATTCTTCGTAGCCACCGTGGATATCGATGATGCCCGTGGGTGTTAGCTCGATGATGCGGGTGGCCAGAGAGGAGACGAACTCGCGGTCGTGACTAACGAAAATCAGCGTGCCGGGGTAGTTTTCCAGCGCCAGATTCAGGGACTCGATGGATTCCATGTCGAGGTGGTTGGTGGGTTCGTCCAGCAACATGATGTTAGGCCTCTGCAGCATCAGCTTGCCGAACAGCATGCGGCCTTGCTCACCGCCGGAGATCACGTTTACGGTCTTGTTGATGTCATCCTGGGAAAATAGCAGACGGCCCAGGGTGCTGCGAATGACCTGTTCATCATCGTTTTCCTTACCCCATTGATCCATCCAGTCGTACAAGGACATTTTTTTCTCGAAATCGGCAGCGTGATCCTGCGCATAGTAGCCAATCGTTGCGTTCTCGGACCATTTCACGGTGCCGGCATCCGGCTGCATATCACCAACCAGGCATTTCATCAGGGTGGATTTGCCAACCCCGTTGGGGCCGATAATGGCGATACGTTCACCAACTTCCACCATCAGCTTGAGATCGGCAAACAGTCGTTCATCGAAATGCTTGCCCAGACCCTCGACCTCAAGTGCCAGACGGTGCAGTTTCCTGTCCTGCTCAAAGCGGATGAACGGGTTTTGGCGGCTGGAGGGCTTCACTTCTGCCAGTTTGATTTTGTCGATCTGCCGGGCGCGGGACGTGGCCTGTTTTGATTTCGATGCATTGGCCGAAAACCGGCTGACGAAGGCCTTGAGTTCGGCAATCTGTGTCTTTTTCTTCGCATTGTCTGACAGCAGGCGTTCGCTGGCCTGGGTTGCCGCTGTCATGTATTCGTCGTAGGAGCCGGGGTACAGGCGTATTTCTCCATAATCCAGATCCGCCATATGGGTGCAGACGCTGTTAAGAAAGTGGCGATCATGGGAAATGATGATCATGGTGCAATTACGCTCATTGAGCATGCCTTCCAGCCAGCCGATAGTATTGATATCCAGGTTGTTGGTCGGTTCGTCCAACAGCATGATATCAGGATCGGAAAACAGGACTTGCGCCAGCAGCACGCGCAGTTTCCAGCCGGGTGCCACTTCGCTCATGAGCCCGTAGTGCTGCTCGACGGGAATGCCCACGCCAGCGAGCAGTTCACCGGCACGGGTCTCGGCAGTGTAGCCGTTCATCTCGGCAAACTCGGCCTCCAGCTCGCCGGCGCGAATGCCATCTTCCTCGGTCATTTCCGGGTTGGCGTAGATAGTGTCGCGTTCGGCCTTGACCTTCCACAGCTCCTCGTAGCCCATAATGACCGTGTCGACCACGCTGAATTCTTCGTAGGCGAACTGATTCTGGCGCAGCTTGCCGATGCGTTGGTTGGGGTCTTTTGAGACGTTACCGGCGCTGGGTTCCAGGTCGCCGCCGAGGATTTTCATGAAGGTGGATTTGCCACAGCCATTGGCGCCGATCAGGCCATAACGATTGCCGTCACCGAATTTGATGGAGACGTCTTCAAAGAGCGGCTTGGCGCCGAATTGCATGGTGATATTTGCGGTTGCTAGCACTGTATTGATACCGATTAGAGCGTGTGGATTGGCAATACCCGGGGAGCCGCGCCAGCGGGTGGCGGGCTGTGAGAGGTAAAACGAGGCGCGGATAATGCCACAAATCAGCATCGCTTGTATCGAAAAGTGGTCGACAATATGGCCGTTGGGCGAGATTTTACGCAGGGTGTTGCCGTATTGATCGTAGGTGTAGTGGGTCA
>VAPF01029364.1_pt1 | contig 15869 bp, 13 predicted proteins | sample 3393931 | NCBI WGS metagenome assembly VAPF01 (sample SAMN08290437, study PRJNA428436) | hydrothermal vent metagenome | isolation source: Deep-sea hydrothermal vent chimney | place: Atlantic Ocean: South-mid Altantic Ridge | depth 2773 m m | reverse complement strand
TGAAAACAGCTGAAAACCTCTGACCGGAGAGAAATTGAGCCGCGGCCCGGTTGCGGCCGCCGATGGCGCAATAGACAAAGGTGGGCTTGGAATAATCCAGCTCCGGCAAGGTGCCCGACGCTGTATTCTCCGGGCTGACGGACATCTAAGAGCTGGTAAGTGCCGCTGGTATTATTTTTTATATGTTCCCTGACCTTGCCGGCAGTTACGCTCTCCACCGGGATAAAAAAAATTTTCCAGTTCATTTTTCCATAATAGTGCTTGTTTGTAGTTATTGCGCCAAGACCACCAGGATTTGCCATTGTACTGTTAATTTTACACCTTTGGTTACAATAACACTGCAAGTCAGAAGTCAGGAAGTTCTTTAAATTATCTCCTCCTGAATATAGCGCTCAGGAATATAAAATTTTGTTGACTATTTGCTTGTCTGAGTATATGCTCATACATAAAGGAGATATCATGGACAGATGTGAATGCCGGATGATACATCAGGAGAGGGTGGATAAGGCTCTGAAAAAGGGGCTGAGCCCTTTAGAGGTTGAGGAACTCGCCCAGGTTTTTAAGGCCATTGGTGATGGTACCAGAATTAAAATTCTCTGGGCTTTGGAGGACGGTGAGATGTGTGTCTGCGACCTGGCCTGCTACCTTGGGCTTAGCGAATCAGCGGTGAGTCATCAACTGCGGATGCTGCGTCAGCTTCATCTTGTGGCTAACCGCCGTCAGGGGCCTATTCTCTATTATCGTTTAAATGATGGGCATATTCGGCAGATTATGCTGGTTGCTCTGGAGCATGTGCAAGAATAAAAGGAGAAAGTGAAACTTATGATAATATTAAAAATTCTTGAGGCCTCATGGCAGTTGCTACTGGAATCCTCTGTTTACATTCTGCTGGGTTTAATCATCGGCGGTCTGCTGAAGATGTTTCTGTCGCCGGCCGCTATTGCCAATCACCTGGGGCGGGGCCGCTTTATGTCGGTTATCAAAGCGGCCTTGCTTGGAGTTCCACTGCCGCTTTGCTCCTGCGGCGTATTGCCGGCCGCCGTCTCGTTGAAAAAAGAGGGCGCCAACAACGGGGCAACAGTAGCCTTTCTGATTAGCACCCCGGAGTCCGGAGTGGATTCGATTAGCATCAGCTGGGCGCTTCTTGATCCCATTATGACCATCGCCCGGCCCGTGGCCGCTTTTTTGTCGGCCATGGTCGCCGGGATATTTGAGAACCTGCTTAATCCGCCCAGGGCAGAGCGGCCCGCCAACTGGCTGCAATCCTGCCCGGTGGATAATTGTTGCGACGGCAGTGACTGCGATGCCGAGTCCCATCGCGCTCATCACACCATGTTCGAGAAATTCAAGGCCGGCTGTTTTTACGCGCTCACCGATTTATGGGCCGACATGATGCTCTGGTTTTTGGCGGGGTTATTGTTAGCCGGGGTGATAAGCGCCCTGGTGCCGGATTCATTTTTTACCGGCTATCTCGGCGGTGGTCTAAGTTCCATGCTTCTCATGCTGCTATTTGGCATTCCCCTGTATATCTGCGCCACGGCCTCAACCCCCATTGCGGCCGCTATGATCCTTAAAGGGGTCAGTCCGGGGGCCGCCCTGGTCTTTCTTCTGGTGGGGCCAGCTACTAATATTGCCTCCATCTCGGTACTTGTCGGCCTGCTGGGCAAACGGGCTGTTGCCATCTACCTGACATCTATATCGGTAGTCAGCGTCCTTTGCGGCCTGGCGGTAAACCGGATATATGCCTATTTACATATTGATGTCATGGCGGTGGCCGGCCGGGCAGCCGAGGTTGTTCCACCCTGGCTGCAACTGACTGGGGCTGCGGTTCTGCTTGGTTTATCGATAAAGCCCCTGGCACAGGTGGTAAGGCGGCTGACGGCCAGGTGGTCGGGACATGAGGTGCAGTCCTGCGGCTGTGGCAGTAATTGCCAAACCCTGCCCATGGCTGGTAATGCTGACGGTGATGAATGCGGCTGCCATGCGGAGCATAAATGAGCAACCCCGCCGCAAGAAACGACGGGGTATTAAAAGCCATGATTTCCTGACAAATCAGCGGTACGGTTTTATAGTAAGCTCTCAACAAACCACACTCTTGACTTTATAACCTCTCTAAATGTAGCGGTACGACTACGATCGTATGCGAGCGTTTCAGGGACGCCCTGCTGTGCGTAATTAAGTACCCCGATAATACCCCATTTATATCGGAGTCTCGCAGACTCGCTTATCAGGGGGACTTAAGTGCGTGCAGCAGGGTGTTCATGGAGCGCTTACGTTTTCTATGCCGACCAATCATTAGCCATAAACTGTTTGTGATCCGGCTTGGGCGGTTTGGCTTCGGTCAGGCGTGACTTGAGCCAGGTCAGCACCTTGTCGAATTCCCGGCCTAATTCATTCAGGGCCTTGCCCCGATGGCTGACCTCATTTTTCTCCGCTGCCGAGCATTGGGCAAAAGTGCGCTTCAGGGGCGGATAGTAGAAGACAGGATCATAGCCAAATCCCCCTTCACCTTTGACCTCTAAGCTGATCTCACCTTCACATCTGCCCTCATAGGTCAGGGCCGGGCCGCTGGGCACGGCTACGGAGATCACGCATTCAAAGGCAGCCTGCCGCTCATCAGCCCCCTCCATCTCCCGTAATAATTTGGCGATATTGTCAGCATCGCCGGCCTTTTCCCCAGCGTAACGGGCCGAACGAACTCCCGGCCTCCCCTGCAGAGCCTTGACTACCAGGCCGGAGTCATCGGCAATAGCCGGCAGACCCAGGGCCTTGGCGGTGAGCAGGGCCTTTTGATAGGCGTTATCATCGAAGGTGGCACCATCTTCGGCTGCCTCGGGGATGGGCCCGAAGTCATTTAGTGATTTTAAATCAATATGGTAGGGCTGCAGTATCTGCTGAAACTCTCTTACCTTGCCCTGGTTACGGGTGGCAAGAACAATCATAATTTCTGGTGTTGACATTGTGCTAATCCTGTTTTTTATGGTTTCGGGTGATAAGGCTGACAAACAACATCCTACAACATAATGTATCTATATCTCTTTGACAATACTACATATTGCATATTGTACCAAAAAAAATTTGCCTTCCCCTGCTCAACGAAGTATTATTAGTCAAAAGGAGGTGCGCTATGTTCTGGGATTTTTTTCTCTTCGTCATTATCGGGCCCCTGATTGCTTTTTTTATTTATTATCTTACCGAAGATCGGAAACGCGCCGATAAATATCGGGCCGAGAGGGATCGCAGCCATTTGATCTTCTAAGAATCGGCCTTGTCGGCCGTTTTTTGCCTCACAGCCTAAGGTCTCGTTCCTTCATCTCGCAACCGTAAATCGCCGGAAATAACCTGGTGGATGAGGCCTGCGGCGTCTTTTATTCTCAGCACCCCATCCTCATCCGGCCCCAGGGATATGCCGCATACTGGCATACCACCTGGTTTGAGCCAGGTGAGCCGTTTCCCGGCGCTGGCATCCCAGCGCCGCCAATCCCTTAATATTGCCGTAAACTCCCCCTTCTCCAGGCGCTTTACTTCCCGTTCCACGGCTTCAATGACAGCGGCAAGAATCCGGCCCCGGTCATAGAAAAGATTGGCCGCCATCCGCATGGATACCCCCCGCTGGCCTATCTCCGCCGGAAAATCATCCGGCCCGCTGTTGACATTTAAGCCGATGCCGACAATTACCGGCCGCCCCTTGGCTGATTCCGCCCCGCACTCGGTGAGGATACCCGCCATCTTTTTACCCTGCCACAGAATGTCGTTGGGCCATTTGAGTCTGGTCTTTAGAGCGGAGGTGGCAAAAATTGCCGTCCGCAGGGCAAGACCTGCAGTCAGGGTGATTTTCGTCAAATCGCTCAGGCCGAGACGAGGGCGGACAATAATGGAGAAATAGAGACCCAGGCCCGGTGGCGACTGCCATTTCCGCCCCAGACGACCACGACCGGCGCTTTGACTGTCAGCCGCGACCACCGTCCCCGACGGGGCTCCTTCAGCGGCCAAGTTCAGCGCCGTGGTGTTCGTGGAGTTTAAGCATTTGTAAACCAGTACTTGGCGGCCGTTTCTACCGCCGCCATCCCTGAGCTGCTCCCACATTGGTTCTAACTGCTGGTTCCCGGTTAATTCTGTCAAAAAAATATCCTCCAGCCACCCCCCGGTCGGCCGCTTGACTTTTCAGGTGCTTTACGATAGATTACTTTATTTTTGTCCTGCCCTGCGGCGTGGACAGGCGGGATGTAATAGGAGGTAAACATGCATATTAAGGCCTTAAAGGGATTTAAAGACATATTACCCCAGGAGGCGGCCCTCTGGCAACATATTGAAGGCCGGGCCCGGGATATTTTTCAGCGCTTCGGCTACCGCGAGATAAAAGTTCCTATTTTGGAGAAAACCGATCTGTTTGCCCGTTCCATCGGCGAGACCACCGACATTGTCGAAAAGGAGATGTACAGCTTCGCAGATCGCAACGGTGAATCACTCACCATGCGGCCGGAGGGTACTGCCTCGGTACTACGTTCCTTTATTGAACATAACCTGCACAGCGAGCGACCGTTGCAGAAACTATACACCATGGGCCCCATGTTTCGTCATGAGCGGCCTCAGAAAGGACGTCTACGTCAGTTTCACCAGATGAGTGTTGAGGCCCTGGGCGTTGACCGCCCGGAATTGGATGCCGAGATTATGGCCATGGCCTGGATGCTGCTTGTTGATCTGGGCCTAAAGGTCAGTCTGGAGATTAATTCCCTGGGCTGCCCGGAGTGCCGCCCCCTCTTTAATAAGGCCCTGCTGGAATTTCTGACCGACAGCAGGGGGGAATTATGCCCCGATTGTGAACGGCGGCAGGGGAAAAATCCCCTGCGGGTCTTAGATTGTAAAAACGCGAAATGCCAGGCCCATTACGTTAATGCGCCGGTCATTCTCGATTACCTCTGCCCGGACTGCGCGGCTCATTTTCAGGTCGTTGAGGACTGTTTGCGGGATTTAAACATTGATTACAAGGTTAATTCTTTCATGGTACGGGGGCTTGATTATTATACCCGCACCACATTTGAACTGATTACCCATGATCTCGGGGCCCAAAGTGCCGTGGGGGCAGGCGGACGCTACGATGGTCTAATCGCCCAGTTAGGCGGTTCGGCTCTGCCCGGCATTGGCTTTGCCCTGGGAATGGAGCGCCTCGTTTTGCTCTTAACCGCCGATGGTGGCGGTGAAGTACCCAGGGATATTATCGATATATTTCTCGCCGCTCTGGGGCCGGCGGCTGGCCAGCGGGCCTTTACCATGCTGCATGCCCTGCGCCTGCAAGGTCTGCGGGCGGTGATGGATTACACCAGCCGCAGCCTGAAAAGCCAGATGAAGCAGGCGGCGCGCTACGGCAGCCGTTTCACGCTCATTATGGGCGATGAGGAATTAAGCTCCGGCCGGGCAATGCTCCGCGATATGGAGAGCCATGAGCAGCGTGAAATTGAATTATCCACCGATCTCACGGCCTGGAGTAAAACCATGGCTGCCGAAATTACACCTTAAATTTCTTGTAACTATTTTAGAGGAGACACCCGATGGAATCCATGGGGGGAATGAAGAGAAGTCATTATTGTAACGATCTGCGGGCCGCTAATGTTGGCGAAGAGGTAATTCTCATGGGCTGGGTGCTGCGGCGGCGAGATCATGGCGGGGTGATATTTATTGACCTGCGCGATCTTCACGGCCTTACCCAGGTGGTGTTTAATCCCGAGCACAGCACCGCCATTCACGCCAAGGCCCATGACCTGCGCAGTGAATGGGTGCTGGCTGTGCGCGGCAGGGTCTGTCTTCGTCCCGACGGAATGGCCAATGACAAGCTCACCACCGGCGCCATTGAGGTCATGGTGGACGAACTGCGGATTTTAAATACATCCCCGACTCCGCCCTTTCCCTTAGACGAGGAGAAGGAGGAGGTCTCCGAAAATCTGCGCCTTAAATATCGCTATCTCGATCTGCGGCGGCCGGGGATGATTAATAATCTGATTATGCGTCACAAGGCGGCTCATGCCGTGCGCAATTATCTGAATGATAATAATTTCCTTGAGGTGGAAACTCCGGTGCTGACTCGCTCCACTCCGGAGGGGGCCAGGGATTATCTCGTCTCCAGCCGGGTTAATCCGGGGAAATTTTACGCCCTGCCGCAGTCGCCGCAACTCTTTAAACAATTATTGATGGTCTCCGGAGTTGACCGCTATTACCAGGTTGTTAAATGTTTTCGGGATGAGGATCTGCGGGCCGACCGCCAGCCGGAATTTACCCAGATTGACATGGAACTTTCCTTTGTTGACGAGGAGGATATTTATACTATTGCCGAGGGCCTGATGCGGATGCTGTTTAAGGCTACCATCGGCCTGGAGATCAGCACTCCCCTGCCGCGGATGACCTATGCCGAGGCCATGGAGCGTTTTGGAACTGACAAACCGGATACCCGCTTCGGCCTGGAACTGGTCAACCTAACTGAGACCGTGCGGGACTGCGGCTTTAAGGTCTTCGCCTCAGTAGTTAAAAAGGGTGGACAGGTAAAGAGTATAAACGCCAAGGGCTGCGCCGCCACCCTTTCACGGAAAAATATCGACAATCTGACCGAGTATATCGCCCAGTTTGGGGCCAGAGGGCTGGCCTGGGTTAAGGTCAAGGAGGACAGCTCCTGGCAGTCACCCATCGCCAAATTTTTCACAGAGGATGAAAAGGCGGCCATGGCGGCCGCTCTCCAGGCCGCGCCCGGTGATATTTTGTTTTTTGTGGCCGACAGCCCCTCGGTGGTACATCACGCCCTCGCCGAGCTGCGTCTAAAGCTGGGGCGGATACTGGATTTAATTGATGACAAGGCCTTTGAGCTCCTCTGGGTCACCGATTTCCCTCTTTTAGAATACAATGATGGCGAAAAACGCTATACGGCAGTTCATCATCCCTTTACCGCCCCCAATGAAGAGGATCTGGAATTCCTGGAATCTGAACCCGGCCGAGTGCGAAGCCGGGCATACGATATTGTTTTGAATGGCACGGAGATCGGCGGCGGCAGTATCCGTATTCATCAGAAGGAGATTCAGAACCGGGCCTTCGCGGCCCTGGGCATAGCCCCGGAGGAGGCTGTGGATAAATTCAATTTTCTGCTCCGTGCCCTGGAGATGGGGGCTCCGCCCCATGGCGGTATCGCCTTTGGGCTTGATCGGCTGATGATGATTTTGACCGGCAGCGAATCAATTCGTGACGTCATCGCCTTCCCCAAGACCCAGAAGGCTACCTGCCCGTTGACCGAGGCCCCCTCTGCCGTGGCGAGAAAGCAGCTTACTGAATTGCACCTGCGGCCGGACTGGTAAGAAGCGGTGCCATACTAAGCAAGCTTGACACGTTGATCTGGTTTATATTATGTCGATTTAACGAATTAAATTGGATGTCGAATTTTAAATAATGAAGGGAAAGAATGTTTTTGGCCTTTAGGATCGTTTAATTATCATTGAACCACCATCAAAACTCGAATCACTGCTTGATGAAAACAATCAGTTAATATCGGTTTTTGTAACAAGTTTGAAAACCGCCGGGAAAAAGAAGGGGGGGGAGATTTCGATATTCAACATTCAAAACGTAGTTAAGGCGTACAGCTGCCTGTGGAAAAGATTAATTTGTCATTTTTGCACCCGCTAAACAGCATCTTTAAGAGTTATCCAGCACGTCACGAACAAACCGCACCAGGTCGCAGCGCTGCACCGGTTTATGGACATAAAATTTAATCCCCATGTTCAGGGCCTGTTGCTTTGAGATTATAGAGCTGTAGCCGGTACAGAGAATAACGGGGAAATCCGGCCGCCGAGCCAGGAATTTTGCCGCCAGTTCGTGGCCGCTTATTTCCGGCATGGTCTGATCCGTGAGTAGGAGATCAAAGGCCTCTGGATCAGAACTGAACAGTTTAAGGGCAGCGTTGCTGCTGGTGAGAGCCGTAACCTTGTAGCCCTGTTTCTCTAACAGGGCCTTTTGGAGTTCGGCAATCATCTTCTCATCATCCACCACCATAATACGCTCAGTCCCCATGGGTAGATCCGCTATTATGGGGACGGTATCTCTCTCGCTTGCCGCAGGCAAAACCGGGAACAGAACGCGGAACTCGGAACCAACGCCTGGTTGACTATGTACCCGGACAATGCCGCCCATGTTGCGGGCCAGGCCATAGACAATGGAGAGGCCGAGGCCAGTGCCCTGGCCGACCTCTCTCGTCGTAAAATATGGTTCAAACATATGCTGCTTAGTGGTCTTGCTCATGCCGCAGCCGTTGTCACGAACCAGTAATTCCACAAAGGGGCCGGGCCGCACCTCCTCCTGAGTCCGTAAATCATCGGCACTCAACTGCCGACGGCGGAGGTGGATTTCAATAACCCCCTTTTCATCATCTAAGGCCTTCAGGGCGTTAGTACAGAGATTAACGATTATTTGATGAAGTTTGGTGGGATCACCATTAATCTTCCCGCAGTCACAATCAATCCTGGTACGAATATTTACGCTGCTTGGCATGGAGTTACGCAGTAAATTCAAGGCCTCTTCAATGATTAGATGCGGGGCTATGGGCTGCAAGTGCCCGGTCTTTTTGTGGCTGAAACTCAAGATCTGTTTTACCATGTCCCGGGCTCGGAGAGCGGCCTTGATAACCTCGTCGAGATAAGATGTGGTTAGACCCTTGATGTGCGCCTCATCTTTGGCCAGCTCGCTATAACCTAAAACCGCAGTCAGGATATTATTGAAATCATGGGCAATGCCACCAGCCAAAGTGCCCATGGCCTCCATTTTATGGGCCTGAAACAGCTCCTCTTCTAAAGATTTACGCTCAGTAACATCAGTGATCACATAGACCAGATAATCCAGCTTACCGTCTTCATCCGGCACCGCGGAACTACTGATCTCAAAGGTTTTATGCAGGTATTCATGGTAAATCTCGGCGCTGTGATCACCGCCATCCGCCATTGTCCGGTCACCGGGGCAGTCTTTACAGGGGCAGTCCGGACCGCAGAATATTTCGCAGGATTTACCCCGCAATTCATCTTCCGTGGTTTTAAAAAACCGGCAGGCACTGGCGTTGGCCTGTAGAATTTTCTTGTTCTTATCCATTAAAATGACCATATCGTGGAGAGCGGCAAAGGTCTTGACCCATTTTTCCTTCACCGCCTTTAATTCCCGCACCTTTTCCTCCAGCTTGGTGGCCACAATGCCGGGATAGCGGGCCAGAAAAGCCTCCTGCTCAGCGACCATCCGCTTCGGGCGCTCTGCTCGGGCGCTTGTTACTCCGCTGATGGCCTCCTCAAGCTGCCGCAAGAATTCCTGGGGGTTCAGGGGCTTCACAAGATAGGCATCCGCCCCCAGGGAACGGGCCAGCTCACGTTCGTTATAACCGGTATAAACAGCGGAATAAAAGATAAAGCGGATATCACGCAGAGCAGGATCATTCTTCATCCGCCGCAGGAGTTCAAAACCGTCCATCTTGGGCATAAGGGCATCTGAGATTACCAGATCAGGCTTATGCTCAGTCATCAGTTCCAGGGCCTGAAAGCCATCGCCTGCCTCCACGACCTGCCAGCCCTGACGTTCTAAATTATAACGCAGTAAACGCCTGTCATCTCCCCGGTCTTCAACAATCAGAGTCTTCATATTTCTTCTCTCTCGATAATTTTTTTTATCTCCGTCATAACCCGCCGGGGGTCAACTGGTTTTTCGATATAGCCGTTACAGCCGGCCGCCATAATTTTTTCCCGATCACCGCGCATGGCGTATGAGGTCATGGCAATAATGGGGGGATTACCCGCTGGTTCAGAGGCTCTGATGCGGCGGGTGCTTTCCATACCGTCTATGCCGGGTAGCATAATATCCATTATAATCAGATCCAGCAGGGTGCTGGCGGCGATTTCCACCCCCTGCTCTCCATCTTCGGCGCCTAAGATCTCGTAGCCATCTCTTTGCAGGATATAGGTCATAAGCCGGAGGTTATCCGGATTATCTTCTACTATTAATACCTTTTTCATACCTCCACCTCCATAGGCAACAACATGGTAAACGTTGTGCCCTGGTTATAAATACTTGTTAAGCTTATCTCGCCGTTTAGAACCTCCCGCACCAATTTAGCGGTGAGGTAGAGCCCCAGGCCGGTACCGGGATATTCCCCGTCACCAGCGGCATGTAGACGGACAAAGGGCTTAAAGAGACTATCCACCTCCTCCTGGCGGATGCCGATTCCGGTATCGGCCACCTCTAAGCGCACCATTGCCCCATCCTCAAGAGTTCCGGTAATGGTAATTGTGCCATGGATAGTGAATTTAACCGCATTGGTCAGCAGGTTCAGCAGACATTGCAGCAACCGCCGCCGGTCGCCACGCATGGCGATCGGTTGAACATCATGCTGTAATTCCAGGCTCTTATCCTGAACGGAAGAACAAATAGTGTCCAGAGCTTCATCTACCAGCTCATCAAGCCTGAAATTCTCCACATAACCATCCAGCTTGCCGGCCTCTATCTTGGATATATCGATAATATCATTAATCAGAGCCAGAAGATGACGGCCGTTACGGTGAATGGCGGTTAGATTCAGCTTCTGTTCCTCGTTCAACGGGCCCAGCCACTCATCACATAAAATAGCGGAGAAACCAATAATGGAGTTCAACGGTGTCCGCAATTCATGACTGGTGGAGGCGATGAATAGTGATTTTAATTGATCCAGCTCCCGCAGCTTCTCGTTGGCCGTATTAAGATCCTCCACCGTTTCCTGCAGATGAACCTGAGATTCTTCCAGTTCCCTGGTGCGCTCCATGACCTTCTCCTCGAGGAGAGCGGCGTTTTTAACTGTCTCCTCGTAGAGCCGGGAACTATGCATGGCGAGAGCCACCTGAGCGGCCACCGCCTCCATGGTCTGGATGAGGCCTTTTTCCGGTTTAGCGGTACTGCGGGTAAAAATGCAAAGGACACCAATACAGTTTTTGCCGACCAGAAGTGGAAAAGCGGCATGAAAATTAATATTGTCATGCCGAGTCGTCTCGCGGGTGGAGTATTCAAGCACCTCCTGCCGGTTCCAAAGAATAAGCGGCTTTTTGTCCCGGGCACAATTACCGCAGAGGCAGTCACCCACTTTGATCACATGGCGGCTTAGATCAAGAACTGCGGCCGGGGAAGTCTGCCGGTGGGCGGCAAGTTCGAGGGTTTGATCCGGGGTAACAAAACAGATGGTACAGCCCTCTAAACCGCTTATCCTGCCAACGCCATCCATGACTTGATTAAATAGTTCCTGCATATCCAGACTAACGGCGCAGGAGATGAGCAAGCTGTTCAGATCCCGCAACTCCCTGTTCGCCCGCTGGGCTTCCGCCTGGCTTCGCTCACGTTCTGCCAGTTCCCGGCGCAGCTCCAGGGTTTTGGAGGTGACCTGACGGCGCAGGGTACGATTAAAGAACATGCCAGCTATGCCAAGGCCCAAAAGAATGGCCATTACCACAAAGGCGGTTCGCCAGGAGATGCCCTCTTGAAAGTTAATTCGTACCCAGCGCTGGCTGATAATCGCTGCCTGCCGGTTACTGATGGAAGCCAGCCCTTTATTGATGATATCGGCCAGAATCGGCCAGTCACGGCGGACGGCGAAATAAAGTTTACCTTGATTTACCGGGGCCGCAACCTTGAGATTAGTGAGGTGCAGATGATTGATCCAATAGGCGGCTGAGGCCACGTTGCCCACCAAGGCCTTAGTCTGACCGCTGGAAAGGCTGATCAGGGCCTGTTTCAGAGTGGCATAGGGAATGGCGATAATGGAGGTATGCTCCCGGAGATAGGCGGCGTGGGAGGACTTGGCCTGCACCGCCACCCGCCAGGAATATATATCATCAATGGAGGAGATAAATGGGGTGCGAGAACGGGTAATAATGACCCGGTTAAAGTTCAGATAAGGCCGGGAGTAAACTAAGAAGCGCTGCCTTTCCGCGCTCTTGCCCACGCAGGCCAGGACATCAATGCCGCCATTTTGGGCCGCGGCCATTACCTCAGGCCAGCTTAAATTAGGCACCACCTGCAGGCGCAGGCCTAGGCGTTTACGGAGCAGTTTGACATAATCGGCGGCAATTCCCTGGTAATGGCCATTTTTGCCGAGGAATTCAAAGGGCGCGAACTCAGGATCAATACCAAGGCGGATATTGGGATGGGCCTTAATCCAGGCCTTTTCCCTGGAACTTAGAAAAACAGGACGGGCCTGGGCTGGAGAATTACCGGGGACGGACTTGCCAGCCGCCAGGAAAGTGGGGCCGCAAAGAACGAGAACCAGAACAGATATCAGCATTGAAGCCGCTGATTTCTTCCCTACCCAGTCAGAGATTCCCCAACCTCCTCTTCGCATATGCCCTCCGGCCAGTTTTGGAGGCAGAGACCTGATATTTTCCTGCCCTTACCGGCAAATGAACTGCTTTCGCTGGCTTTTGTCAAGGCAAAAAACGGCTCACCGAGGAGGCCGACATTGTGGGGGAGTTAGTTGTCTGTTTCCTCAAGCTGGGGATATGAGCCCAGCCATTCAAAACTGGCGCAGGTCTCCCGCAGACGCATTACAGCCTTATCTATCACCGGATCATTAATATGGCCCAGCAAATCGATAAAGAACATATATTTTCCGGCCTCACCCTTAACCGGCCGTGATTCTATTCTGGTAAGACTGATGCCATGTTCAGCTAAAATATGCAGGACATCGTTTAAGGCCCCCGGCCGGTCTATAACGCTTAGAACAAACGAGGTTTTATCCTTCCCGCTTCTGGTCAGGGAGCGTCGGCCGATGAGCAGAAAACGGGTAGTATTACCCCGGTAATCCTCCACCCCCTGGGCCACAACCTGCAGCTCATAGGTCTTAATGGCCAGGGAACTGGCGATGGCCCCCAGGGTATGATCTTTCTGGGCCATCTGCGCCGCCACCCCAGTGCTGAATACCGTCTGGGTGGGGACATCGGGCAGATTTTTGCGCAGCCATTGACGGCATTGAGCCAGGGGCTGAGAGTGAGAAACCACCATCTTTATGTCCTCCATGGCCCCGCTGAAGTTGACCAGATTATGCTTAATGGCCAGATTAACCTCACCGCAGATCTTTACCCGGTATTTTATAAAGGAATCCAGGGTAGAAGTTACCGAGCCCTCAATGGAGTTTTCCACCGGCACAATACCATAGGTAATGCGGCCGTGTTCCACATCGTGGAAGATATCTTCAATGGTTTCCTGGGGGATAAAACGAGCCGACTGGCCGAAATATTTGACTCCGGCCAGGTGGGAGAAGGTTGCCTCCGGGCCAAGATAACCCACGGTCACCGTCTTCTGCGACAGACGGCAGGTGGTGATAATCTCCCGGAAGATACTGATAAGCGGTGGTTCCGGGAAATCGTTATTATTCATGGCCTTAAGCCGTTCAAATATCTGTCTCTCCCGCAGCGGATCCCATTTGGCCCGCTTATTCTGATTTTTAAGGCGGCCAATATCCTTGGCGCAGAGCAGACGTTCCTTCAAAAGAAGTAATATCTGATTATCTATGGAGTCAATGCGCTCTCTGATAACCGAGATTGTCTTATTGGCCGCGCCGTCCTCAATGCTGATCTCCTGCTTTTCTGTCATAATGTCTGCCAAATCCAAGTACGGGGTTAGGTGGTTTTCTCGCCCATCATAACTGCAGCCCTGAATGATGTGCTACTTAATAGTTACCAAAAAAGATTTATTATCTTGACGAGAGACTCAAATATCGTAAATATGCAAATTAAAGTAATCTACGCCACTTGAAAAGCGAAAACAAGCGGCAATGACGTTTTCAAGACCGTTTTACTGATTTTTTTGGTGGTGTCCGGTTATATTTTGCGTTAAGGCTGGTTGATGGTGATTTCCAGCCCTCACTGAATAGTTATGTTTCAAGCCTCAAGCTAAAGGTAATTGCCGATGAAAGTAAAAAACTGGATCAGAAAGAACCCCGTCGTTATCAGCCGTGACACCCTTCTGCAGGAGGCGGCACAGCTCATGAAAGAATACGACATAAGGCATCTGCCGGTGGTGGATGACATGCAGTTAGTGGGCTTCATCACCGAAAGTGATCTACGGCAGTTTTCCTTTCCCTCCATGGTTGAAGATATTCCCGTCCACCAGGTAATGGTCACCAACCCCCTGACCATTGATGCCAATGCCTCTGTTGAGGAAGCGGCAAGAATCATTCATGACAACAAGATAGGCGGTCTGCCGGTATTAGATAACGGCAGACTGACCGGGGTCATTACCGCCTCCGATCTGTTAGCCGCTTTCATTGAGGTTCTGGGGCTGCTAAAGGCCACAACCCGCCTGGATCTTCAGATTAGTGATAACGGTGATATTGATACCGTGTCTCATATTATCATTGAACATGGCGGAAAAATCCTGAACATGGCCACCGACAGTAACACCGTGAGCAGTCATAAGGTTTATTCCTTTAGATTAGAACAATGTGAAACAGATGACATGGTCAGGGCTCTGGAAGAGGCGGGGCACAAGGTGCTGTCGGTAATGGAATAAACGTGAGCGCTCCAAATGCGCACAGCGGGGCGTTCCTGGAGCGCTTACGAATAAATAAGTTACGAGAGAATAATGAACAAACACAAGATAAATAAGACCTATGCCGAGATAAACGCCCGCATCAAGGCTGGTGAGGCCGTGGTGGTCACCGCCGAGGAGATGACCAGGATTGTGCGGCGCGAGGGCCGAGTCAAGGCGGCGGCCAGGGTCGATGTGGTTACCACTGGCACCTTCTCGCCCATGTGCTCATCAGGTATGTTTTTCAACTTCGGTCAGACGACGCCCACCATTAAGGCCGCCGAGGTCTGGCTTAACAATGTTTCCTCCTACGCCGGACTGGCGGCGGTTGACGCCTATATCGGCGCCACCGAGCCCTGCGCCGACGATCCTTTGAACAAGGTCTATCCCGGCAGTTTCCGTTATGGGGGCGGCCATGTTATTGAGGATCTGCTCAATGGTAAAAAGGTTTTTCTGAAGGCCACCGCCTATGGTACAGACTGCTACCCGAATCATCTGTTGGAGAAGGAAATAACCCTGGATGATCTAAGCTCGGCCCTGCTTTGCAACCCCCGCAATTGTTATCAGAACTATAATTGCGCCATTAATCTCTCCGACAAGACCATTCATACCTATATGGGAACCATCAAATCCCAGGGGCGAAGTGCCAATTATTGCAGTGCCGGAGAATTAAGTCCCCTGTTAAATGATCCGCTCTACAAGACTATCGGTCTGGGAACAAGGATATTTCTCGGCGGCGGGGTTGGCTATGTAACCTGGCAGGGTACTCAGCATAATCCCAAAGCGCCGCGGGCCAAAAACGGCAGCCCCCTAACTCCGGCCGGCACCCTCATGGTGCAGGGTGATTTAAAGCAGATGGAGCCCGGCTGGCTCAAGGGCGTGAGTATCCAGGGCTACGGTTGTTCCATGGCCGTGGGGCTGGGGATTCCCATTCCTATACTCAATGAAGAGATGGCAGGTTATACCGGAGTGTCAGACGCTGAGCTCTTTACGCAGGTAATTGATTACGCCTATGACTATTCCAACCGTATAAGCCGTAATTACGGCGAGGTCAGTTATGCCGAGCTTAAAAGCGGCAGTATAGAGGTCAACGGCCGTCAGGTACCCACTGCGCCCCTGTCCAGCGTGGTCAAGGCCAGAGAGATTGCCGAAATCTTAAAGGAATGGATTATGAAAGGCGAATTTCCCCTCCAGGAACCAGTGCAATTGCTGCCCGACGGCCAGGAATAGGTGGCAGGCAGGAAGTACAATGCCCTCAAGGAAATTCTATGTTCCCTGAGGCAGGTGACGGTGGCCTTCTCCGGCGGGGTTGACAG
>VAPF01060164.1_pt1 | contig 15914 bp, 18 predicted proteins | sample 3393931 | NCBI WGS metagenome assembly VAPF01 (sample SAMN08290437, study PRJNA428436) | hydrothermal vent metagenome | isolation source: Deep-sea hydrothermal vent chimney | place: Atlantic Ocean: South-mid Altantic Ridge | depth 2773 m m | reverse complement strand
TATTCCTTCAGCAGTGTCAGCAGCCAGGCTGGAGTAACATTCGCAGCACCAAAAGTAGGCGCTTGAGGCGAGCTGCGGGGAATTAAACCCACAGAGATTAATTAACCCGGCAACACTGAAGTCCAAGATGGTCACAGCGATTTACTTCCCGGTAAACCCGTGGATCAACCGCCGTGCACGCTTGGTGGGACGACCCTGGCCCGGCTCACGGTGAGCATTGGCGAGACGGCGCTGCGCAGCGGCCTTTTCGCGCTGCACGATGCTTTCCATCGTCTCTTTATAAAGCTGCTGGGCGATCGGGGCGGGGCCACGGCGGCCGGAAAGGTCTCGTACGATAACGGTCTTTTCGTCAAAACCCTGGCGGATCTTCAGTTCATCACCCACCTTGAGTTCACGGCTGGGTTTGGCGCGGCTGCCATTGAGTTCGATCTTGCCGCCCTTGATGGCCTCGGCGGCAAGACTGCGGGTCTTGAAAAAGCGGGCCGCCCACAACCACTTGTCGAGGCGTACCTTTTTATCCGTAGTACTCGCGTTGGCCGGCATCATTTTTCCTCCACGCAGGTACGGTCACGGCCGCCGTCTTTGGCCTTGTAGAGGGCACGGTCGGCACGCTGAAACAGGGTTTCGGGATTGTCGTCTTCACGCATTTCCGCCAACCCCACGGAAACGGTGATGGCGACGCCCGTACCCTGGTAGTGAAACTGGCTCTGCGAGACGTCCTTACGGAGTTTTTCCACTGCCACCAGACCGTCACTCAGGCCGGTTTCCGGCATCACGATGACGAATTCTTCACCGCCATAACGGGCCAGAAAGTCGGTCTCGCGTAGATTATTACGCACCCGGTCGGCGATAATCTTCAGTGCCTTGTCGCCAGCCTTGTGGCCATAACTGTCGTTGATGCGTTTGAAGCGGTCGATGTCCAGCACCGCCAGCGACAACGGCTGCTTATAGCGCTTGGCGCGAGCGAACTCCTGCACAATACGCTCATCGTAGGCGAGACGATTATAGAGGCCGGTGAGCGGATCGCGCACCGCCTGTTCATGCTTTTCACGCAGCCGCTGGCGCAGGCTTTCGCCCTCCTTTTCCATTTCACGCACGCGCTGGTTGAGATGTTCGAGCTGTTCTTCCAACTGCCGCTGCCGTGCCTCATCGGACTCACGGTGTTCGTCAAGATGACGCAGGATGGTTTCCAGGCGCTGCTGGATCTCTGCCTTCAACTGCTGTGGATCCTCAGCCTGATCGACACTGCTTTCGATGTGCCGCACCTGAGCCTGCACCACAGCATCCAGTTCGCGTGAACTGTCGACACTGGCGCGGTGATGGGTCTTCGCACCGGCCAGGTATTGGTCGAGATCCTGTAGGCGCCCCGTCAGCTGACGCAGAAAGTCCTGCAGCTCATGATTTTCGGCTTCCATCTGCCGGCGCATGGTGGAAATGAGGTCAGCAATAGCGTGCAGTGCGGGGGCGATGGCGTGCTCTGCCAGGCCATTGGCAAGGCGATCTTTGAGACTTTCCACCTGTTCGGTAAGTGCCGCTGGCAGGCTCAAGGTATCCAGCAGTTGGATACAAAATTCACCCAGCAGTGGGTCTGCGTTTGTCAGCACCTGTTGGCCGGCGTCCTCTCGGCCCGATTCCCTGTCACTGGCTTTAGTACCACCCTGGCTGCCGAACAACCGCTTTATTAGCCCGCCGCCACCGCCCGTCTCCGGCTTCAGCGCGCTGTTGACCAATTCGGCCAGTTCGTACAGTGGCTGTTCCATCTGCCTGATATCATCAGCCTCTGCAAAGTGGTGCCGCAGGGTCTTGGCGCGTGAACGCAGTTCACGCGGCAGGGACAGGCTGTCCAGCCAGTGAATAAGCAATGCTTGTGGATTACTGGCGACCTGCTGACTACGCTGTTCGTCGAGACGCACCACGGCATCCGCGACCCCCTCGATGACCCGCTCCAGCTGCCCTACATCGGCACCGCTGCGAATGGCCTGCCGCAGGGCATCGAGTTCCTGATCCAGCCGTTCATCGACACCCTGCGCGGCCAACGCGACGCGGGTCAGACCCTGCCGCAGTAGGGTTTCGGTCGCCTGCCAAGCTGCTTCGGCGCGCTCCTGGCGGTCGAGGTTGGCAAGGTATTTCTGTTTCCAGTCGTCGGCCATGTCTTCAGATCAGTTGCAAGCCATCCGGCAGGATGATTTCGGTGGCGATGGGCAGGTGATCGGACAGCAGGTGCTGCATGACATGCACATCGTGCACCTTCAGGCTGGGCGAGGTGAGAATGTGGTCGAGGGTGCGCATAGGCCGCCAGCTCGGGTAGGTCTTGAGGCCGTGGAGAGGCTCGCACAGGTCTGTGGCGGAAAGCAGAAAGCGCATCTCATTGCTGTCGGGCTGACAATTGAGATCACCCATTACCACCACATGCTGATAGCGGTTGACCAGTCCGGCGACGAATTCGAACTGACGCTGACGGGCACGCGCACCCAGCGCCATATGCAGAACCAGCAATACCAGCGGGTTGTCCCGGTGACCATAGCGCACCACCATCACGCCCCGCCCCGGCAGCCGGCCAGGTAATTTGTGATTAGTGATTTCCACCGGTTTGAAGCGACTCAGCAAGCCATTGCTGTGGCGTGCAATCTTGCCAAGACGGCGATTGGTATGGTGATGCCAAAAGGGAAAACCGGCCTTTTTGGCGAGAAATTCAGTCTGATTGACGAAGCCGGAGCGCAGGCTGCCGGCGTCCACTTCCTGCAGGGCGACGATATCAAAATCGCTGATGGCACGGGCGATACGCGACAGGTTATCGTACAAGCGCGAATGGGGCAGGACGTGCTTCCAGCTCTCCGTCAGATAATCACGAAAACGGGTGCTGGCGATGCCCACCTGGATGTTGTAGCTGAGCAGGCGGACACGCCGGCCATGAGACGCTTCGTCCAGGTCAAAGGGATCAGGGATGGGGACAGTCTGCTGCACGGGGCCCGTCATGTGGTCTCACAGGTGAATGATCATATCGCCGAGCTTTTCGGTCAAGCGTAGGTTCTCGCTGTAGTCCACCGGGCAGTCGATAATGCTCACGGCATCGTCATTGAGTGCCTGACGCAGGGTCGGCAACAGCTGATCGGCCTGCTCAATGCGGTAACCTTTGGCGCCAAAGGACTGTGCCAGTTGGATGAAGTCCGGGTTGTTGAATTTGACATGCGACGTCCGGCCAAACTGGTTCATTTGTTTCCATTCGATCAGCCCGTAGGCGGCGTCGTTCCAGATCAACACCACCATCGGGATCTTCAATCGGCAGGCGGTTTCGATCTCTTGAACATTCATCAGAAAACCGCCGTCACCGGTCACCGCCACCACCTTGCGCTCGGGGCAGGCCAGTTTGGCGGCGATAGCGCCAGGCACGGCGATGCCCATGCTGGCGAAGCCATTGGAGATCAGACAGGTGTTGGGATATTCACAGCGAAACATGCGTGCCATCCACATCTTGTGCGCACCCACGTCGCAGATGACGATGTCTTCCAGATCCATGGCGGTGCGCAGATCCCAGATGATCTTTTGTGGCTTAACCGGGCATTCGGCATCGTCGCGGTGCTGGTTCATCTCTTCGATCAGCGCCTCACGCAGGCTGCGCATGCGGTGACCGCCGTGCGGCACAGACTGCCCGGCGATGCGATCCAGGGTGTGCTTGATGTCACCCACCACGCCGACACTGATGCCGTAATGGGCGTCCACTTCCGCCGGTGAACTGTCGATATGGATCAGGGTGCGATCTCGGGTGGGATGCCACAGATAGGGGTGATACTCCACCAGGTCATAACCCACACAGATGATCACGTCGGCGTGCTCAAAACCGAAGTTGATGTAATCCTGCGATTGCAACCCGGCACTGCCCAGCGCCATGGGATGGCGGAAAGGCACAACACCCTTGGCCATGAAGGTGTTGGCCACGGGGATCTGCAGACGCTCAGCAAAGGCCGCCAGGTTTTCCCAAGCACCAGCCCTCACCACGCCGTTGCCGGCCAGGATGATGGGCTCGCGGGCGGCGGAGATCAGTTCGGCGGCGCGCGCCACCCGCTCGGCCGGTGGCTCCGGCATGGTGGAATGATTGACCGCCAGGGGCACGTCATCCACCGTCATTTTGGCGATATTTTCCGGGAACTCGATGAAGCAGGCACCGGTCTTTTCCGTCTGCGCCACCTTGAAGGCCTTGCGCGTCACCTCGGGGATGATATCCGGGGCCAACAGGCGCGAGGAATACTTGGTGAAGCTGCGGAACAGCTCCTCCAGATCCAGCACCTGATGGGACTCCTTGTGCAGGCGATGGGTGTCGGCCTGACCGGCGATGGCCACCAGCGGGGCATGATCCATATTGGCGTCGGCAACACCGGTAATGAGGTTGGTAGCGCCGGGGCCGAGGGTCGCCATGCACACCCCGGCACGCCCGGTCAGCCGCCCATAGACATCGGCCATAAAGGCCGCGCCCTGCTCATGCCGGGTGCTGATAAACTGGATGCGCGACGACAGCAGCGCATCCATCATATCGAGATTTTCCTCACCCGGAATGCCGAAGATGTACTCGACGCCTTCGTTTTCCAGACAACGAACAAAGAGCTCAGCGGCCGTCATCACAGCAAACGCCGCTCGTTCGAGGACATGGCCTACTGGCTTTCCTGCTGCACCAGATAATCGACTACCTGGAACACACGGGCATTGCCGCCGGCCTCATGGACGCCGGTGCGGAACTTGCCGTTGACGATAATGGTAGGCACGCCGCGGGCGCCGTAGCGGCGACCCATGTCTCGCGCACGACGTAGTTTGGTTTCGACGGCAAAAGACTTGAACACGCGATTGAAGTCCTTTTCCTCTACGCCGTGCTGCTGGAACAGGGCCAGGATCTCGGCCTCACTACTCATCGGGCTTTTCAGCTCATGGATGGCCTCGAACATGGCCCCGTGCACTTTGTCCGCCACGCCGAGAATCTCGGCCGTATAGTAGGCACGGGCACCGATTTCCCAGCTGGGCTGGAACACGCCGGGCATGCGCACGAATTTCACATTGGAGGGTTTTTTCTTCAGCCAGCGTTTGGTATACGGTTCCAGGCGATAGCAATGCGGACAGCCGTACCAGAACAACTCCACCACTTCCACTTGTCCCGGCGCCGCCGTGGTCGGCTGCGGTGGGCTTACCCGCTCATAGTGCTCCCCCTCCTGATAGCGGGCAGCAAAACTGCTGGAAACCGATGCGCCCAGCAGGGCCAGGCTGGCGAACAGAATGACAATTTTATGGCTCGAAAGCTTCATCGAAAGACCTCTGAGTTTTATACTTGATGGATTCTTGCTTGGCGGCGCCAAAACGCCGTATGCGGGCAGTGTTTGGACGCGACACCGTTTCGGCGAGACTATCCAAATCACCCGCCGAACGCAAACCCGTGCAAGTGTCGATTCTCGTTCCCGCTCTCATGGTTTATTCTATACACACATCAGGAACCTCAGCTTAGGTCACCTGTCTGACGCAAAGGTTCCCACCCGAACGTCATTGGCACCGATTACCATCCACAAGGAGCGCGACCCTCATGGTCACCGAAAAGATCGATCTGGCTCAGTTTCTCAACCAGCAATACCTGTGCGAGTCCCTGACCATCAAAGAAGTCACTACCCTCATCGACTACACCGAGCTGGTGATCTTCGACAAGAGCGACGTGATCGCCGACATTGGCGATGTGGGCGAGGCGTTGTACTTCGTCATCAATGGCGAAGCCGCGCTGTTCGTCGGTGAACAGACTGAAAGCCAGGTGGGCCTGATCCACGCCGGCGAACTGATGGGCGAGATGTCCTTCTTCGACCGCAAGCCGCGTTCCGTACGTGCCCGCGCCATGAAAAATAATACTCAGCTGCTGAAATTGTCCCGCGCCATGTACAAGCGCCTGCGCGTGGAACACCCGTACATCACCGTAAACCTGCTGGAACACGCCATCGTCAGCCTCGACCACCTGTTCCGCCAGGCCAGTAACGACCTCTCCAGCCTATCCAGCTACTTCAATATGCCTGGCCGGAAATAGCCGGCCTCACAAACGGGCCAACGGCCCGGTAGGGTGGGCACGTTTTTTGTGCCCACGCGCTTGATCCACGTCCCCGTGGGCATAAATGGCCTGCTGTTCACCCTGCCAGGCCAGCAGCCCAATTTACGGCCCAGGCCAAGTAGATGGCCGTGGATGTTTTGATTTCAGTCGTTGTAAAAATCCAACGCCTACGTCTGTACATAGTTACTAAGCAAGAAAAAAGGCCACCGTGCCTACTACGGCGGCCTTTTTACGACTGGCTCGAAGGCATCTGCAGGCGTCAGTCCGTCTATTTATCCAGCGTCGCCAGGTATTCGGCGACGGCGGCGATATCCTTATCGGACATCTTCGCCGCCACACCTTGCATGATGCCATTCACATCATTGGTGCGCGCCCCGCTACGGAAATCATTCAGCGCCTTAATCGTATAACCCGCCTTCTGGCCAGCCAGACGCGGGAAACCTGCCGGGCCATTGCCTACTGCACTGGGGCCGTGACAACTCGCGCACGACGGCACATGGCTGTAAGGATTGCCGACCACGTACAAGTCACGCCCCTTGCTGTTGCTTTCCCCTTCCTCGGCCTTGGTCTTCTGGCTGCTAAAATAGGCCACCATGTCGGCAATATCCTCTGCCGACAAACCCTCGACCATGCTGGTCATGGTCTCGTCCTTGCGTGCACCGGACTGATAATCATGCAACTGCTTGCTGAGGTAGCCGGGAAGCTGTCCGGCCAGGCTTGGCCATTCAGGACTGAAGCTGTTGCCATCCTGACCGTGGCAACCCTGGCACATAACAGACTTTTCCTCACCAGCGGCAGGATCACCGGCAGCAATGGCGTTGGCGCTAAAACCCAGCAGCATAGAGAGTGCGAGATGCAACCCTTTCATAACCTTGATCTCCTCGATTTAAAGATAATAATGAATAATTGTAACTACCCAGCCCGCTACAGGTTCATGGAATTCACCGGAAGGCGTCTATCCATGGTACGCGAGCAGCGCGCTGCCCCCTTATGATGAAAACCACCCAATGACAGGAAAACATGGGATCCTGACACGCTCACCCATGCCTTCCCCCCCAACTTTCTTTCATCACTGTATTCTCTGTTGCTCTCCCTGGTGAATAGTTATGGCCTGAATCCGTGGCAATCTTCGATCACCTTAATCCGAGAGGCCCCAAATGCTTACCTTCAAAAAAGGCAGCAATATCCTCCATCTCCTGATCGGACAGGGACGCTGACATCCCGTTCATAATAGGATCCTTACGGGTGCCGTTACGGAAGGCTTTGAGCTGCTTTACCAGATATTTGGCATGCTGCCCCGCCAGTATGGGGTAGGCCGGGTTAGTGCTCACACCCTCCTCTCCATGGCATATCTGACACGAGCGAACCTTACTTTTACCAACCTCCGCGTTGCCGGCGGCCTGAACCGAACTCACGGCCAGCACGGCCAGCAGAAGAAAAGTCTGAATACACCATTGCTTTATATTTATCTTCATCATTATTCCCGCATTCCACGCCTGATCCGGCTCTGCTACAGTATCCACCCCTGCTTGATGGGCCGGGGTAAATGGACAATGAAAGACCGTTTCGGCTCCCCCCCTCAACGACTACCTGAATCCGATAATCGCTTAGGTTATTGCAGCTTTTGCTAAATTGCCAATTTATAATGGTAATCCCAGGTTAATACAGTCAGAATTGCTGAATCCCTCATGCCACAGATTACGCCACAAAAAAACCCGGCCTACCAGCACGCACGCTTTCTCACCAGCGCCGCACAGCTCACCCAGCTGCCGCCTGACGAGGATTTCGAAGTCGCCTTTGCCGGGCGTTCCAATGCCGGCAAGTCCAGCGCCCTGAACCGCATCACGCGGCAGAAATCCCTGGCACGCACCAGCAAAACACCGGGGCGCACCCAGCTGATCAACTTTTTCATCCTCGATGACAAGCGCCGTTTGGTCGACTTGCCGGGCTATGGTTATGCCAAGGTCGCCGAGGCCATCAAGCGGCGCTGGCAGGAAACCATGGAAAATTACCTCTCCAGCCGCCAGTCACTGCAAGGCCTGATATTGCTCATGGACGTCCGTCACCCCCTGCGCGACATCGACCGACAGCTACTCAGCTGGTGCTGGCATGTCGGCATGCCGGTGCATATTTTGCTCACCAAGGTCGACAAGCTCAAGCGTGGCCCGGCACAGGCCACCCTGCTGAAGGTACGCGACGAACTGAATCAACTGGCGCCGGCCGGCAGCACCAGCGTGCAACTGTTCTCGGCCCTCAAGGGCATCGGGGTCGAAGAAGTGCAGGACAGATTGGATCACTGGCTGCAACTGGCTGCGGCAGACACGGAAGAAAAATAGCGGCAATCAAATCGCAGCAGGCAAAAAAAACCCCGGTGTCCCTCTTGGGAGGGTGGACACCGGGGTCAATACCCGGCATTGGGGCGCCGGGGCTTGAATACCCGCTAGGGAGGAGGAGCGGGGAGGAGCGCTCAGCGCTCACTCGTACAGTATGACGGCCTGCCACAAAAAAAGTTTCGCCTCCGGTAAAAGTTTTTTTGTGGCCAGGTCTGCCTCTTGTACATTAGTGCGCCTCATCCCAGTTGATCCCGGCCCCCGATTCCACCACCAGCGGTACCCGCAGCCGGGCCACTCCGGCCATGCAACGCTCGATCTCTGCCTGCGCAACGATCACTTGATCCTCACGCACCTCGAACACCAGTTCATCATGCACCTGCATAATCAGCGTCACGCCCAGTTCGGTCTCACCGATCCAGCGGTGGGTCTCGATCATAGCGAGCTTGATGATGTCCGCCGCCGTGCCCTGCATCGGCGCATTGATGGCGGTACGCTCGGCATACTGACGGCGCTGGCCATTGCGGTGATTGATCTCGGGCAGATACAGGCGCCGGCCGAACACTGTCTCCACATAGCCCAACTCACGAGCGCTCTCACGGGTGCTATCCATGAAGGCCTTGACGCCGGGATAGCGCTCGAAATACAGATCGACATAGTCCTGTGCAGCCGTACGCGGGATACCCAACTGGCGAGCCAGACCGAAGGCCGACATGCCATAGATAAGACCAAAATTGATGGCCTTGGCGCTACGCCGCTGCTCGCCGGTGACCTCCTCCAACGGCACACCGAAGACCTCGGCGGCGGTAGCGCGGTGGATGTCCTCGCCTTGGGCGAAGGCGCGCAGCAGGCCCTCGTCGCCGGATAGGTGCGCCATAATCCGCAGCTCGATCTGCGAATAGTCGGCGGCGAGGATCTTGTGTCCCTTTGGTGCGATGAAGGCCTGGCGGATACGCCGCCCCTCGGCGGTACGCACCGGAATGTTCTGCAAATTGGGGTCAGACGATGACAGCCGCCCGGTACTGGCCACCGCCTGGTGATAGGAGCTATGCACACGACCGGTGTCGGGATCGATACGCTTCGGCAGCTTATCCGTGTAGGTCGATTTGAGTTTGGACAGGCTGCGGTAATCGAGGATCAGGCGCGGCAAGGGATAGTCCAGAGCCAATTCCGCCAGCACCTCTTCCGCGGTGGAGGGCGCACCCTTGGGGGTCTTCTTCCGCACCGGCAGGCCCAGCTTGTCAAACAGGATAGCCTGGATCTGCTTCGGTGAGGCAAGATTAAAGGGCTCGCCCGCTGCATCATGGGCCTCCTGCTCGATCTCCGCCATACGCGTCGCCAGCTCCTCGCTCTGTCGCGCCAGCATCCCGGCATCCACCAGCACGCCGGTGCGCTCCATGTCCGAGAGCACCGGGATCAACGGCATTTCGATGTCGCGGAATAGCGCCGTCAACTTCGCTTCGGCCGTCAGCTTTGGCCACAATACGTGATGCAGACGCAGGGTAATGTCGGCGTCCTCGGCCGCGTAAGGCCCGGCAGTGGCAATGGATACCTGGTCGAAGCTCACCTGCTTGGCACCCTTGCCGGCCACATCCTCGTAACTGATCGTCTTGCGGCCCAGGTACTTGAGGGCCAGCGAATCCATGTCGTGACGCGAGGCGGTGCTATCCAGCACATAAGATTCCAGCATGGTGTCGAAGGCCATGCCACGCAGGGTAATGCCGTCATTGAGCAACACATTGCGGTCGTATTTGAGGTTCTGCCCCAGCTTGGCTTTGTGCGGGTCTTCCAGCAGTGGACGCAGCTGTTCCAGCACCCAATCACGATCAAGCTGTTCACCACCCACGGGGTCGTCATGGGCCACCGGCACATAGGCCGCCTCACCGGCCTCCACGGCAAACGACACGCCGACAATGCGTGCCTGCATGTAATTAAGGCTGGTGGTCTCGGTATCGAAGGCAAACAGCTCGGCGGCTTGCAGGCGCTCCAGCCAAGCAGCAAAGGACTCGCGATCCTGCACGATCTGGTAATCGCTATCGTCGTGTGCGGCGTCGCCCTGCGGCGCATCGTCCTTGCCGCCGGACAGCAGCTCCGACAGCCAAGTCTTGAATTCCAGCTCGCCCACCAGCCGGGTCAGGCGCTCCTTCTCCGGTGTCTGCACGGTGAAGGACTCCGGCCCACCCGGCAATGGCACATCGCACTTGATGGTAGCCAACTGCCGCGACAAGGGCAGCTGACCCAGCGAGGCGCGCAGGTTATCACCCACCTTGCCCTTGATCTCGTCGGCATGGGCCATGATCTCGTCCAGGCTGTGGTACTGTTTGAGCCACTTTACCGCCGTCTTCGGCCCCACCTTGGGCACCCCGGGAATGTTGTCCGAAGTATCACCCATCAGGGCCAGATAATCGATGATGCGCTCCGGCGGAATGCCGAACTTTTCCTCCACACCCTGCTCGCCCAGGGTGGTATTGTCCATAGTATTGACCAGGGTGACATGCCCGTTGACCAGCTGCGCCATGTCCTTGTCACCCGTGGAAATCAGCGTATCCATGCCAGCCTCCGTGGCCTGCGCGGCCAGAGTGCCGATAACATCATCGGCCTCCACGCCATCAACGACTAACATCGGCAGGCCCATGGCCTGCACCAGTTCGTGCAGCAGCTCGATCTGGCTACGCAGCTCATCAGGCATGGGCGGCCGGTTGGCCTTGTATTCGGCGTACAGGTCGTCACGGAAGGTCTTGCCCTTGGCATCGAAGACCACCACCATCCGCTCCGGCTGGTAGTCTTTGAGTAACCGCCGCAGCATGTTGGCAACACCATAAATGGCGCCTGTGTGCTGGCCGCTGGACGTGCTCAGCGACGGCAGGGCATGAAAGGCACGGTACAGATAAGACGAGCCATCGACGAGAATCATGTGGTTTTTTTTGGTCATGGTTTATGTCGGCTTGGACGAGTTGGAATGGGATGGGTTAGACTTGAGACACCTTCGATCATTGTGTGCAGACGCTGCCGGGCAAGAGCCATCGCCGCGTTGCGATAATGGCCATTGCCAAGCGGTGCAGAGACCACAAGCAATGATTAATGATTAGAGGCGCCCTAAATCATAGGCAGAACGATTATCCCATGTTTAAACCCGGAACACGCACCCCCTACCGCACATTGCTCACTGCCGGCCTGTTTTATTGCGCCAGCGCATGGCTGCTGCCCGCTTTTGCCGCCAACCCGGAGCAGGCCGAGGCAGAAGAGGAAGACAACGCTGAAGCGGAAAATGGCGTTATTATTCAGTCTCCTGAGCAAAAAACCATCAGCGAGTACCGTATCAACGGCAAGCTGTACATGATCCGCATCACCCCGGAAAAAGGCGCTCCCTACTACCTGGTTGATGCCGATGGCGACGGTGATCTGGAGACCCGCACCAATGAACTAGCTCCCGATTTTCTTATTCCATCCTGGGTTATTTTCAGCTGGTAACCTCACCGACCACACCAAAACTGAATGTACGCTGAACTTGACAGCATCTTTTCCCGATGGCATAAAACCGCCTTGGGTTTTGCTGTACGCGACTTCCGCACTCAGGAATCCCAAGGCCTGGAGAGATGACCGGCACGACGAAGGCCGCACATCATGCGTCACTCCAAAACATAAAACCAGGGAAGAAGGAAGCAAGGCGGTATCTTGCTCGCTGTTCCATTCCTGCCTAAATACCAAGAGGAATATCAATGAATGCAAAATGGTTGATTGCACCTATCGCTGCTGCCGCACTGTTCGTTTCCGGCCAGGCTTCTGCCGACCTGGATCTGGCCAAAAAGAGCGGTTGCCTAGCTTGCCACGGGATTGATAAAAAAATCGTCGGACCATCCTGGCACGACATCGCCGCCAAGTACAAAGATGATACTGGCGCTCGAGACCTGCTGATCGACAAGGTCAAAAAGGGCGGCAAAGGCACCTGGGGCTCGGCGCCAATGCCTCCCTTTTCACCTCGCGTGTCCGATGCCAACATCGAAAAGCTGGTGGATTTTATTCTCGCCCTCTAAACCCGAGAAAAGCTGATGGCAATAAAAAAACCGGCACGTCGTATCGGTTTTTTTATTGCCCAGCCACCCCCCGGATTCCATCCATAGACAGACCCAGTAACCCTTACAACAACCCGCAAAACCTTGCCGTCACCGCCTTCAGAGGCTGATTTATACACAATCCAGGGAAATCCCACACAAACTCTACACACTTGCCGAAAAAATCTTCTCCAACACCCATTGACAATACTAACTCATTGTAATTTATTAAGTTATGGTGACGTTTAAATTTTGACCAATCCAACACCACTCCAGCAATCACCGGCCCTGTAGTCCCCTCCCCCCATTTTATACACAAAGTTATCCACAGCTCTTGTGGATAAACACACATCTGTCATATAGCCCAACCAGTTAGCGCTCAGATGCTAGAATTAATATTAAGTTTACCGCCTAACTGCCGCATCACTAAAATCCAAATCAGAGGAGATGACATGCCTGACATTAATGACTTGGCAGCCATTGATCGACATATAGGTAAGGCCACGGGTCAGGCCTTCACCTCCCTCGATGCACAGGCCGTGGGCGGCGGCTGCATCAATTCGGCCTACACGCTGAGCGACACCAGCCGAACATTTTTCGTCAAGCTCAATCACGCCTCCCGGCTCGACATGTTCGAGGCCGAGGCTGCCGGACTAAACGACATTCTGCATAGCCACAGCCTTCACGCCCCGGCCCCCCTGTGTCATGGCATTGCGGCCGGTGAAGCTTATCTGGTGCTTGAATATCTACCACTGAGCGGTCGGGGCAATAGCAGACAGCTGGGGCGGGAGCTGGCGCAGATGCACCGTAGCCAGCAGAAGCACTTCGGTTGGCATCGCGACAACACCATCGGCGCCACCCCGCAGATCAACACGGACGAGGATAACTGGGCCCGTTTCTGGCAGCGGCACCGCCTGGCCTATCAATTGCAGCTGGCGGCGCGCAACGGCGCCCACATCGGCCCACAGGGCGAACAGCTGCTGACACATATTCCGGAATTTTTCAGCAGCTATCAGCCACACCCCAGCCTGCTGCACGGTGACCTGTGGTCCGGTAACGTCGCCTTCATCGAAACCGGTCAACCGGTCATCTTCGACCCGGCCGTCTATTATGGTGACCGCGAGACTGATCTGGCCATGAGTGAGCTGTTCGGTGGCTTTCCGTCCGACTTCTATGCCGCCTATAACGAGGCTTGGCCGCTGGATCCCGGCTATACGACCCGTAAAACCCTTTACAACCTCTACCACATTCTCAACCACTTCAACCTGTTCGGCGGTGGCTATCTTCAGCAGGCACAGCGTATGATTGCGCAGCTACTCAGCGAAGTACGCTGACATCTGTCACAGATCTTGTTGGGTCTATGCTTTCTATCCGCACACTTTCAACAAACTTGTCACTTCCCAGGTACATTTGATATTTCAATATCCTGCCATATTGGAGGCAGGCCTATTCCCGCCCTGACAAAGTCAATGTACTTTGTTACAGCGCGTTTCCGCTGCTTACCAAAACACGCGAGTATCCAGTCGGTTTCGAGCCAGCCGGGCGAGGGTGATTTTCCGAGCATCGAGCCATAGCTGCTCCACGGCCATTTGTTCAAATCTTTCACCATATCTGCCCGAACAGGACTTTAACCCGCTAGGCACGCTGCCGATGACGGCGTGCGAACTGACCCCGATTTACGTGGTTAATTCGGCGGTTACAAATTTCCAGTTACACCCAATTTTCAACCCGAAGTCCTGGCACCCGCTTAAACTCTTTCATATTGTTAGTCACTAGAATTAAGCCCATAGCCCTTGCATGGCCGGCAATCATCATGTCGTACGGCCCAATCGGCTGTCCGATACGATATAACTCAGCCCTTAACTGACCAAAATGTTCCGATGCGTGGCCTTCAAAGGGTGCCACTTCCAAACGTGCGATCAATCCTTCGACATCGGCAAGATTTTGTTCTGGCTGGGATGATCTTTCAGCGCCATAAATTAGCTCACCTTTTGTGACGGCTGAGATGCACATCTGGTTTTCGTGTTGTTTGAAGGCTTCGCGAACTTGTACAGGGCGATTCTTGATCGTGTAGATGACAATATTGGTATCCAGCATGTATTTCAGCATGCTTAAAGTGCCTCGCGTTCTTGGTCGGTAGGTTGATCACGGTCGAGCATAAAATCATCGGATACACCGCGACTATCGAACCACTGATCCCAGGACTCTCCTGCAGGGGTGATGATACGGATATTGCCAATGGCGACGATATCCACTTTTTTGATGCTGTCCGGCAGCGCTACTGGTTTGGGGAGTCGTATTGCCTGGGTTTTGTTGCTCTTGAATACGGTAGTGTGGATTGCAGTCATCATAATCTCCCGGTATATCCGCTGGTATATTCAATTATATCGGCACCCCGGGATATATCAAGAGTATATCCATCGAGACGGGATGAACTAGGCCTTGATAGAGTATGGATAATCACAGCTGTTCCTTGTTAGATATCATCTTGCGTGCTACATTAAGAATGCGCACTACAAATGCGCATCATTAATGCGAGAGTATATTTCATGCCACAACTCTATGATGAACACGCCTCAAAAAAGGCAACAAACCTGAGCATTAACAGTGACTTACTATCAAAGGCCAGGGCATTAAAAATTAATCTCTCTGCCACTTTGGAACATGCTCTTAAGACTGAACTTAGAAAGTCAGAGCGTTGTAACTGGTTAAAAAACAATAAGAATGCCATCATAAAACTAAATGAGTTAGCTGATAAAAACGGTTTATTCTCCGATGCATACAGGAGTTTTTGATGTCTCAATTTTCGCTCTATAAAAACGAAGATGACTCATCAAATGAAACTTACCCGTATTTCATTGACATTCAAAACTCATTGCTCAGTGATTTAAATTCTCGTTTAGTCATTCCTTTATCAGCACATGACACATTGAGTAATACAGATGCTAAAAGATTGTGCCCAGTTATCCGTATTGATGAAGATAACTTTGTGTTACTGACCCATCAAATGACTTCTGTTCCAAAATCGATTTTGAAGACTAAAGTAATCTCTCTCGAAAATATTCGCCATGAAATCCTTGGTGCTATCGATATGCTAATTTCTGGCATTTGAGGATGAAAAATTATTTTTCTCGATACCAACATTTTGTCGGAGTTAATGCGCTTAAAGCCAGATCGCTCTGTCGTTAGCTGGTTGGATGAGAGGCCTGCTGAAGATCTCTAACGGAAAGCGAAAGAATAAGCTGGCAGTAGCAGAGCAGCATGCGGGATCTTTGATGAGTTTCTCTTACGCTGCCTCTCATTTGATGAGCTGGCCGCTACAAAATATGCGCAATTGGTCTCTTGTCGTACAAAAAATGGACTACCAATCAGTGTGGAGGATGCTCAGATTGCTGCAATAGCATTACTGCATAGATTGGCATTAGCAACACGAAACACATCTGATTTTAAAGAGATAGATGGGTT
>VAPF01019278.1_pt1 | contig 15930 bp, 14 predicted proteins | sample 3393931 | NCBI WGS metagenome assembly VAPF01 (sample SAMN08290437, study PRJNA428436) | hydrothermal vent metagenome | isolation source: Deep-sea hydrothermal vent chimney | place: Atlantic Ocean: South-mid Altantic Ridge | depth 2773 m m | reverse complement strand
CGCTGGCGGGATGCGGCGCTGGCAGGGGGAGCGGGCATTGGCGTGGCGGGTTTGACCTGGGCCGTATTGACCTCACCGTTTGAGACGCTCTCCGGTTTTTATCTGGAGCAGAGCGTGCCCGGTGGTGGTGGCAGCAATGTGGTGAATGTGATTCTGGTGGATTTCCGTGGTTTTGATACCTTTGGCGAAATCACGGTGTTGGCGATTGCTGCGATTGGTATTCATGCACTGCTGCAAAATCTGGTGATCAAACCCAATGATCCGGGCCGCTATGGCTGGGCACCCGCCAAACCCCCGTTGTTGCTGGAGGTGATGTCGCGACCACTGTTACCGCTGGCATTGATGGTGGCGCTCTATCTGATGTTGCGGGGACACAATGCACCGGGCGGCGGATTTATTGCGGGGCTGGTGGTGGGCATCGCACTGATACTGCAATATCTGGCCAGTGGTGTTGAATGGACGCAGGCGCGACTGCGCATCAACTACTTCAAGGTGATTGCCGTCGGCCTGATTTTGTCCCTGCTGACGGGTGTAGCCAGTTGGGTAGTGGGTTATCCGTTTATGACCACCACCTTCACCTACCTATACTGGCCGGTGGTGGGCAAGTTTGAGGTGGCAAGTGCAATGGTCTTTGACCTGGGGGTATTTTTGACGGTGGTGGGCATCACCATGGTTATTCTTGCCGAGCTGGGCAAATTAAGTGGGCCACTGGCACCGCGACCGGTACCCAATAAAGAGGAGAGTCGTTGATGGAAGTTCTGATTTCGACGGCAATTGGTTTTTTGGTCGCCTGCGGGATTTATCTCATGTTGCGCGCGCGCACCATGGATGTGGTGATTGGCCTGACCCTGTTCTCCTATGGGGTCAACCTGTTCCTGTTTGCCTCGGGACGACTGGTCAGCAATGCGGCAGCCCTGATTTCGCCGGATGCAGCCGCTTATGCCGACCCGTTACCACAGGCACTGGTATTGACCGCGATTGTGATCGGTTTTGGTATGACCGCCTTTCTGGTGGTGCTGGCGATTCGTGCCTTTGGTGATCTGGGTAATGATCATGTAGACGGGAAGGCGGGTAAATGATGGATCATTGGTTGATCATGCCCGTATTGCTGCCCATGGCGGCAGCGATTCTGATGTTGCTGACCGCCCGCATGGGACGAACGGTGAAGCGGGGTATCAGCCTGCTGGCCATGTTGGGCCTGGTGCTGATTGCCGTTGTTTTGCTGAACGCCACCCTGTCGGGCGATTATCAGGTCTACGCAGTGGGAAACTGGGTCGCACCGTTTGGTATTGTGCTGGTGCTGGACCGGCTAAGCGCCCTGATGGTGTTGCTGACCTCGGTGCTGGCGTTATTCAGCCTGTTATACGCCTGCAATGGACAAGACCGGGATGGCCGTCATTTTCATGTGTTATTCCACATGCAGTTGATGGGGCTCAACGGAGCCTTCCTCACCGGCGATTTGTTTAATCTGTTTGTCTTTTTCGAAATTCTGTTGATCGCCTCATACGGTTTGTTGTTGCACGGCGGTGGACCGATGCGCAGCCGGGCCGGGCTTCACTACGTCATTCTCAACCTTGCCGGTTCGGGGTTGTTTTTGATTGCCGTCGGCACCCTCTACGGCGTGCTCGGCACCCTTAACATGGCCGATCTGGCTGTCAAGGTTGCCCAGGCAACCCCTGAACAGTTGCGGCTGATACATATTTCAGCACTGCTGTTGCTGGTAGTGTTCGGGTTAAAGGCCGCGTTGTTGCCACTCTATTTCTGGTTACCCAATGCCTACGGCGTGGCATCGGCACCCGTGGCCGCCCTGTTTGCGATTATGACCAAGGTGGGTGTTTATTCGATTATCCGTGTCTTCATGCTGATGTTTGGTGTCGAAGCCGGGGCGCTGGCTAATTTGGGGCAACCCTGGTTACTACCACTGGGGCTGGTGACACTGGCCCTCGGAGCCTTTGGTGTGCTGGCATCGCGTTGCCTGCGTAAACAGGTGGCGTATCTGGTGGTGGTATCGGTAGGCACCCTGATTGCCGGTGTGGGACTGTTGTCGGTGGAATCCATGGCAGCATCACTCTACTACTTAATGCACTCCACCCTGATTACCGGCGGGCTGTTTTTACTGGCAGATATCATCGTTCGTCAACGGGGTGATGTAGGCAGTGAACTGCGTACTGGACCGACGGTGACCCAGCCACTGTTACTATCCACAATGTTTTTCATCGGCGCGCTAGCCGTGGTGGGCCTGCCACCACTGAGTGGTTTTATTGGCAAATTGTTACTGTTACAGTCGGCAGCGCAACAGCCGAGTGTGGCCTGGTTTTGGTCAGTGATATTGATCGCTAGCTTTTTTGCCCTGATCGCCCTGAGCCGGACAGGCAGCACGCTGTTTTTAAAAACCGACGACACAGCAACAACCAGTGTGCGTATGGGAAACGTTTCGCTGCTCGCTGTCACGGCGTTATTGTTAAGCAGTCCATTGTTGGCTATTTATGGTGATGCAGTGAGCGGGTTTACCACCGCAACCGCAGAACAGCTGATGCAGCCCATGCAATATATTGAAGGTGTGCTGGGGCCGCAGCAAGAGCCCGCAGCGGCGATGACGGAGGGCGGGTAGTGAAAATTGTAAAACGCTTATTGCCTCATCCCATCTTCAGTCTGGTATTGCTGGTAGTGTGGATGCTATTAAACAACACGCTATCCGCAGGGCACATCCTGCTAGGTTCCGTTATTGCGCTGGTATTGCCCTGGGCCACGGCTGGCTTTTGGGCAGACCAACTTCATTTGCATAAACCAGGGCTGGCGTTGCGCTTTCTGCTGCTGGTGCTGTGGGATATTACCGTGGCCAATATTCAGGTCGCAAAACTGATTCTGAGCCCCCGTCGGAAATTGCGCCCGGCATTTGTTCACTACCCCCTGGACATGGACAACGACTTTGCCATCACCGTATTGGCCGCCACCATATCCCTGACACCAGGAACCGTCTCCATTGATGTGAGCAGTGACCACCGTACATTGTTAGTGCATGGTCTGGACGTGGACGATGAAGCCGCCCTGATTGCTGAAATCAAATCGCGCTACGAAGCGCCCATCAAGGAGATCTTCGGGTGTTAGCAACCGCTATTTTGACTGCCATGGCGATGATCGTACTGGCACTGGTACTGAATATCTGGCGGGTAGTGATTGGCCCTGATGTTACCGACCGTATTCTGGCGCTGGACACATTATATATAAACTCCATCGCACTGCTGCTGCTGCTGGGTATTCATATGTCCAGTTCAGCCTACTTTGAAGCAGCGCTGCTGATTGCGATGATCGGCTTTATTGGCACCATCGCGTTGTGTAAATACCTGTTGCGCGGCGACATTATCGAATAGGCAGAACATAAAATGTTGGATATTATTATTTCGATTTTCCTGATTTTGGGTGCCGGTTTTGCGCTGGTGGGCTCCATTGGTCTGGTGAAGTTGCCGGATTTTTACACCCGGCTGCATGGCCCCACCAAAGCCACAACCTTGGGTCTGGGAGCGTTGTTGATCGCCTCAATGATCTATTTCAGCAGTCGGGGAGAAGTCAGCCTGCATGAATTGCTGGTGACCCTGTTTTTATTCATGACCGCCCCCGTCAGCGCCCACCTTCTGTCCAAGGCCGCTTTGCACCTGAGAGTGCGCTCCGAAGTGGATTTGCCTGGGGACGATTTGAACAAGCCATGATGGTGGTGGGCTGTTAGCATTTGCTGTGAGCAATTGAACTGCACGCAGTTTTAATGGCCTATCTTTCCAGTGCCATTCAGTTAAGTCGGATTTTCTGTACTACGACGAATTGAAAAGCGCATCTTTTTTGGGGGAACGTAGTTGCCGGCCAGGCTAAACGCTACCTGAGAAGATGATGGAGTTGGGATGTTTATCGATTTTTTTGTTCTGCGCTATTCAATGCAATGTAAAACCGTAGGGTGGAACAAGCGCAGCAGTTCCACCAACAGGCTGTAAAGGAACAACAAATCGCCTCTGTGTTCACTCGTTTGGTGGAACCGCTACGCTTGTTCCACCCTACCTGGATTAGCCCGATGGCTATGGGGAGTTAATTCTCTATTTTTAAAAAGGATGGGGTCAGGTCTTGTTTCTTGCTTTTTTAGCGAAAAGCGTTAAGTTTTATCAATGGTCAGACCCTTGCGAATTGAAACAGAACTATTTGGATAGGAACACAAAAATTGCTCTTGCATATTAAAATGGTGGTTATAGTATGTAGGAAATCAGAATATTTTTTGGGTTACATTGCTCTTGGGTTGGTCGAGTTATACGTGATTTTGAAAAAGCAAGAAACAAGACCTGGCCCTGTAATTTAAGTGAATTAAATTCAGCGATCAAAATCAAAACTCAACAAGCGCAAGCTGGAGCAGAATTTGAGAAGTGTTAGGGTCAGACTCTGCATTTAAGCACTGACTTCAAATAACTTTACTACACTGCTACACTGTTTGTTGTTGAATTGTTGGGGTGATCAGATATTAAGAGAAAAATATAACGAATCAACTTGGCTTTTGTGAGTCAGCGAACCAAAGCCTGCCTTGTCGATTGTAATATTCCGAAACCTTGAATTCATGCGGATGCTTCAAATTCGCAGTGCTGTTCTTTTCGCATTGAGATATAACCGCTGTGTGAAAGGATAAGATGATCTACAACCGGAATTTCTATGGCTTTACCTGCGGCGATTACTTTTTGGGTGAAGTTGATATCTGCATTTGATGGTTGTAAATTTCCGCTTGGGTGATTGTGTGCGAGTACTATTTTTGTGGCCCCAAGCATCAACGCATTTCTGAATATTATTTTTGCATCGGCCGGGCCTGATGTTTGTGATCCTGATGTAATCACTTTAAATCCGACAACTTCATTTGATATATTTAAAACAAGCATGGCCATATGTTCCTGGTCGTCATCAAGCTGGCGATAAATTGATTTCAGAATTTCATGGGCATGATTTAAGTGTTCTATTTCTGGTTTGTCATCATCTTGTTTAATTTTCGGTTGGATTGTTTTTAATCGTTTAGTATATACAGTGTCGATGTTGTTGTAGTTTTTCATGTTGTGATTGCTCTTGAACTTTTTTGAAAAAAATCAGATCAGGAGGGGTTGGTGGACCGGTGGGCTTTGGTTTTCGCCTGTTGAATGTCCGCGAGTGTGGATCGATAACTTTCCTGGTGCGGTCCGCCTAAAGTCACAGCACGTTGCGCGTGTTTTTCTGCTTCATCCAACTTTCTTTGTTCCAATAATACTTGTGCCAAATTGTTGTATGCCACGCCGGCATTGGGATGGTCGCGTATGGCGTTGCGAAAGGCCTGTGCCGCAGTGTTCAGGTCAGCCAATTGATAGGCGCTGTTGCCCAGCCCCATTTGTGCGATGAGATTGTTTGGCCAGCGTGATAGCGCGGTGCGATAGGCAGCGTGAATCATCGGCCACTGTTGTTTTTTTGTTTGTGTGTTTTCCAGTGCGACTACGGTGCGTAAATAGCGTTCAGCATCGGTGGATGCCGGTAAGGTTTCTGCGGGTAGCGCCAAGATGCCCCAATACTGGCTTCGTGCCCAGGTGAGTTCAAAGGTGTCCATGTCGGTTATGTGGTGTGCAATTGTTCCGGAGCGCAGGATGATTTTGCGTTTGTTTAAATCAAAACCTATAGCTACGGCATAGTGCCATTGTGGCATCCAATTGAGTCCCAGGTTTTGCAGTACCAGCACGGGATTGCCTGCGGCGATTTCGCTGAGCAGTGTGTGCATGTCAGGTGCAATACGATAGGGCAGTCGACCATGGCGGCGGGTACTGGCGAGAATTTCGGTTTGCAGGGAGCCGAGGCGGGAGGGCAGGTAGATTTCATCGACTAATGTGCTGGCGTTAATGTTGACGCCGGAATGTGTGAGTACGATGGCCAGTGCCGCTGGGCCGCATTGGTAGCGCTGTTGTGGAAAAAAGGGAGTCTGGCCGAGTTCGATTTTGTCCGGGAGGTTGTTGGGTGTGGCGAGCAGATGCTGTGTCTGCGGGGCGCTGGCGCAAGCATTGAGAAGCATCAGAATAGCGAGCAGCGCAACTTTTTGCGCTGCTTTTTGTGCCAGCACAGAGAAACAACAAATAATGGATTTCAATTAAAGTTAACGGTCTTTTTCACAAAGGGAAAAACTTCGGTGTAACCGAGGATGTCGGTTGCCAGCAGTACCAGAAAAACCACCAGGACGGTGCCAAGAATGCCGCTGCCTGCCGGGAGCTGATCCAGCTGCTCAGCTAGTAAGGCAACCTCTTCGTCAGTAAGCGCATCAATGCGGGCTTGTAATTGTACAGGATCAACGCCGGCATCTTTTAGTTGTGCGGCTAGTTCAGTACGGTTTAGCAGAGCTTTAACGTGGGTTCGGTCTTGATTTACCTGGCTGTGGCCCATTATTTGTCCTGTGCCGATCATTGCTGCCTGGGCTGCGGGTAAAAAACAGGCCATGGAAACAAATATGAGCAGCAGGCTGCTGATGGCGCGTTTTGCGTTTTTAGTAATATTCATGTCAAACACCTCAAATCCGGGAGTGATTTTGTCCTTCTTTAGTTCGTTAGGTTATGTCATAACCGGGCAGGTTTCACAATAAAATCAGTACATTTAACCATGACCATAAACTGTCAGGTGATGTTAAATAAATACGACTTTCGATTGATCATTATGGTATCTTACGCACCCTATGGTAACCATAGGGTAGGGTTTTTGGGTGCGTTGCCGAAGCGTTATAATAAGTCAAAATAAATAAAAAAGCAGGTGTAGCCACGGGCTGTCGGATTGGACTTGGGAATCTTTTACGAAAAATCTATTTTTGAATCGTTTATTCGATTATCTTCGTCGAATGTATGCAATGTTCGTCCTAAAATGATCGAAAAATAGGCTCAAAATGATTTTTTTTTACTGTGTTCACCCAAGTTTGGCAAGCTCCTGGAAAGTGTTTATTACGCATGTAGGGCGAGTTCGAATTATGAACGAAATGTCGTTGTATGCACGATTGATGTACAGAGGTAGTAGTCATGGGCAGTAATGAAAGGAATATCCAAGAGTCACCTGTGCTTTATAAAGTGCTGGGGCTGTTGGAGGATATGAAAGTGTCGCCGTCGGGTGCGATTATTCATGGGCACATTGAGCAGATGCTGCTCGCGGTGTCTGCTGACCACCGCAAAACGGAAGAAGCCTACGCCAGTTTTCTGGAGATGATGATGGAGGCCTGTATCTCTCTGATACCGGCAGACTTACCCCTGCATACACACTTACGATTGGTACAATTGCGCTTGATCCCTCCGTTGTCCGTTTCTGAATTAAGTGCATTAAGCCGTTCTGTGGAAGCGATTGCTGATGAGTTGGCAAGGTCGGGTAGTTTTCGTGGTCGTGATCTGGCGCGGGCGCTCAGTCCGGTGGTTGAACGTTTTGGCGGGCAGCCGCAGTCGTCGTTAGTGACCCCTATTTCTCCCGCACCCCAAGCGTCTCCAGAAGAGCGCAGCGAAGAGCGTACAGTCAGTGAAAGGCCCGTTCAGCGCAGTGAGTCGGTTGCCGAACTAAAGGTTAATGCCGCATATCGCGAGCACCTCGACAGAAAGCGCGAAGAGATGCAAAAGTTGCACGCGGATTTTGTCGCGCACATGGGTGAGGCGGTAGCTGAAAGCGAGGTTTTTAGCGGGCTGCTCGCTGATAAATTGACGGTCTTACAGCAGGCAGGCGCTATTAATGATCTTGATGCACAACGTCGTGAGCTAATGCAGGTTTTAGAGAAAATGATCGCAGGGCAGCAGGCGCTGGACGATAAGTTTGCCCATACGCAGGAATACTTGGGCATTATTGAAGATGATAATTTACGGCTCAGCGAAGAGCTGGACCGTGTGCGTTTGTTGAGCTTGACTGATGAGCTTACGCGTTTGCCGAATCGTCGCGCCTTTATGCGTCGTTTGGAAGACGAGGTGAGTCGTGTGCAGCGTCACGGTTTTCCTTTAAGTTTGGTGCTTATAGATTTGGATAATTTCAGGCACATTAATGATTTGAGTGGGCATGCGGTGGGTGACGAAGTGCTGCGTTGTTATTCTGAAGATGTGCTATCCATTTTTCGTCATCATGACCTGGTGGCGCGTTACGGTGGCGAAGAATTTGCCGTATTGCTGCCTAATACCACACAAGAAGGCGTGGTGCGTGCGTTGCAAAAAGTGCGCCGTCGATTGGGTGAAGTGATACAGGCGCGCGGCATTGGTGCGATGGAGTTGCCAACGTTTTCTGCGGGCGTGGCACAATTTCAGGCGGGTGAGACAATGAACCGGTTGGTTGAGCGTGCAGAGTCTGCGTTGTATGTTGCCAAACACAAAGGTCGTGATCTCACTGAAGTGGCTGGTTTTGATGCCGAGAAAGAAAGTTCCCAGCTGCTGTAGCTCGGGAACGCGCATGTAAAATAACATCCCAATTTAGTATTTCATCTTCAGTCTGTCTTCACCCGTTCTTTAAGCGTAAAAATCCGAAATAGAGCGACTATTCCTGCGTTTATCCTAGAATCCGCAGTTGAACGGTTTGTAGAGTGCGTTGCCTTTTGTGACGGGCAAGGCGCGAAGAGAACGAGGCCATGGATGGCCAAAGGTAGAACACCACCAACAGTGGGCGCTTTAGGCGACGCAGGAGCCGTTGTCGAGTAATCGCTGGCCTATTGCGACGATTCGCAACGCGGCCAGACGCAAATGGCAACGCACTCTACACGCCGTAGCGACTCACCCGGCGGGTGAGCTTTCCCTATCGATAGAACATGATATTCATCAACAGGTTAATACATCCTCTAAGCGGTCAACTGCAGAATCTAGGTTTATAACGCGTCATTCTTGTTAGTATCACGACAACATAGCGCCCAATACCCTGGAGCGATTGTCCGAGCGCTTCTGATATTGCGCGGGCGTTCCTTGGTTGGTCTGTGCGGAATGGCCTGTATTTTTTCCAGGTGTGGTGATCTTGTGAGGCGCATGCGTTAGGCTTCTTCAATGTCTTCCCAAACCCGTGTTCTGGCGCAACAAGTTGCCGACGCTTTACTGGCTCGCAGTTGGTTGTTGGCTGCTGCTGAATCTTGCACGGGAGGCGGTATTGCGGTCGCGCTCACTGATGTTTCTGGCAGTTCACAATGGTTCGAACGAGGGTTTATCACCTATTCGAATCAGGCTAAGCAGGAGATGCTCGGAGTACGTGGGGACACGCTGGCAAAGTACGGTGCAGTGAGTGAGGTTACGGTGACTGAGATGGTGGTGGGTGCGTTGAGCCACAGTAATGCGCAGATCGCGGTAGCGGTGAGCGGTATTGCTGGACCCACGGGTGGTACGTTAGATAAGCCTGTGGGTATGGTGTGTCTAGCCTGGCAGATGAAGGGAGCAATGCCGGTGGTGCGTACTGAATATTTTAGTGGTGATCGTGCTGTAGTGCGGACAAAAACGATAGAGCATGCCCTGCGGGGTGTGTTGGCGTTGTGCAAAGACTAAAATGTGAATTAAGGGCTAAAAACATTCAGTCGAATAAAATCATTGGTTTACATTTGGTAGAGCAGGCTGTTCCACGGCATTTGAGTTTTTTGTCTTTTTTTCGTTATTCTCATAACCCTTTGCGTTCTCTGCACCTTAGCTCTCAAGCAAATGCCCATCCCGCAAAGGGTTCTATTTCATCCCTGTTGAGCACAATTAACTGATGAGCATTGGGGTTCATGTTGTGATCCGCTGTAGTGTCCACCGCCAGGTGTTGCAGCAGGTAGCCAATGAGGGCGCGGCGTACCGGCACTTCGATTAAACCTCCTTCATTTTGATAATCGATAAGCAGGCGAGCGCGTTTTTGCTCATTGAGCTGTGGGTGAGGGCTGAGTAGCAGAGTCACAATTTCGCTCCAGTCGTCGTCGTACTGGGCGCTGGATTCGGCTGTCTCGGGCAGCATTTGCGCTGCCGTGAAACGTGACAGTACAAAATCCCGAAAATCATAAGTCTCCTCATTGTAGGCGCGCAGATGCCAGCGTAGGCCGGTGTTTGCCAATGCATGAGGTTCGAGCACGCGCTCCTGCGCGCTTTCCCGTTCTGAAAGTGAGTGGTAACTCACCGCCAGCTTACGGCCTTGTTTGATGGCGCGCAGGATTTGTGCAAGCACTGCGCGTTCTGGCAAACGGGCAGGCAACGGCAGGGATTCGGCAGGAATACCGTACAACGGTTGCTCGCCACAGGGGCGGCCGGCGGCGGCCAGATTAGCGGCGATTATTGGTAGCACCTCGGCCGGAGCCAGGCTGCTGAACTGTGGCTGGAAACTGCCACTAGGCACAAAACCAAACACGCTATGGCGGTAAATCAGGTTATCCGGTGCCAGCTCGTTGTAAAGCTTGAGATCTTTGGTGGCGGCAGCATCGGAAATGGCAAAAGCGCGGGCGAGATCACTGCGGGTGATGATGCCTGTGTAATAAGCCATTAGCTCGATGTGCTGGAGCCGTTGTTGGGTGCCCCATTTGATGTCATTGAGCATCTTGGCCATTGAAACCACTGCCTTTTGTTGTGTTTCAGTAAATTTTAGAGAGTATATCGAGGATCAGGCAGGTTGTCCCTCTAAAAATTATTACATGGTAAATATTGGTAAGGTGATAAAAAATATTGACAGTGTAATATGTACCGACTACAGTCTGCCCCAGTTTAGATGCGAAGTTTATTGACACCTTACAAGCAGTTAACCGGGAGAAGAAAATCATGGCGGCAAATGACAAACAAAAGGCACTGAGCGCAGCGTTAGGGCAAATCGAAAAGCAGTTTGGCAAGGGTGCCGTTATGCGTATGGGCGATGCCAGTGCGAATCGTGACATTGACGTTGTGTCCACGGGATCGCTGGGGCTGGATCTGGCATTGGGTATCGGTGGTTTGCCCAAAGGTCGGGTGGTGGAAATCTACGGCCCCGAGTCCTCTGGTAAAACCACGCTGACCTTGCATGTGGTGGCGGAAATTCAAAAACTGGGAGGCACCGCAGCCTTTGTGGATGCCGAGCATGCCTTGGACCCAAGCTACGCTGGTAAGCTAGGTGTGGATGTGGACGAATTGCTGGTTTCGCAACCGGATACCGGCGAACAGGCATTAGAGATCACCGATATGCTGGTGCGCTCCGGTGCAGTGGATGTGGTGGTGGTGGATTCCGTGGCAGCACTGACACCGAAAGCCGAAATTGAGGGTGACATGGGTGATCATCACGTCGGCCTGCAAGCGCGACTGATGTCACAGGCTTTGCGCAAACTCACTGCCAACATCAAACGATCCAATACGTTGGTGATTTTTATTAATCAGATTCGCATGAAAATTGGTGTGATGTTTGGTAGCCCCGAAACCACCACTGGTGGTAATGCGCTGAAATTTTACGCCTCGGTGCGTTTGGATATTCGGCGTATTGGTGCAGTGAAAAAAGGTGATGAGATTCTGGGTAACGAGACCCGTGTTAAAGTGGTGAAAAACAAAGTAGCCCCCCCGTTTAAAAAGGCCGAGTTTGATATTCTCTACGGCGAAGGTATTTCCCGTGAGGGGGAGATTATTACTCTCGGTGTGCAAGAAGGCATCATCGATAAAAGCGGTGCATGGTACAGCTACAACGGTGATCGTATTGGCCAGGGTAAAGACAACGTACGTGGTTATTTGAAAGAAAACCCGCATATTGCTGAGGAAATAGAAGCCCAGGTGCGCGCCAAATTATTGCCGGATGTTACGGATAAGCCCACAAAAAAATCTGCTGGCAAGGCTACCGATGAAAGTGCTGAGACCGAGGCCTAAGAATTATGAGCCGGGTACAGGAAGAGGCAACAGGAGTTGATGATTCGCTGTTATCGTTGGAATCACAGTGCCTTAAAGTTCATAACAAGATACGCAAGAAAGCCATGGATTTACTGATGCGGCGTGAACACGCTGTGGCTGAATTGCAGAAAAAACTGGAAGCCAGGGATTACGGTACGAATATTGTGGCCGAAGTGGTTGCACAGTTAGCGGACGAAGGGCTGGTGAGTGATGCGCGTTTCACCGAAGCCTTCGTGCGTTATCGCTGTAATAATGGTCGTGGTCCACAGCGTATTCAGTCAGAATTGCGCGAACGCGGCGTGAGTGAGAAAATACAGGCCGCTTACCTCAATATTGGGGATCCTCAGTGGTTTGAGCGTGCCGCACAGGTGCGTAACAAACGCTTTGGGGATGCGCTGCCGGAGGATTTCAAAGAACGGGCTCGTCAGGCCCGTTTTCTTCAGTATCGGGGATTTACCTCTGAGCAGATTCGGGAGGTGCTGGATGATGTTTAATACAACGGCATAACTATAATTAGATAGCGCAATAATAATCCTGCGCTGGTGGAACAGGTTAGCAAACATAATGAAAAGCGCAGACATTCGTAAACTGTTTTTAGACTATTTTCACCAACAGGGTCATGAGCTAGTGCCCAGCAGCCCGTTGGTGCCTGCTAATGACGCCACCTTGTTGTTCACCAACGCAGGCATGGTGCAATTTAAGGAAGTCTTTACCGGGCAGGACACGCGCAGTTATAAGCGTGCCGTCAGTTCACAGCGCTGTGTACGTGCCGGTGGCAAACACAATGATCTGGAAAATGTTGGCTACACCGCCCGTCACCACACCTTTTTCGAGATGCTAGGTAACTTTAGTTTTGGTGATTATTTCAAACGCGAAGCCATTCAATTTGCCTGGGAGTTTTTGACTGAAGTTGTCAAACTGCCAGCAGATCGCCTGTGGATTACCATTTATTCTGAAGATGACGAAGCGGCTGATATCTGGCTGAATGAAATCGGTGTTGACCCTGCGCGTTTCTCGCGTATCGGCGATAAACCCGGTGGCAAAAAACACGAAAGCGATAACTTCTGGTCTATGGGCGATACCGGTCCCTGTGGTCCCTGCTCGGAAATCTTTTACGACCACGGAGCGGATGTAGCCGGAGGCCCGCCGGGGACGCCGGAAGAAGACGGTGATCGTTACATCGAAATCTGGAACCTTGTGTTCATGCAGTTTGACCGCGATAGTGCAGGTAACATGAATTTGTTGCCGCATCCTTCTGTGGATACCGGTATGGGGCTGGAGCGTCTTGCCGCCGTGTTGCAAAGTGTGCATAACAATTACGATATTGACCTGTTTCAGCACCTTATCACGGCCATTGCCAAACTGGCCGGAGAGAAAAACCTCAGTAATACCTCCTTGCGGGTTATCGCCGATCACATCCGTGCCTGTGCCTTTTTGGTGGTGGATGATGTGGTGCCTTCCAACGAAGGCCGTGGTTATGTGTTGCGGCGGATTATTCGTCGTGCCATTCGTCATGGTCACAAACTGGGTCTGCGCGAGCCGTTTTTCTTCAAGCTGGTCGCCGCGTTAAGCGAAGTCATGGGTGAAGCCTACCCGGAATTAGTCAAAGCCCAGCCGCAAGTAGAACGTGTTCTGAAACAGGAAGAAGAACGTTTTGCAGAAACGCTGGACCACGGTATGGGCATCCTCGAAGAAGCTGTGACGACTCTTTCCGGTAAAGAAATCGCTGGAAAGACGGTGTTCAAGCTTTATGACACTTATGGTTTTCCTGTTGATCTTACTGCCGACATTGCCCGCGAGCGTGGTTTGACTCTGGATATGAAAGGTTTTGAACAGGAAATGGAAGCACAGCGTGAGCGTGCCCGCGCAGCCAGTAATTTTGGTATTGCAGCGGGTGAAGGGTTAACCATCAATGAGCAGACGGAATTCACCGGCTACGATCACTTGCAGGACAGCGGCAAGGTAATGGCACTGTTTCGTGATGGTGCCGAAACCGAACAATTAGCGGTGGGTGATGAAGGTCTGTTAGTGCTGGATCGCACCCCTTTTTATGCAGAGTCAGGTGGTCAGACAGGTGATTGTGGTGTGCTGACAATAGGCAGCGCGCAGCTTACCGTGCAGGACACACAAAAACAGGGTGATGCTTTTTTACACCGGGTGATCGTGCAATCAGGCAGTGTGACGGTAGGTGCGGATACCAAGGCGAAGGTGGACGAGCAACGTCGGCAGGACATTGCGTGCAACCATTCAGCAACGCATTTGTTGCACGCTGCGCTACGTCAGACATTGGGCGAACATGTGCAGCAAAAAGGTTCTCTGGTGGAAGCTGAGCGACTGCGTTTTGACTTTTCCCACTTTGAGGCGATTACCTCGGAGCAATTGGCGGAAATCGAAGCGTTGGTTAATCGTGAAATTCGTGCCAATTTGCTGGTGGAAACAAAATTGATGTCGCAGGAAGAGGCTCAGGCCTCCGGTGCCATGGCGCTGTTTGGTGAAAAATATGGCGACGTAGTGCGCGTACTGAGTATGGGTGATTTTTCCGTGGAGCTGTGCGGTGGTACCCATGTAAAGCGCACGGGCGATATTGGTTTATTCAAAATCACTTCCGAGGGTGGTGTGGCTGCAGGTGTGCGGCGCATTGAGGCGGTGGCAGGAGAAGGTGCGTTGCGCTACATCGGCGAAACGGAAAAAAATCTGGCGCAAATTGCTGCTTTGTTAAAAGCCGACAGCGGCACGGTACAAGCCAAAACGCAGCAACTCATCGAGCGTAGCCGCCATCTGGAAAAAGAGCTGGAGCAATTAAAAGCCAAGCTGGCCAGTAGCCAGGGGGGTGATTTGGCTGCACAGGCAGTGGAGATCGATGGCATTAAGGTCCTGGCAGCGAAGCTGGAAGGTGGCGATGCCAAGTCTTTGCGCGACACTGTGGATCAGTTGAAAAACAAACTGGGTACGGCAGTGGTAGTGCTGGCGGCGGTGGACGGTGACAAGGTCAGTCTTGTTGCCGGTGTCACCAAAGCAGAAACTGCGCGCGTGCGTGCAGGTGATCTAGTCAATAGTGTCGCACAACAGGTGGGCGGGAAAGGGGGTGGTCGCCCTGATCTGGCGATGGCGGGAGGCAAAGACCCATCAGGTTTGGATGCAGCATTACAAGCCGTACCCGATTGGGTGAAGTCGCAGTTAGCGGCAAATTGATGGAGTGTGCTTGCCCCATAAAACCCCGGAAGTCGCACCAATGCTGTGCGTGAAAATGAATTTCTTGTCTATTGTGTAAGAATTGTCCTACAATGTCCTTCAAACGAGTATAAAGTAGTGTTGAATTTACATCTTTGTAGTGAGCCATTGGCATGGCGCTGATTGTTCAAAAATACGGTGGCACGTCAGTAGGCTCGGTGGAACGCATTGAGCATGTCGCTGAAAAAATTGCCGCTTTTGGTGCGCGAGGCCATAAAGTTGTAGTTGTTGTTTCCGCTATGAGTGGTGAAACAAACCGGTTAATGGCGCTCGCTACGGCGATTCAACCTCAACCGGATTGTCGCGAACTGGATGTGTTGTTGTCCACAGGTGAGCAGGTGACGATTGCTTTGTTGGCCATGGCGCTGAAAAAACAGGGTGTTGCCGCACGATCGTTTACGGGGGGGCAGGTCTGTATCCGTACCGACGCTGCGCACAACAAAGCGCGCATTATGAACATCAACCAGCAGCGAGTAAGTGAAGCGCTGGACGCGGGTGAAGTGGTGGTAGTGGCCGGTTTTCAGGGTATTGATGAACAGGGCAATATCACGACCCTGGGACGTGGCGGTTCGGATACCACCGCAGTGGCTTTAGCCGCTGCACTAAAGGCTGATGAATGCCAGATTTACACCGACGTGGACGGGGTTTACACCACTGATCCGCGAATAGAACCAAAGGCACGACGGCTGGACTGCATTACCTTTGAAGAAATGTTGGAAATGGCCAGTCTGGGTTCCAAAGTGTTACAGATTCGTGCCGTGGAGTTTGCCGGTAAATACAACGTACCACTGCGGGTGCTATCCAGTTTTGAGGATGCAGGCGTTGAGCAAACAGGAACGCTGATCAGTTACGAGGGAGAAAGCATGGAGCAGGCGTTGATTTCGGG